>Ga0209358_10000180_pt1 | contig 59011 bp, 57 predicted proteins | sample LauGreFa1BDMLBSN_2_FD_187574 | JGI IMG/M metagenome (GOLD analysis project Ga0209358, IMG submission 187574) | Freshwater lake microbial communities from Lake Michigan, USA - Fa13.BD.MLB.SN (SPAdes) (version 2) | ecosystem: Environmental > Aquatic > Freshwater > Lake | place: Lake Michigan, USA... | reverse complement strand
CACCACACCAGCCCACTCTGAGCCAGGTACAAAGGGCAAGCTGGGTTTGAACTGGTATTTGTTTTGAACGATGAGCAAATCGGGAAAATTCAAGCTGGCGGCTTGAATTTGCACCAACACCTCACCTGGGCCTGGCGTGGGGGTGGGCAGTTCTTTCCAGACCAGTTGATCAACGCCAGTGGGGGTTTCGCAGAGCCAAGCATGCACGGTGTTTCTCCTTGTTGGGGAGCCGAGATTATGGCGGTGGAGAGGGTCATACAATCTGCGCTTCTAGGATGGGCGCGCATGAAAATTTTGATTTGCAACGACGATGGCTACCAAGCGCCCGGCATCGAGGCCTTGTACCAGGCGATGCGCTCGTTGGGTGAAGTGGAGGTGGTGGCCCCCGAGCACAACAACAGTGCCAAATCCAACGCCCTGACCTTGTACGCGCCTTTGTATGTGCGCGATGCCCCAAATGGTTTTCGCTATGTCAATGGCACGCCGGCCGACTGTGTGCACATTGCGCTCACGGGTTTGCTCGGCTACCGCCCTGATTTGGTGGTCTCGGGCATCAACAACGGTGCCAACATGGGAGACGACACCATTTATTCCGGCACCGTGGGCGCGGCGATGGAGGCCTATTTGATGGGCGTGCCCGCCTTGGCCTTTTCCCAGCATGAAAAGGGCTGGGCGCACATCGAGGACGCAGCCCGCAAAGCCCGCGACTTGGTGCATGGTTTGATCGCTGGTGGCCAACTGCAAGCCCCCCCTTGGTTGCTGAATGTCAATATCCCGAACTTGCCCTATGCGCAACTCGATCGGGTGCAGGTGTGTCGTTTGGGGCGGCGCCATGCCGCCGAGCGCGTCATCACCCAAGAAAGCCCGCGCGGCGAGACCATGTACTGGATCGGTGCCGCGGGTGCGGCCAAAGACGATGCCGAGGGCACCGACTTCCATGCGATGCACCAAGGTGTGGTCACGGTCACGCCACTGCAAATTGACCTGACCGAGCATGATCAACTGTCGGCTTGGCAAAACCACTTGGGCGCGGCAGACCGTCCCGCATGAAGCAGCGGCCCTCGTTTCCCGCCCGCATGCCTGCGGGCGATGCGCCAAAGGGCAAAGCGACGAGCCCAGGCCCAAACCCTGCATCCGGACTGCCAAGGCCCAACCCAGCGCGTGCCCCCAACCCTGCGGGTGCGCCAAAACCAGAACGCCCCAAGCTGGCCACGCTCGCCACTGTGCCCTCAGGCTTGGGTTTGGACTCTTCGGCGGTGCGTGCGAGCATGGTGCGCAAATTGGTGCAAGGTGGCTTGAGCGACGCAGAAGTGCTCGCGGCCATGGGCCAGGTGCCGCGCCATCAATTTGTCGATTCGGCCTTGGTCACCCAGGCTTACGAGGACACCAGCTTGCCAATTGGTTTGGGGCAAACCATTTCCAAGCCCAGCGTGGTGGCGCGCATGATCGAGTTGTTGCGCCAAGGGGCTTTGATGCAAGCCGATGGCCGCATGGGTCGGGTGCTGGAAATTGGCACCGGCTGCGGTTACCAAGCGGCGGTGCTCAGCTGTGTGTCGCGCGAGGTCTACAGCATCGAGCGCTTGCGCGGCTTGCACGATAAAGCCCGTGACAACCTGCGCCCCTTGCGCCTGGCCAACTTGCATTTGTTGTTTGGTGACGGCATGTTGGGCTACCCCAAAGGGGCCCCTTATGCCGCCATCATTGCCGCCGCTGGGGGTGAGGCCGTGCCCTCGGCCTGGATCGAGCAGCTCGCGGTGGGTGGCCGGCTGATTGCGCCCACGCTCACGGCCAATGGCCAGCAGGCCTTGGTGGTGATCGATAAAACCCTCCAGGGATTGCATCAACAGCAATATGAGGCCGTTCATTTTGTCCCCCTAAAATCGGGCGTCGCTTAATGAGGGTTGGGATGAATTCCGTGCCGCGTAGCTGGGGTCTGTGGGTTGTTGCTTTGTTGCTGGCCATTGGCATGGCGGGATGCGCTTCGCGATCTGGCTTTCCGGCGCCGGTCGAAGACCGGGGCAGCAGCCTTGGGCGACTTCCCCCACCGCCGCCACCCAGCCCGGCTTCAGCCAGCCGCCCGTCGGCACGCCCAGATCCGCAAACCTTGCCCGGTTATGAGAACATGGGCAAACCAGGTTTTTACACCGTCAAACCGGGTGATACCTTGATCCGCATCGGTTTGGATGCAGGCCAAAACTGGCGCGATTTGGTGCGCTGGAACAAGATTGACAACCCCAATTTGCTGGAAGTTGGGCAGGTGCTTCGCGTCGTGTCACCGGACCAAACACCAGCCCCCGAAGCGGTGGTGATCAAACCTATCACAGCGCCCACCGTTGTCAATGCTGCTGGGCCTGACAGCAAGCTGGCCACAGCCCCGCCCACCCCTTCGCTCCCTTCGACCGGTTTGGCTGCAGGAACGCCTGCCGCATCGACCCCTGGCATGGCCGACAGCGATGGCCTGACTTTTATCTGGCCGCACAACGGCACTGTCACGGCTGGTTTTGACGAAGCCAAAAACAAGGGCCTGGACCTGGCGGGCAAGGCTGGCGATCCCGTGCTGGCCGCCGCCGATGGCAAGGTGGTGTACGCGGGGTCTGGTTTGCGCGGTTATGGCAACTTGGTGATCATCAAACACAACAACACATTTTTAAGCGCCTATGCACACAACCAAGCTTTGTTGGTGCGAGAGGACCAATCGGTCAAGCGCGGTCAAACCATTGCCCAAATGGGCAACAGCGATGCTGACCAGGTGAAGCTGCATTTTGAAATTCGCCGTCTGGGCAAGCCGGTGGACCCCGTTAAATTCTTGCCCCCCCGTTGAAGCCCGCGTGAGCCCCAAGCCTTTGCCCGAACTCGACATCGAGTCGCTCGACCACGATGCCCAAGGTGTGGGCCACAGCATGGAGGGCAAGGTGGTGTTTGTCGAAGGTGCGCTGACTGGTGAGCGGGTGAGCGCCATCATCCACCGCAGCAAGAACCAGTGGGAGCAGGGGACTTTGCAGGCCGTCTTGCATGAAAGCTCCCAACGGGTCAAACCACACTGTCCGCATTTTGGTTTGCACGCCGGTGCTTGCGGGGGCTGCAAGATGCAGCACTTGCACCCCATGGCCCAATTGGCGGTCAAACAAAGGGTGATGGAAGACAACCTCTGGCATTTGGGCAAGGTCAAGCCCGAGCGCATCTTGCGCCCCATTCAGGGGCCCGATTGGGGCTATCGCTATCGGGCTCGCTTGTCGGTGCGCTGGGTGCAAAAAAAAGGCGAGGTGTTGGTGGGCTTTCACGAGCGCAAAAGCCGTTATGTGGCCGACATGCAGGTCTGCCCGGTGCTCCCGCCCCAAGTGAGTGCCATGTTGCTGCCGCTGCGAGCGCTCTTGGGCGGCATGCAAGCGCGCAGCACCTGCCCCCAAATTGAATTGGCCGGCGGCGACCGCACCACTGCTTTGGTGCTGCGCCATTTGGAGCCTTTGAGCCCCAGCGATGTGCAAGCCTTGCGCGACTTTGCCATCCAGCATGGGGTGGAGTGGTGGCTGCAGCCCAAAGGCCCGGACACAGCCCACCGTTTGGACAACGTGGCCTCTGACTTGTTTTATGCCTTGCCCGAATTTGGCATCCAGTTGCCCTTCAAGCCCACCGATTTCACCCAGGTCAACCCCCGCATCAACCGTGTGTTGGTGCAGCAAGCCTTGCAACTGTTGGATGTTCAAGGCAACGAGCGGGTGATCGATTGGTTTTGTGGCCTGGGCAACTTCACCTTGCCCTTGGCCACCCAGGCCGCAGGCGTTTTGGGGGTGGAGGGCAGCGCTGCCTTGGTGCAACGGGCCTCGGACAACCTCGGCTTGCAGCCAACCCGATTGGCCCCCACCGCGTTTGTCGCGCGCAATTTGTTTGAGATGACGGCAACCGCCCTGGTGCAAGATGGCGTGGCCGACAAGTGGCTGATGGACCCGCCCAGAGAAGGTGCCTTCGCGTTGAGCAAGGCCTTGGCCGATGCCATTCAAAACCCCGCCGAGCACCCTGGCTGGCAACCGCCGCAGCGGATTGTGTATGTCAGCTGCAACCCAGCCACCCTGGCCCGAGACGCGGGCTTGCTGGTGAATGTGGCGGGTTACCGTTGCTCGGCTGCGGGCGTGGTCAATATGTTCCCGCACACCGCCCATGTGGAGAGCATGGCGGTATTTGACAGAATTCAGCCGGCCCCATGACAAAAGGCCCCAAAGGGCCTTTTGTGATTGAAAGCCAAAATGATTTGGCTGTGGAGAGAGGCTTAATCGCGCTCGCCACCCATGATGCCCAGCAAAGCCAGCAGGCTTTGGAACACATTCATGATGTCCATGTACAAGGCCAAGGTGGCACTGATGTAGTTGGTCTCGCCGCCATCAATGATTTGTTTGATGTCATACAGCATGTAGGCGCTGAAGATACCAATTGCCAACATGGAGATGGCCATCATGCCGGCCGATGAGCCGACAAACACGTTGATGATGCTGCCCACCATCAACACCATGGCCCCGACAAACAACCATTTGCCCATGCTGCTCAAGTCGCGTTTGATCACGGTGGACAAGCTGGCCATCAGGAAAAAAACACCGGCTGTGCCACCAAAAGCGGTCATGATCAGCTCGGCGCCGTTTTTAAAGCCCAGCACCATGGCGATCATGCGCGAGAGCATGATGCCCATGAAAAAGGTGAATGCCAACAAGACCGGCACGCCTTTGGACGTGTCTTTGGTCTTTTGGATGGCGTAAATGAAACCAAAGGCACCCACCAAGAAAACCACCAAGCCCACGCCACCAGACATGGCTCGGCTCAGGCCCGTGACCACACCCAACCAAGCACCCAGCACCGTTGGCACCATGCTCAGGGCCAACAGCCAATAGGTGTTGCGCAACACCCGGTTGCGCTCAGCGGGGGTGGTGGTGACGTATTGGTAATCCATCGTTTGGTATGAATCGCTCATGACACAGTCTCCAAAGTTACTCTGCACATGCAGATGGCGGCATTCTAGGAGGATTCAAGACCCTGCGAACAATATGCCTAAGCCTTGTGGGTCTATGTCAGGGCACCTGGACATGGCCAGTGCGTGCCAGCTGTCATGAGCGTGGTTTGCTAAGATGTTTCCCATGAAAAACAAACCCACCCTTGAACACTCCGATCTGCAGCGCATGGCTGCAGCCGCCCAAGCCGAAGCCTTGAAAAACCAATGGGCTGTTTCCTTTGCCATCGTCGATGACGGCGGACATTTGCTGTGGTTTGAACGCATGGACGGCGCAGCACCGAGCACGTCGTACATGGCACCGGCCAAGGCCAACACCGCCGCACTGGGCCGGCGTGAAAGCCGCATTTACGAAGAAATGATCAACGGTGGGCGCTATGCCTTTTTGAGCGCGCCCAAGCAACAAGGTTTGTTGGAGGGCGGCGTGCCCATCATCAAAGACGGTCAAGTGATTGGTGCGGTGGGTGTAAGTGGCGTGAAATCCCAAGACGACGCCCAAATCGCCCGCGCCGCGATCGCTGCCCTAGGTTGAGGCCCCGCCCCTGCTTGGGGGCCATTTAATCGGGCTTATCCGACACCAAACCGCGCTGGAAAGGGGCTAGTAAGTTAGCCTTTCAGGCTTGACCTCTTGCAAGATGGTGGTGGCAATTTCTTCGATGCTTTTGGTGGTGGTGGACAGCCAGCGGATGCCTTCGCGTCGCATCATGGCCTCGGCTTCGCTGACCTCGTAGCGGCAGTTGTCCAAACTGGCATACCGCGAACCGGGCCGACGCTCGTTGCGCACCTCGCTCAAACGCTCGGGAAGAATGCTCAGGCCAAACACCTTTTTGCGAAAAGCTTGCGCCGCTGAGGGAAATTGCTGGCGCTCGAAATCCTCGGGTATCAGTGGGTAGTTGGCGGCCTTGATGCCGTACTGCATGGCCAAATAAAGGCTGGTTGGGGTTTTGCCACTGCGGCTCACACCCACCAAAATCACATCGGCTTTGTCCAAATCGCGGCTGAGTTGGCCGTCGTCATGTGACAGGCTGAAATTGATGGCCTCGATGCGGTCATGGTAGGCCTGGCTTTTGCTCACATCCGAAAAACGACCAACCCGGTGGTTGGAGGTGATGCCCAATTCGGCTTCCAAGGGGTTGACAAAGGTGCCAAACATATCGAGCAACAAGGCTTTTACGCCGTTGCGAATCACGCCCAAAACGTTCTCATTGACCAAGGTGGTGAACACAATCGGGCGGCGTCCTTCAAGCTCGGCGGTGTGGTTGATTTGGCGCACCGCTTGGTGCGCCTTGTCCACGGTGTCCACAAACGGCAAGCGCACATGGCGGGACTTGATTTCAAACTGGGCCAAGATGGCGTTGCCAAAGGTTTCAGCAGTGATGCCAGTGCCGTCAGAGACAAAAAAGACCGTGGGGTTGGGCATGGGTGCTTTCAAAGGGGTTGGGCCCAAACGCAGGCCTACAATCTGACCATTATCCAAATTTATCCATGGCAAACCCTTTCTGCACACCCAAAAAAACACAACTCTGCTGTGTGGGATCGTTTGCACATGGGCCACACGGGCTTGAACATCAGCCCCGGCTTGGCGCCTCACCGGTTTTAACTTCCGGAGCTTCCCCATGTCTGCACTCTTCAGCCCGACCGCCTTGGTCGTACCGTTTGAAAACCTGAGAATGACCGATGTCGAGGCCGTTGGCGGTAAAAACGCCAGCCTCGGCGAGATGATTTCTCAGCTTCCCGCAGGAGTCCGCGTCCCCACCGGGTTTGCCACCACTGCACATGCTTTCAGACAGTTTTTGCACCACGAGGGTTTGGACGCCCGCATCGCCCAACGCTTGGCCAGCTTGGACACCGAAGATGTGCGCGCCTTGGCCCAGGCCGGTGCGGAAATTCGCCAATGGTTGATGGATCAACCCTTTCCTGCCGATTTGGAGTCAGACATTCGCGCGGCCCATGCGGTTTTGTGTGCTGGCCACCCGGAGGCTTCGCTGGCCGTGCGTTCTTCGGCGACGGCCGAGGACTTGCCTGATGCCTCGTTTGCCGGGCAACAAGAAACCTTCCTCAATGTGACCGGCATCGAAGACGTGTTGCTGAAAATGCGCGAGGTGTTTGCCTCGCTCTACAACGACCGCGCCATCAGTTACCGGGTGCACAAAGGATTTGCCCATGCCGATGTGGCCTTGTCGGCTGGGGTCCAGCGCATGGTGCGCTCGGACTTGGGGGCGGCAGGGGTGATGTTCACCATGGACACCGAAACCGGTTTTGACCAAGTGGTGTTCATCACCTCCAGCTATGGTTTGGGTGAAACAGTGGTTCAAGGTGCCGTCAATCCTGACGAGTTTTATGTGCACAAGCCCATGCTCAAAGCCGGGCACAAGGCGGTGATTCGCCGCAGCCTGGGCTCCAAGTTGATCCAAATGGTGTTTGCCGCCCCAGAGCAGCGCGCCCAAGGCGGCAAATTGGTGCACACCGAAGATGTGCCCACCGAGATGCGCAACCGCTACTCATTGACGGATGATGAAGTGCAGCAATTGGCGGCCTACGCCTTGGTGATCGAAGCCCACTATGGCCGAGCGATGGACATCGAGTGGGGCAAGGACGGTGTGGATGGGCAGCTTTATATCTTGCAAGCCCGCCCAGAGACCGTGAAAAGCCAGCAAAAAGACCAGGTCGAACACCGCTTCAAGCTCAAAGCCCAGGGAACTGTATTGGCCCAAGGCCGTGCCATCGGCCAAAAAATTGGCGCCGGACCGGTGCGCTTGGTCAACCACATCGACCAAATGGATCTGGTGCAAGCGGGGGATGTGCTGGTCACCGATATGACCGACCCCAACTGGGAGCCAGTGATGAAGCGCGCCAGCGCCATCGTCACCAACCGCGGCGGGCGCACCTGCCACGCGGCCATCATCGCCCGCGAGTTGGGCATCCCTGCGGTGGTCGGTTGTGGCGACGCCACCGAACACCTCAAATCGGACCAACTGGTCACAGTCAGTTGTGCCCAGGGCGATACCGGTTTTATCTATGACGGTCTGCTGCCCACCGAGGTGAGCGAGGTCGCGCGCGGCACCATGCCCGAGATCGCCACCAAAATCATGATGAACGTGGGCAACCCGCAGTTGGCGTTTGATTTTTGCCAACTGCCCAACCAAGGTGTGGGCTTGGCCCGGCTGGAGTTCATCATCAACAACAACATTGGCATTCACCCCAAGGCCATCTTGGATTACCCCAATGTCGACTCTGACCTGAAAAAAGCGGTGGAATCGGTGGCCCGTGGCCATGCCTCGCCGCGTGCGTTTTATGTGGACAAAGTGGCGGAGGGAGTGGCCACCATTGCCGCGGCTTTTTGGCCCAAGCCGGTGATTGTTCGCTTGTCCGACTTCAAGTCCAACGAGTACCGCAAACTCATCGGGGGCAGCCGTTACGAGCCCGAAGAAGAAAACCCCATGCTGGGTTTTCGCGGTGCAGCGCGTTACCTCAGCGCTGACTTTGGCCCAGCCTTTGCCATGGAGTGCGAAGCCCTGCGCCGGGTGCGCTTGGACATGGGCTTGCGCAATGTGCAAGTCATGGTGCCGTTTGTGCGCACCTTGGGGCAAGCCGAGCGCGTGACGCAGTTGTTGGCCCAGCATGGATTGCAGCGTGGGCTGGATGATTTGAAATTGATCATGATGTGCGAAGTGCCCAGCAACGCCATTTTGGCGGCTGAGTTTTTGCAATTCTTTGATGGTTTTTCGATCGGCTCCAACGACCTGACCCAACTCACCTTGGGCTTGGACCGGGATTCGGGCTTGGAGTTGTTGGCCGCAGACTTTGACGAACGAGACCCGGCGGTTTTGGCCATGCTCGAGCGCGCCATCGATGCCTGCCATGCAGCCGGAAAATATGTGGGCATTTGCGGTCAAGGGCCCAGCGACCACCCCGACTTTGCCTTGTGGTTGGCGCAAAAAGGCATCAGCTCCATCTCGCTCAACCCCGATAGCGTGATCCAAACTTGGAAATCGCTGGCTGCGCCGACCTAAACACTAGGGGCAACCCCAGCCCTTGAGCTTCGGAAAACTGCTAAAACCCAGGTGTGAACCCCAAAATCAATACCCCATCTTCACACCCTGGACACCGCGCTTTGTGGGCTTTGTGTTTGACGATGCTCGCCACCTTGGCCGCCTTGGCCTGGGTTTGGCTGACGCCAGATCAATCGGGGTGGCATTTTTGGTGGGTGGCCCAGGCCATGCCGGTGGCTTATGTGCTGTTGCTGTGGTGGGTGCATGGCATCCGCAGCGATGAACCCGGCCAGCGGTGATGGGTGAGGCCTGGCGCTGGCGCATGGTGGCGGGCGCCAGTTTGGGTGCTTTGCTGATGGCCTTGTCTTTGTGGCTGGCCGAGACTTGGGGGGTTTCCAAGTCCAGCATCAATGTGTGTTTTTTGGTGTTGTCGATTGCGGGCTATGCCGCCATTGGCTTGGTGTGCAGAACCACCTTGTCCGACGAATACTATGTGGCGGGGCGCCGCATTGGGGCGCCATTCAATGGCATGGCCACGGCCGCCGATTGGATGTCCGCCGCCACCTTCATGGGTTTGACCGGCTTACTGATCTCCGATGGATTTGTCGGCGATGGTGAGCGCGCCGGTGGTTTGGCCTATGTCCTGGGTTGGACGGGCGGGTTTTGTTTGCTGGGTATTTTGTTCGCCGGCAAGATCAATCAATCAGGCGCCATCACCATTCCGGAGTTGTTGGGCCAGCGGTTGGACAGCACCACCGTGCGCTGGCTGGGTGCTGTGGGGGCCATCTTGTGCTCGGGCGTTTATTTGGTGGCCCAAATTTATGCCATCGGTTTGGTCGCGTCCATGTTGTCGGGAATGAACTTTGAGTTGGGTGTTTTTTTGGCCTTGGGTGGGGTATTGCTGTGTTCTTTTTTGGGCGGCATGCGCGCGGTGACCTGGACCCAGGTGTTGCAATGCGTGGTCATTGTCTCGACCATGGTGACTTTGGCGGTGGCCGTGGCATGGCATCTTCACGGCAGTGCTTTGCCCTCCTGGGGCGCAGGCATGGGCTTGCAGGCTATGGCCCAACGGGTGCGTGACATCCAGGTTGATCCGGCCGAGGCGCAATCCAAGGCCATCATGCGCGAAAGACTGGCCGAATTGGAGCGCAAGATCGCCAACCCCGAGCAAGCCCGCTTTGCTGAGCGGCAGTTGTTGGGTGCCAAAATTGCAGATTTGAAGCTGCAAAACAGCCCCGTGCGCGATATCCAACGCTTGGAGGCCAACCCGGTTTGGCACGACAGCGACAGCCACCGTTTGGTCCAGGTCTGGCAACGCGAGCGCAGCCTGATCCAGCAAGAGCTTCAGCGCGCCATTGGCTTTGAGCGCGGGAGCGCCAGCGGCACCCACCAGGGATTGCTCAACACCGTGTGTTTGGTGTTGTGCTTCATGATGGGAACGGCCTCCTTGCCCCATGTGTTGATGCGCTCACTGACCACCCCCACACCGAGGCAAGCCCAACAATCGATGGTTTGGACGCTGTTGTTCGTGGTCATTGTCTACCTTTGCGCGTCGAGTTTGGCGGTCATGATCAAACAGGTCGTCCTGACCGATTTGGTCGGTTCTGCCATGCATGCGCTGCCGGAATGGGCGCAGAATTTGCGGTTGCGAAAGCCGGCCTTGTTGACCCTCAACGATCACAATGGCGATGGGCTGGTTCAGTGGGCCGATGTGCGTTTGGCCACCGACTATTTGGTGCTGGCAGCACCTGAAATTTTGGGCATTTCTGCCGTGTTCACAGGCCTGATCGCCGCTGGGGCCTTGGCCGCTGCCTTGTCCACCGCTGATGGATTGTTGTTGACCATCTCCAATGCCTTGGCCCATGACATTTATTTTCAAACCCTGGCCCCCAAGGCCACACCCATTCGCCGGGTGATGCTGTCCAAAATTTTGTTGATGCTGGTGGCTTTGGTGGCGGCCTGGATCGCGACGTATCGGCCAGTGGACATTTTGTTTTGGGTCTCTTGCGCTTTTTCCTTGGCCGCATCGTGTTTTTTCCCCGTTTTGTTGCTCAGCTTGTATTGGCCGGGGTTTAGCCGTGCGGGTGCCATAGGTGCCATGGTTTCGGGCACTTTGTTGGCGCTGTGGTACATGGGCACCCATTCGCTGGCGGCTGCGGGACCGGCGACGGCGGATGGGCTTTGGTGGGGTGTGGCGCCGGTGAGTGCCGGCGTTTTTGGCGTGCCCATGGGCTTGTTTGCGGGTATTTTGCTGAGCAAAATATGGCCCCCAACCCGTTCCGCACCATTGTCCGCTGCGGCTTGAGGCGACCCAAACTGCCCCGAAAATTCAATGGGGATTGGGTGCGCACGACGACTTGACCCAATCGTGCACACAAAGCGGGTGCTCATTCGCCTATAATCTTTGGTTTCCCTTGCCGCACCCCATCAGACGCTGGGGGCGGCTTCATCCACAAGGAGTCTGCATGCGTCATTATGAAATCATCTTGCTCATCCATCCGGATCAGAGCGAACAAGTTCCAGCCATGCTGGAGCGCTACAAAGGCATGATCACCGCTGGCGGCGGCGTGATCCACCGGGTTGAGGACTGGGGTCGGCGTCAGCTGACTTACATGATCAACAAACTGGCCAAGGCGCATTACCTGTGCATCAACATCGAAGCCAGCCAAGCGGTGATGGCAGAAATCGAACATGCATTCAAGTTCAATGACGCTGTGCTGCGCCACCTCACCGTTCAAAAGAAGAAGGCAGACACCGGTCCTTCTTCCATGATGAAGAGTGTGGAACGCGAAGAGGCCCGCAAGGCCCAGCAAGCGGACTTTTCTGCCTGAGGTCGATCGGCTGGGTGTGAACCAGTTGGTTTTGACGGCGCGCATCGCAGAGGTCAGTCCTTTGCGGTACACCCCAGCGGGATTGCCAGTTTTGGAATTGCGACTCGAACACGAGTCAGAGCAACAAGAAGCCGGAACCCCGCGAACCGTCAAAACCTCTGTGAAAACCATTGCGGTGGGCCTGATGGCCGAACGCATTGGCCACCAAGCCCTCGACAGTTGCTGGTTGTTCAAAGGCTTTTTGGCCACCACCCGCAACGCCAAGCACCCTGTTTTTCATTTGCAAGATTTTCAGCCCAACACATAGGAGGCCCAAGCCATGGCCACGTTCAAGAAATTCAACAAAGACAAGCGCCCCAAGCGCAACACCCAGTCCCTGCTGTTCAAGCGCAAGCGCTTTTGCCGTTTCACGGTTGCTGGCGTGGAAGAAATTGACTACAAAGATGTCGACACCTTGCGCGACTTCATTGCCGAAAACGGAAAAATCATTCCCGCACGCCTGACCGGCACCCGGGCCATTTACCAACGCCAGCTCAACACCGCCATCAAGCGTGCTCGCTTTTTGGCCATGTTGCCCTACAGCGACCAACACAAAATCTAAGGGAACACATCATGCAAATCATATTGCTCGACAAGGTGGTGAACCTTGGCAATCTGGGTGAAGTCGTCAAGGTCAAAGACGGTTATGCCCGTAATTTCCTGATCCCTTCAGGCCGTGCACGCCGCGCTACCGCAGACGCCATCAAAGAGTTTGAAGTACGCCGCGCTGATTTGGAAAAGGCTGCTGCTGAAAAGTTGGCCCAAGCCCAAGCGGCTGGTGAAAAGTTGGCGGGCACCACCGTCAAGCTGACCCAAAAGGCCGGTGTGGATGGCCGCTTGTTTGGCTCGGTGACCAATTTCGACATCGCCGAAGAGCTGGTCAAAGCGGGCTACAGCCTCACCAAAGCCCAGGTGCGCATGCCCCATGGCCCCATCAAGGTGGTGGGTGACTCTGCGGTCAGTGTGTCTTTGCACACCGATGTGGTGGTGGAAGTCAACGTGTCGGTGTACGGCGAAACTGCCTGATCCCGCGCCAGACCCCGAAGAGGCCGTTGCTGCATGCAACGGCTTTTTTCATTCTTGGCGTCCCCTGGCGTGCCCAAGCTTGAAACCTTGACGATGACCTCACTGCTGTTCCATCGAATCTTGTTTATGCATACTTTTGAACTTAAGCCGAGGTTTATCCCCTGCCTGTGCACCCCTTTTGCACAGGTTTGTGCAATGACAGTGCTTCACGGTGGCTTTACGATCGTGTTTTATTAGGAATCCAATGTCAGCCGTTTTTTCCAGCCTCGAAGAACTGTCCAGCAAAGACCGGCAAGTGGCGCAGTTGCGCATTCCGCCGCACTCCATCGAGGCCGAGTCCAGTGTGTTGGGTGGGCTTTTGCTGGACAACTCAGCCTGGGACCGGATTGGCGACATGCTGCAAGACGGCGATTTTTACCGCTACGAGCACCGCCAAATTTTTGCCTCTTTGACGGCTTTGATCAACACCAGCCGGCCGGCCGATGTGATCACGGTGTTTGAGCATTTGCAAGGGGTGGGCAAGGCCGAGGAGGTCGGGGGCTTGGCGTACCTCAATGCCTTGGCTCAGTATGTGCCCAGTGCCAGCAACATCCGCCGCTATGCGGAAATCGTGCGCGAGCGTTCGATTTTGCGCAAACTGGTGTCGGTCAGCGATGAAATCGCCACCCAGGCTTTCAACCCGCAGGGCAAGCAGGTCTCGCAAATCCTCGATGAGGCCGAACAAAAAGTCTTCAGCATTGGCGAAGAGGGTTCGCGCATGCGCCAAGGCTTTCAGGCCATGAACACCTTGGTGGTCAGCTTGATGGACCGTGTCCAGGAGATGGCCGACAACCCGAATGACATCACCGGCGTGCCCACTGGTTTTTATGATTTTGACCGCATGACCTCGGGCCTGCAGCCCGGCGATCTGGTGGTGTTGGCGGCCCGCCCTTCCATGGGCAAAACCGCGTTGGCCATCAACATTGCTGAGCATGTGGCTTTGCAAGAGCAATTGCCGGTGGCGGTGTTCTCCATGGAGATGGGCGCCAGCCAGTTGGCGGTGCGCATCGTGGGCTCCATCGGCCGCATTGACCAAACCCATTTGCGCACTGGCAAACTCACCGACGAGGAGTGGCCGCGCTTGACCGAGGCCATCGAGCGCTTGCGCGATGTGTCTTTGCACATCGATGAAACACCCGGACTGAACACCAGCGAATTGCGCGCCAATGCCCGGCGTCTGGCGCGCCAGTGCGGCAAGATGGGCTTGATCGTGGTCGATTATTTGCAGTTGATGTCCGGCTCGAGCAACGAATCTGACAACCGGGCCACCGAGCTGGGTGAGATTTCTCGCGGTTTGAAAATGCTGGCCAAAGAGTTGCAATGCCCGGTGTTGGCTTTGTCGCAGCTCAACCGCAGTGTCGAGACCCGCACCGACAAGCGGCCCATGATGAGCGACCTGCGCGAGTCTGGTGCCATTGAGCAAGATGCCGACGTCATCATGTTCATCTACCGCGATGACTATTACAACAAGGACTCCAAAGAGCCAGGTGTGGCCGAGGTCATCATCGCCAAGCAGCGCAATGGCCCGACGGGCACGGTCAAGCTGACCTTCCTCAAGCACATCACCAAATTCGAGTCCTACGCGGCCAGCTCCAACGGCGACTATTGAAGTCGCCGGGGCTCAGAGCGCGTCGCTGGCAAAGTCGGCCAAGCGAGAGCGCTCACCACGGGCCAAGGTGATGTGTCCGCCATGGGGCCAACCTTTGAACCGATCCACAGCAAAGGTCAGGCCCGATGAGCCTTCGGTCAGGTAAGGGGTATCGATTTGGGCCAAATTGCCCATGCAAATGATTTTGGTCCCCGGGCCGGCACGGGTGATGAGGGTTTTCATTTGCTTGGGCGTCAAGTTTTGAGCCTCATCGATGATTACGATTTTGTTCATGAAGGTGCGCCCGCGCATGAAGTTCATGCTCTTGATCTTGATGCGGCTGCGGATCAATTCGTTGGTGGCGGCACGGCCCCATTCGCCCGCCGAGGTTTCGGTTTTGGCCAGGGCTTCGAGGTTGTCATCCAAGGCACCCATCCAGGGGCCCATTTTTTCTTCTTCGGTGCCCGGTAAAAAACCAATGTCTTCGCCCACACTGACGGTGGCACGGGTCATGATGATCTCGGTGTAACGACGCTCGTCCAGCACCTGGGTCAGGCCGGTGGCCAGCGCCAGCAAGGTTTTGCCGGTGCCAGCGGTGCCGGTCAGGGTGACAAAGTCAATCTCAGGGTCCATCAACAGGTTGACAGCAAAGTTTTGCTCACGGTTGCGTGCGTTGATTCCCCACACCGCATTTTTCGGGTGGGTGAAGTCTTTCAAGGTTTTGAGGGTGGCGGTTTTGCCGCGCACCTCGGTGACCCGCGCGTACATGCTGGGCTCACCCGGGGCCTCAAAGTAAACAAACTGGTTGATGTGCAAGCTCGGCACGATGGGGCCACTCACCCGGTAGAAGGTGTGGCTGGCGCTTTGCCAGCTCTCAATGTTCTTGGCGTGTTTGACCCAAAAATCTTCGCTCAGGCACAAAGCGCCCGAGTAAAGCAGATCGCCATCTTCAAGGGTTTTGTCGTTTTGATAGTCCTCAGCCGCCAAACCCAAGGCACGCGCTTTGACGCGCATGTTGATGTCTTTGGACACCAGCACCACTTCGCGCGGTGCATGCAACTTCCGCAATGCCTCGACCACGCCCAGGATTTGGTTGTCTGCTTTGCCTTGGGGCAGGCTGCTGGGCAAAGAAACCTCTAGGTGGCTGGTTTGGAAAAACAAACGCCCACCCACTTCTTTGTGCCCCGTGCTGTTGAGCGCCAAGCCCACCGCCATGTCCGCACCGGGATGGGCGGCCAAACTGTCCAGGCTGCGGCTGGTTTGGCGCGCGTTGCGGGCCACTTCGGTCATGCCTTTTTTGTGCCCATCGAGTTCCTCTAGAACGATCATGGGCAGAAAAACGTCGTGCTCTTCAAATCGAAACAAGCACATGGGGTCGTGCATCAACACATTGGTGTCGAGCACAAACAGCTTGGCTGGACCGCTGGGGGCCTTTTTCTTGGGTTTGGGTTCGGTTTTGGCCGTTTGTGAGTCCTTGTCAGCTGTTTTGCTAATGGGGCTAGGCATCGATTTTTCCAAGTACAGAACCACATTCGGCCCTGGCTCGGGTGCGCGCGTTGGTGACGGAGGTTCCGAGCGTTTTGCTTTCGGGGGGCGCTGCTGAGACCATTCTGTGGTGGAGGTCGTGGCAGCAGATGTTTCCAGGGCGTCGGTGCGAAGCAGGGCGGCGCGTTTGCCAGGGGGGGGAGGGAGTGGCATGGTCTATGGTTTTGGAAGGGATGGCGGGGGAGGGTTCAGATGCTAAAAAGCCGCCAGGTAAAGCTGGCGGCTGGTGTCAAAGTGGGTAAAAAAAATGGTTCCAAGGCGGCTAACCGTCTAAGGATATCGATCGCTTGGCATTCAAATGGCGACAGGTATCACGCGGTTTTTTCGGCTTTTTTGAGCGCTTTGACAGATTTCAAAACCTCGTCAATGTGGCCGGGCACTTTGAGGCCACGCCACTCTTGCTTGAGCAAACCATCGGCACCAATCAAAAAAGTGCTGCGCTCAATGCCTTTGACCTTTTTGCCGTACATGATTTTATTTTTCACCACACCGAACATGTGACACATTTTTTCCTCGGTGTCGGCGATCAGCTCAAAAGGCAGTTCCAGTTTGGTCTTGAAATCGTCGTGGGATTTCATGTTGTCGCGGGAAACGCCAAAAATCACCGCACCGGCTTTGGCAAAGTCTTTGTACTTGTCCCGAAACTGCATGGCCTCAGTGGTGCAGCCAGGGGTGTTGTCTTTGGGGTAAAAATACAAAATCACCATTTGTCCATGGTGAGATGTGTTGGAGACTTTCAGCCCCCCTGTGGCATTCGCTTCAAATTCTGGGAGGGGTTTGTTGACAACGATCGCCATGGTTTCTTGATCTCTTGAGACAGTGGGGCAGCAGCGTGGTGACACATCAACCGGCCAACTGTCATGTTTGGCACAGGTACCGCAGCTCTCAATTTTAACGCCTTTTCCCCCAAGGGCAGACCCTGGGTGTCAGGCTGGCCTTTGCACGATCAAAGCCGCGGCCACATGCCGCCCCTCGCCAGCCAAAATGTTGTAGGTTCTGCACGCGGCCTGGGTGTCCATGGTTTCGACCCCCAAACCCATTTGGACCAAGCCTTGCAGGCAATTGGCCGGGGGAAATTGCAAGCGCCGACCACTGCCAAAGATCAGCAATTCCACCCCCATCTCACACACCGCTTGGAAATGGGCCGGACTCAAGTCATCTGGGTGTTGGCAAGGCCAATCCAAAAGAGCCCCTTTGGAGCTGATGATCACGCTGTGCGCCACTTTGTCCCCATTGATGGCGATCCAACCGTCGCCATAACCTGTGACGGCCAAGACATCCATGCGATCGGGTTGAAGTTTCATCGGGGACAAGAGGTGGAAGTATGGTCAAATTATAGGTTTTAGCCACGTCTGACCAACGGGAGCCCCATTGAAGACCATTGCCAAATCGGAAAAGCTGTCCAATGTTTGTTATGACATTCGCGGGCCAGTGCTCGACCGTGCTCGGCAAATGGAGGAGGAGGGGCAGAAAATCATCAAGCTCAACATTGGCAACCTGGCCGTGTTTGGTTTTGATGCCCCTGAGGAAATTCAGCAAGACATGATCCGCAACTTGCCCGGCGCTGCGGCCTATTCGGACAGCAAGGGTATTTTTTCGGCCCGCAAAGCGGTGATGCATTACACCCAACAGCAAGGCATCAAAGGGGTGACGCTGGAAGATATTTATTTGGGCAATGGTGCCAGTGAATTGATTGTCATGGCCACCAATGGCTTGCTCAACAATGGCGATGAGTTGTTGCTGCCGGCCCCAGACTACCCCTTGTGGACCGCTGCCGTGAGTTTGTCGGGCGGAACGCCCGTGCACTACATGTGCGATGAGGCCAATGGCTGGATGCCCGATTTGGACGACATCCGCGCCAAAATCACGCCGCACACCAAAGGCATTGTGGTGATCAACCCGAACAACCCAACGGGTGCCCTGTATTCAGATGCCTTGTTGCAAGGCATCGTCGATTTGGCCAGGCAGCATGGCTTGGTGATTTTTGCTGATGAGGTCTACGACAAAGTCCTCTATGACGGGCATCGCCACACGGCCTTGGCCAGTTTGTCCACCGATGTGCTGACCCTGACCTTTAACTCTTTGTCCAAGAGTTACCGCTCATGTGGTTACCGGGCGGGTTGGATGGTGGTCTCGGGCGACAAAAAACCCGCACAGGACTACATCGAAGGGCTGAACATGCTGTCTTCGATGCGTTTGTGTGCCAATGTGCCCGGCCAGTCGGCGATCCAAACCGCCTTGGGCGGCTATCAAAGCATCAACGACTTGGTCAAGGAAGGTGGGCGTTTGCGCCGCCAACGCGATTTGGCTTATGAGCTCATCACCGCCATTGAAGGGGTGAGCTGCGTTAAACCCAGCGCCGCCTTGTACATGTTTCCCAAATTAGACCGGCGCATCTACCCCATCGAGGACGATCAACTTTTCATCCAGGAGTTGCTGCAAGAAACCAAAGTCTTGCTGGTCCAAGGCACAGGCTTCAATTGGCCGACCCCCGATCACTTTCGCATCGTTTTTCTCCCCCATGAGGGCGATTTGCGAGAAGCCATTGGGCGGATTGCCACTTTTTTGACCCAATACAGAAAGCGTCACGCATCATGAAGCCGATTCAAGTGGGCCTGCTGGGCATTGGGACCGTGGGCAAAGGCACGTTTGAAGTGCTCCAACGCAACCAAGGGGAAATTCAAAGCCGCGCGGGCCGTGGCATTGAAATCGCCATGGTGGCCGATTTAGACATCGACCGCGCCCGCCAAATTGTGGGGCCCAACGTCACCGTGGTGAACGATGCGCGTGTGGTGGTGGCCAACCCCAATATTGACATCGTTGTGGAACTCATCGGCGGCTATGGCATTGCCCGTGAATTGGTGATGGCCGCGATTGAGGCGGGCAAGCATGTGGTCACCGCCAACAAAGCCTTGCTGGCGGTGCACGGCACAGAGATTTTTGAAGCGGCGCACAGCAAAGGCGTGATGGTGGCCTTCGAGGCGGCGGTGGCCGGTGGCATCCCCATCATCAAGGCCTTGCGCGAGGGCTTGACCGCCAACCGCATCCAATGGATTGCCGGCATCATCAACGGCACGACCAACTTCATCTTGTCCGAGATGCGCGACAAAGGCTTGCCGTTTGACGCTGTGTTGAAGCAAGCCCAGGCACTCGGTTATGCAGAGGCCGACCCCACTTTCGACATTGAAGGCGTGGATGCCGCGCACAAAGCCACCTTGATGTCGGCCATTGCTTTTGGCATTCGGGTGCAGTTTGACAAGGCCTATGTGGAAGGCATTACCCATTTGGAGTCCAAAGACATCACCTATGCCGAGCAAATGGGATACCGCATCAAGTTGCTGGGCATCACCAAGCGTGTGAGCGCCGGCGTGGAGTTGCGGGTTCACCCCTGTTTGGTACCGACCAAGCGTTTGATTGCCAATGTGGAAGGGGCGATGAATGCGGTCATGGTGCAGGCCGATGCAGTGGGTACCACTTTGTATTACGGCAAGGGCGCTGGCAGCGAACCCACGGCCAGCTCGGTGATCGCCGATTTGGTGGACATCACCCGTTTGCACACGGCGGACCCCTTGCACCGGGTCCCTCACTTGGCGTTTCAACCCGATGCCATACGAGAGATCCCTGTTTTGCCGATGTCAGAGGTGGTCACCAGCTACTACCTGCGCTTGCGGGTCGCGGACCAAGCCGGCGTGCTGGCGCGATTGACGGGCATCTTGGCCCAAGCCGCCATCAGCATCGATGCGGTGTTGCAGCGCCCAGCCGGTGAGGTGCAAAACCAAACCGACCTGATCATCCTCACCCACGCTTGTGTGGAGTCGGCCATGAACTTGGCCATAGAGCAGATGCAGGCTTTGGACACGGTTTTGGCGCCGGTGGTGCGCATTCGAAAAGAAGAGCTCAACTGATGCTTTATTTGTCGACCCGTGGTGACCCTGAGCAAAGGCGTTTTTGCGATATCTTGCTGGAAGGCTTGGCAACCGACGGTGGCTTGTATTTGCCGGTGTCTTATCCGCGCATCAGCGCGCAAACCCTGGAACAGTGGCGAGGCGTTTATGCAAACCAAGGTTACGCGCAACTGGCTTTTGAAATCTTGTCTCTTTACATAGACGACATACCACCAACAGACCTGCTGACTTTGTGCCAAAAAGCCTATACGGCTGAAGTGTTTGGCACCACCGAAATCGCGCCCCTGCGGCCTTTGGAGGAGGGGATGTTTGTCCTGGCCCTCTCCAACGGCCCCACCTTGGCGTTCAAAGACATGGCCATGCAACTGCTGGGCCATTTGTTTGAATATGAATTGGCGCGCCGGGGTGAAGAGCTCAATATTTTGGGCGCCACCTCGGGCGACACCGGCAGTGCGGCCGAATATGCCATGCGCGGTAAAAAAGGCGTGCGCGTTTTCATGACCAGCCCGCATGGTCGTATGAGCCCGTTTCAGCAGGCCCAGATGTTCAGCTTGCAAGACCCCAATATCCACAACATCGCCATTGAAGGCGTGTTCGATGATTGCCAAGACTTGGTGAAAGCCGTCTCGGGCGACCATGCCTTTAAGCGCAAATACAGCATTGGCACCGTCAACTCCATCAATTGGGCGCGCCTATTGGCCCAGGTGGTGTATTACTTTGCGGGCTACTTTCAAGCCACCGATCAGCCAGGCCAACGCGTGAGCTTCACCGTGCCCAGTGGAAATTTCGGCAATGTGTGTGCCGGGCATGTGGCCCGTTCAATGGGCTTGCCCATTGATCAACTGGTGGTGGCCACCAATGAAAACGATGTCCTGGATGTGTTTTTCAAAACGGGTGTTTATCAGGTGCGCAGCAGCGAGCAAACGCATGAAACGTCCAGCCCATCCATGGACATCTCCAAAGCCAGCAACTTCGAGCGCTTTGTCCATGACTTGCTCAATGGCGATACCCAGCGCGTTCGTCATTTGTTCCACGATGCACTGTCGATTGCGGGCCGCTTTGACCTGTCGGCAGACCCCTTGTTTGCACAAGCCGCCACTAAACACGGTTTTGTGAGCGGTCGCAGCAACCACCCAGATCGCTTGCGCACCATCCTAGACACCTACCGCAGGTTTGACCAAATCATCGATACCCATACGGCCGATGGTTTGAAGGTGGCCCGTGACCATGTTCGTCCCGGTGTGCCCATGTTGGTTTTGGAGACCGCCTTGCCGATCAAATTTGCCGACACCATTGTCCAAGCCCTGGGCCATGCCCCACCATGTCCGCCCGCATTTTTGAACCTGGCGGAGCGGCCGCAACGGGTGAGTGTGATGGGACCCGATGTGAATTTGGTCAAAGCGTATATCCAACAACACTGTGAGGCCAAGGCATGATGGACGCGCCCACAACACCCATGAAAGTGATTGGCTTTGCGGGTGAGTCCGGTGCGGGTAAAACGGGCTTGGTGGAAAAATTGATCGGTCATTTGAAAGCGCGTGGTCTTCGGGTATCGGTTGTCAAACATGCCCACCATTCTTTTGATGTCGATCAACCCGGAAAAGACAGTTGGCGGCACCGCGAAGCCGGGGCCTTTGAGGTGGTGGTGGCCAGCAATCAACGCCTGGTGTTGCAGCGACAGTTCGAACAAGCCGCCAAACTCAGCCCTCATCATTTGATTGCAGAGCTCTACACCGGGGTCGATTGGGTCTTGGTTGAGGGATTCAAAGACAGTGACTTGCTCAAAATGGAAGTGTGGCGGCCGTGCACGGGCAAGGCGGTCCGTTATCCCCACGATGACTTCATTGTGGCCATCGCCACCGACGAACCCAAGGCCTTGCCCCAGCCCACCAACTTGGATGTGTTGGATCTGAATGCCCCACAAATGGTTGCTGATTGGTTGATTCAACACCAAGATCGTTTTGTTTACCAATCGCCTTTGGTCAATCCATGAGTGCTGTGGCCAAACCCCTGATGTCCCTGAACGATGCGCTGGCCATCATGATGTCGCACGTGCAAAGTTTGACGTCGGTGGAGACGGTGGCTACTTGGGACGCCGATGGCCGCATGCTGGCGCAAGATGTGGTGTCTGAGTTGGCCGTACCCGCACTGGACAACAGCTCGATGGACGGGTATGCCTTGCGCTGCATCGATGTGCACCATGTGGGCAGTACCTTGCGCGTCACCCAACGCATTCCGGCGGGCAGCCATGGCCAGCCCCTTCTTCCCGGTGAGGCAGCGCGCATTTTCACAGGTGCACCCATCCCCCCGGGTGCGGATGCGGTGGTGATGCAAGAGCACGTCAGCGTGGACCCGGTCCAACCCGAGATCATCACCATCAACCAAACGGTCAGCAAAGGCCAGTGGATACGCCGTGCCGGTGAAGACGTTTCCATGGGGGCCGTGATTTTGCCCAGAGGATGCCGCCTTCAACCGGCGGAGTTGGGTTTGGCCGCCAGCATTGGCCGGGCCGAGTTGGCAGTGGTGCGCAAACCCCGTGTCGCCTTGCTCTCCACGGGTGACGAACTCATCATGCCTGGCAGTGTGGCACCGGCCGACATGAAGCCTGGCACGATTTACAACTCCAATCGATTTTTTCTACGCGCCTTGCTGCAAAGAGCAGGCTGTGAAGTCACCGACATGGGCATCGTGCCCGATCAACTCCAGGCCACCATGGATGTGTTGGGTCAAGCCAGCGTTGAACATGACCTGATTCTCAGCAGTGGTGGCGTCTCGGTGGGCGAGGAGGACCACGTCAAGCCCGCCGTCCAGGCCTTGGGGGTTTTGAACGTGTGGCAAATCGCCATGAAGCCTGGCAAACCCTTGGCCTTTGGTTGGATCAACAAACCTTCTGCAGTCACCGCTCAGCCGCCATGCTTCTACTTGGGCTTGCCTGGCAACCCGGTATCGAGTTTTGTGACCTACTTGTGTGTGGTCAGGCCGTTTTTGCTGGCCTTGCTGGGTGGTGTGGAACGCGACCCAGCCCCCTACCAATTGCCTATTCATTTCGATTGGCCCAGGCCCGACAAGCGGCGTGAGTTTTTGCGCGTGCGCCGCAATGGGCAAGGTGGATTGGATCTCTTCCCCAACCAAAGCTCGGGGGTGTTGACCTCGGCGGTGTGGGGTGACGGCTTGGCTGATGTGGCCCCAGGGCAAGTACTCTGCCAGGGTGACTTGGTGCCTTACTGGCCTTTTTCGCATTGGTTGTCATGAAGATTCATTTGCGTTACTTTGCTTCGGTCCGGGAAGCCATTGGCTCGGGACAGGAAACGGTTCAAACCCAGGCCGCCCAGGTGGGCCAATTGCGCCTTGAGTTGATGAAAATCAGCCCCCAACACGCTGAAGCCTTGGCGCTCCACAAAGCGGTGCGCGCCGCCCTCAACCAGGTCGCCTGTACCGAGGATACGGCCTTGAGCGATGGCGATGAGGTGGCTTTTTTTCCGCCGGTGACCGGGGGCTGAAGATGGTGTCTTTGTCGGTGTCCATTCAAACCGAAGACTTTGACATTGGGCAAGAGCACCAAGCCTTGCGCGCACAAGATGAACGGGTGGGGGCGGTCTGCAGTTTTTTGGGCACGGTGCGCAGCCAAAGCGATGGTCAGGCTGTGTCTGCCATGGCCTTGGAGCATTACCCCGGCATGACCGAAAAAGCCATCATGGCCATGTTGAACCAGGCGCAAGACAAATTTGATATCCACGCGGCGCGGGTGATCCACCGCATTGGCGACCTGATGCCCGGAGACCAAATTGTGTGGGTCGGTGTGACATCGGCCCACCGGGGTCAAAGTTTTCAAGCCTGTGAATTTTTGATCGATTACCTCAAAACCCAAGCCCCGTTTTGGAAAAAAGAGCAAACACCGAACGGAGCGCGTTGGGTCGATGCCCGGGTCAGCGATGACGATGCGCTGGCGCGCTGGGGCATTGAACTGCCTCGCCAAGCCGGTTGATTGATGTGGATCAAGACCAGGGCGCGCTCTTCGCTTTGGCACCGCTTGAAAACAGCGGCGGCAACCCAAACTGCAGTCCACTACAACATTGACGGGAAAAGCCATGCGTGTCGAAAAGCTCACCACCAAGTTTCAAGAAGCATTGTCTGACGCCCAAACTTTGGTGTTGGGCGCTGACCAAGCTTATATTGAACCGGCCCACTTGATGGTCGCCATGCTGCGCCAAACCGATGGGCCCCAATCGCTGTTGATGCGCGCAGGCGTGGCGGTGCCGGCCTTGTTGCAAGACGCGCAACAAATGATGGCACGTTACCCGCAAGTACAAGGCCAAGATCAGGTGCAGGTGGGGCGCGAGTTGGTGGGTTTGATCCAAGCGGCCGAAAAAGAAGGCCTCAAACGCAAGGACCAGTACATTGCCGGTGAACTGTTTTTTCTGGCCTTGGCCGATCACAAAGGGGACGCGGGCCAATTGGTGCGCAAGCATGGTCTGGCCCGTTCCAGTCTGGAGGCAGCGATCGAGGCTGTGCGCGGTGGTGCACCGGTGCAAAGCGCCGATGCAGAGGGCCAGCGCGAGTCGCTGAAAAAATATTGTGTGGATTTGACCGAGCGCGCCCGTGCCGGCAAGTTGGACCCGGTGATTGGCCGTGACGACGAAATACGCCGTGCCATCCAAGTCTTGCAACGGCGCAGCAAAAACAACCCGGTGTTGATCGGTGAGCCAGGGGTGGGCAAGACGGCGATTGTGGAAGGCTTGGCGCAGCGCATCGTGGCGGGTGAGGTGCCCGACTCGCTCAAAGGCAAAAAGGTTTTGTCATTGGACATGGCGTCCCTTTTGGCTGGCGCCAAATTCAGGGGTGAGTTTGAAGAGCGTTTGAAGTCGGTGCTAAAGGAGTTGGCTCAAGATGAGGGTCAAAACATTGTGTTCATTGATGAGTTGCACACCATGGTGGGCGCGGGCAAGGCCGAGGGCGCGATGGACGCTGGCAATATGCTCAAGCCGGCCTTGGCCCGTGGTGAATTGCATTGTGTGGGTGCCACCACCTTGGATGAATACCGCAAGTTCATCGAAAAAGACGCAGCCTTGGAGCGGCGCTTTCAAAAAATCATTGTGGGCGAGCCCACGGTCGAGGCGACCATTGCCATCTTGCGCGGTCTGCAAGAGCGCTACGAGGTGCACCACGGGGTGGAAATCACCGACCCCGCGATCGTCGCGGCAGCCGAGTTGTCTCACCGCTACATCACCGACCGTTTTTTACCCGACAAGGCCATCGACTTGATTGACGAGGCGGCGGCCAAAATCAAAATTGAAATTGATTCCAAACCCGAGGTGATGGATAAATTGGATCGGCGCTTGATTCAACTCAAGATTGAGCGTGAGGCGGTGAGAAAAGAAAAAGACGATGCCTCGCAAAAGCGCCTGGCTTTGTTGGAGGAAGAGGTGGTCAAGCTGGGCAAGGAATATGCCGATTTGGAAGAGATATGGAAATCGGAAAAATCCAATGCCCAAGGCAGCGCGCTGGTCAAGGAAGAAATCGATCGGATGCGCTTTCGCATCGATGAATTGACCCGCAAGGGTGAGTTCAACCAAGTGGCCGAGCTTCAATATGGGAAATTGCCGGAACTCGAAAAGCGGCACAAGGAGGCGCAAGCCAAAGAGGCGAAAAAGTCCAGTGACAGCGGGCAACCGCGCTTGCTGCGCACCCAAGTGGGTGCCGAAGAAATCGCCGAAGTGGTGGCCCGTGCCACCGGCATCCCGGTATCCAAGCTGATGCAAGGCGAGCGTGACAAGTTGTTGCTGATGGAAGAGCGCTTGCACCAACGGGTGATCGGTCAAGAGGAAGGCATCTCGGCCGTGGCCAATGCCATTCGCCGCTCGCGTGCCGGCTTGGGTGACCCCAATCGACCCACTGGATCATTCCTGTTTTTGGGCCCCACCGGGGTCGGTAAAACAGAGCTGTGCAAAGCTTTGGCGGCCTTTTTGTTTGACAGCGAAGACCACCTGATCCGCATCGACATGAGTGAGTTCATGGAAAAGCACTCTGTGAGCCGAATGATTGGTGCGCCCCCCGGTTATGTGGGCTATGACGAGGGCGGTTATCTCACCGAGGCCGTTCGGCGCAAGCCCTACAGCGTGATCTTGCTCGACGAGGTGGAGAAAGCCCACCCGGATGTGTTCAATATTTTGTTGCAGGTGCTCGACGATGGGCGTTTGACCGATGGTCAAGGCCGAACGGTGGACTTTAAAAACACCGTCATCGTGATGACCTCCAACATTGGCTCACCCATGATCCAGAGCATGGTCGGGCGTGACAACGCCGAGATCAAAGACGCGGTGTGGGAAGAGTTGAAAAACCATTTCAGGCCTGAGTTTCTCAACCGCATCGATGAAACCGTGGTTTTCCACTCGCTGGATGCCAGCCACATTGCGCGCATCGCTCAAATTCAACTGGATTTTTTGGCCCAGCGCTTGGCCCACATGGACTTGCATTTGGACGTGTCGCCGGCGGCGTTGGCGGAGCTGGCCAAAGTGGGCTTCGATCCGGTGTATGGCGCACGCCCGCTCAAGCGGGCCATACAGCAGCGGATTGAAAACCCCTTGTCTAAACTGCTGTTGGAGGGCAAGTTTTTGCCCCAGCAAGTGGTCGCCATTTCGGTGGACCCGGTGCGCTTCCCTGGGGAGTTCAAATTCACCCCGCAGGATGCGCCCAAAGAAGCCAAGTCAGGCCACTGAGACTGTGGCGGCTGAGGTCCAGCATGGGGCTTGGCTTGCGGATAAACTGAGGATCATGGAGCCCTGGTGCAAACCAGGGCTTTTTTGATGGACTCAATCGGAAAATCTATGCGCGAACTTTTGTGGGGTTTTTTCAGTGTGATGGGCTTGCTGGCAAGTCTGCACAGCTCGCTGGCGTGGGCACAAGCTCCTTTTCCGAGCAAACCGATCAAAATCATCGTCCCTGCCACGCCGGGAGGCACCTCAGACATTTTTGCCCGTGCCATTGCGAACAAGTTGCAGGAAAGCTTGGGTAAACCGGTGGTGGTGGAATACAAACCCGGTGCCGCCACCAACATTGGCACCGACTTGGTGGCCAAATCGGCGCCCGATGGACACACCTTGTTGATCAATGGGATCACCTTGGCCACCAACCCCATGTTGTTTGCCAACTTGCCGTTCAACCCTTCTAAAGACTTTGCGCCCATCATTGAAGTGGCAGAGATGCTCAATGTGGTCACGGTACACCCCAGTGTGCCGGTAGGAAATATGCGCGAGCTGGTGCAGCTCATCAAGTCTCAGCCGGGTGTTTTCAACCATGGCACACCTGGGGTGGGCAGCTCGGGCTTTTTGTCTGCCGAACTGTTGGCTGTGAAAACCGGGGCCAAGATCACCCACGTTGCTTATCAAGGCAATGCGCAGGCCGTGGTCGATCATTTGGGTGGGATTTTGCAAGTGGGGTTTGTCAACTTGCCCGTGGCATTGCAACACGTCAAAACGGGCAAGCTCAAGGCCTTGGCCGTGACTTCGGCGAAACGCTCGCCATTGCTGCCCGATGTGCCAACAGTGGCCGAATCTTTGGGGATGGCCGATTTTGAATTGGTCGGCTGGTTTGGCTTGCTCGCCCCTTCACGAACGCCGCCAGAGGTGGTGGCACGGCTTCATGCCGAAACCCTCAAGGCCTTGCGTGACCCAGGGGTGATCGAGGTGATCCAGACCGCCGGCGGCAGCGTGGGCGGGGGCAGCTCAGCGCAATTTGAAGCGCGCATTCGGCGCGATGCCGAACGCTTGGCCGACGTGATTCATTTGTCGGGCGCTACGGCCAAGTGATGGACCATGTCAAGCACGCTTGAAACCCCCAACATAGTGCCCTGGCGGCAAGATGCCCAGGTGATGGGCTTGGTGGGCTTGGTTCATGCCAGCTCGCATTTTTCGCACCTGTTGCTGCCCTTGATGTTCCCGGCTTTCATGCAAGATTTTGGCCTGGGTTATGCCCAGCTGGGCTTGTTGATGTCGGTTTTCTTTGTGGTATCGGGGATCGGCCAAGCCCTGTCGGGATTTTTTGTTGACCACTTTGGGGCTCGCCCTGTGTTGTATGCGTCCTTGGCGATGCTGGCTTTGGCCTGCACCAGCGTGACCCAAGTTCAGGGCTATGGTGGGTTGATGTGCTCGGCCATTTTGTTTGGTTTGGGCAATTGCACTTTTCACCCCGTCGACTTCACCATTTTGAACAACCGGGTTTCTGAACAGCGCTTGGGGCATGCGTTTAGCACCCACGGGCTGACAGGCAATTTGGGTTGGGCAGCAGCACCCACCTTCATGGTGGGCATCTCGACCCTCAGCCATTGGCGCACGGCCTATGCCTGTGCAGCCCTGGTTTTTGCGTCGCTTTTGCTGCTGTGCATGTTTCAACGTGCGCATTTGCACACCGAACCCCAGCGCCACCCGACCCAGGGCGCCAAGCCGTCGACTGGGGTCAGCACCAACCTGTCTTTTTTGCGCTTGCCCGTGGTCTGGTGGTGCTTTGGATTTTTTGTTTTTTCCACCATGACTTTGGCGGTGGTGCAAAGTTTTTCTGTGTCCATCATGCAGTCCTTGGTGGGAGTGAGCTTTGAGGCAGCCACCCATACCCTGACCGCTTATCTGATCTGTGCGGCCTTGGGCATGTTGGCAGGCGGGTTCATGGCGGCCACCTTTGCCAAGCACACCCAAGCCGTGGTCGCTGGCAGCATGTTGAGCGCGGCCTTGTTGTTGGTGATCTGCGCCACCACTTGGCTGGGGCCCATGGGGAGCATGTTGGCGATGGCGATCACTGGATTTGCTGCTGGTGTGGGCGGGCCATCGCGTGATTTGATGATCAAACAAGCCACACCCAAGGGGGCCACGGGCCGGGTTTATGGGATGGTCTACTCCGGCATGGATGTGGGTTTTGCCATTGCGCCGGCCTTGTTTGGCGTGTTCATGGACCACGGTTGGTATGCCGCCACCTTGGTCGGCGTGAGCATGACATTGGTGGTGAGCGCCGCCTTGGCCGTGGTGGTGGGTCGGCAAGAGGAAAGCTCGGTTTGAGTTTTGGGATTCATTTTTAGCAAAGCAAGCCATGGACAAGACAGAAAAAAAACAGATCGCCGGCCACTTACTGGTTGAATGTTTGGTCGAGCAAGGGGTGACCCATGCCTTTGGTGTGCCTGGCGAGAGTTTTTTGGCTGTGCTCGATGGGTTTCACGCCTACAAAGAACACATTCAATTCATCACCAATCGCCAAGAGGGCGGGGCGGCTTTCATGGCCGAGGCCCAGGGTAAATTGACGGGGCGGCCGGGTATTTGCTTTGTGACGCGCGGGCCCGGTGCCACCAATGCCTCGATTGGGGTGCACACTGCCTTTCAAGACAGCACCCCCATGGTTTTGTTTGTGGGTGATGTGGGCAGCGATCACCGAGATCGCGAGGCATTCCAAGAGGTTGACTACAACAGTTTTTTCGGTCCCAACACCAAGGGCTTGGCCAAGCGGGTGGAGCGGGTTGATGACCCGCAACGCCTACCCGAATATGTATCGCGGGCTTTTGCCATGGCCATGAATGGCCGCCCTGGTCCGGTGGTGGTGGTCTTGCCCGAGGACATGCTCACGCAAATGGTGACGGCGCGCCCATTGCCCCGGTTGGATCCGGTGGAAGCCTGGTGCGACCCCGGCGCTTTGCGCAAACTCAGAGAAATGTTGTTGGCTGCTCAAAAACCTTTTGTCATCGCGGGTGGGGGCGGTTGGACGCCGCAAGCCGCGCAGGCTTTGGAGCGTTTTGCCGATGCGTGGAAGCTCCCGGTGGGCAATGCTTTTCGTTTCCAAGATACGTTTGACAACCACCACCCTTTGTACGCCGGGGACGTGGGCATTGGCATCAACCCCGCTTTGGCACGACGCATCGAAAGCTGCGACCTCATCATTGCCCTGGGTCCGCGCCTGGGTGAAATGACCACCGGTGGATATGCCTTGATCCCGGCGCCCAAAACCGCTCAAAAACTGGTCCACATTCACGGTGGGGCGGAGGAGTTGCATCGGGTTTACCACGCGGATTTGGCGATGAACGCCACCATGAACGCGGCGGCCCGCGCTTTGGAGGTGCTCAGCCCTCCCATTGAATTGCCTTGGGCGGCTTGGGCCCATGAAGCCCATGCGGACTACCTGGCGAACTTAAAGCCCCAAGCCCTGCCCGGGTCGATCGATATGCCAGCCATCATTGCCTGCATCGACCGGCATTTGCCGGCAGATGCCATCGTCACCAATGGGGCGGGTAACTTCGCCAGTTGGATGCACCGCTTTCACCGCCATCATGGTCTGGCCAAAGGCCACAAAACCCAGCTGGCGCCCACCTCAGGGGCCATGGGTTACGGCGTTCCGGCGGGCATTGGGGCGAGCATCTTGACGGGCAGAACGGTGCTGACCATTGCAGGGGATGGCGACTTTTTGATGAACGGGCAAGAGCTGGCCACAGCCATGCAGTTCGGTGGAAAAACCGTCATTGTGCTGCTCAACAATGGCATGTTTGGCACCATCCGCATGCACCAGGAGCGTGAGTATCCGCACCACGAAAGTGGTTCAGGTCTGCGCAACCCGGATTTTGTGGCCTTGGCCCAAGCCTATGGTTATGCTGGTGTGCACATCGAGCAAACCGATCAGTTCGAGCCCGCACTCAAAGCGGCATTGGCATTGGACCGTGGCACCTTGATAGAGGTGCGCTTGGACCCCGAGGTGATCACCACGCGTGCCACCATGACCGCCATTCGAGAGGCGGCCATCAAAAAGCGGGCGAGTTGAGTGAGACCTGTCCTAACGCTCTTGGTATTCAGGCACTAAGATTCATCGCTGCTGGTCTGCATGCTGTCAGCTTGGCCGAGCGAAGGTGAATGTCCATAAAAAAAGGCCGCTTGCGCGGCCTTTTTTATCGGGGACTGAAGCGATTACTTCAGGTGCTTGCCAATCAAGCTGGCCAGTTCAAACATGGTCACCTGGGCTTTGCCAAAGACCGCGCGCAATTTGTCATCGGCATTGATGTTGCGCTTGTTGACTTTGTCTTGCAGGCCATGCTTTTTGATGTATGTCCACATCTTGCTGACCACCTCGGTGCGAGCCAGGGGTGTTGCACCCACCACAGCGGCCAAAGCGGCGCTGGGGGTCAATGCACGCATGAATGCGGCATTGGGTGTGCGCTTCTTGGCAGGCGCTTTTTTCGCTGCTTTTTTGGCGGGGGCTTTTTTAGCCACTACCTTTTTAGCAGGCGCCTTTTTGGCAGGCGCTTTCTTCGCAGGCGCTTTTTTAGCGGCTACTTTTTTTGCCGGTGCTTTTTTCGCAGCGACTTTTTTGGCAGGAGCTGCTTTTTTTGCAGCTTTTTTTGCCGGGGCTTTTTTTGCAGTTGCCATGATTCAGTTTCCTTCTAGAAGAGAGTGAAAAATCACCGGCGGAAACGGTGTCTCCACCGGCAGAGCGAATCCTAATGGAGAAAACACGCTTTTCCAAGGGGAAAACGGTTTTTTTCACTCTTATATGTTGTTTTTTACGAGTGAAAATACCCTGTGAGGTCACTGCTGTGCAGGTGTGTGTGGCGTCTGTGGGTGGAAATGGTCCTCGTTGGCCATCGGGCGCGATGTCTTGTGCGGCTTTCGAAGGGGCTCATTTGCTGGTTTTCAACAGCGCTCAAACCACTTCGATCAACGGCCTGTTGGTGACCCCGGCTTGCAAGTGGCGGCTAAGGTTCTGTTTTAGGAGGTCATGGTGTCGGCTGAATTCCCATTGCATGTTTTTGTTTATGGCACGTTGCGCCGTGGCGCTGCCAACGATATCAATCGATTGAGTCCGTCACCTCGGTTCATGGGAATCACCCAAGTGGCCGGGCGCTTGGTCTCGCTCGGCGATTACCCGGGCATTCAGTTGGGGAAGGGCGGTTATGTGTTGGGCGAGGTTTATGCCATATCTGCTGAACTTGAAATGTTGCTGGATCAAATTGAAGGACTATTGCCAATCCCCGATGGCCAATACCGCAAAAAATACATCCAGGTTTCCTTGGGCGCACAAGACTTTTTTTGTTTGATCTATGAAGCCACTGCCGAAACATGGGCGCGTGGGGTCCCCCTGTTGTCGGGGGATTGGATGGCCTAGCGCAGGGAAAGCATGAAGTGAAGGACGTCCGTGTCGGCCTGGAAGCACGGGTCTGAACATCCCAAAACACATTTTCACAATACGGAAATTTCATTTTGCCCATCTTGGTTTATTTTTTCAATGCAAGATAAGGTATACCGTATTGTGAAATATAAATAATAAGCATTTGTTTTTAATGAAGAAAATAAAATTCTTATATAAGACATAAGAGCATTTATTGTCTTATATAAGACTTAAAGTGTGGGTTCTGCATACGCAGTTTCAACCACTTTTAAAGGGAATCACCATGCCACAAGCTCTGACCGAACAACTCAGCCGTGAACAGCAAATCTCCGCACTGGAAAAGGATTGGGCCACCAATTCACGATGGAAGGGAATCAAGCGCGGTTACAGCGCAGCCGATGTGGTTCGCTTGCGCGGCAGTTTTCCCATCGAATACACCTTGGCCCGTCGTGGCGCAGAAAAATTGATGGATTTGCTGCACAGCGAGGCCTACGTCAATTGCTTGGGTGCCTTGACCGGTGGTCAAGCCATGCAGCAAGTTAAAGCAGGCATCAAAGCCATTTATCTCTCAGGTTGGCAAGTGGCGGCTGACAACAATGGCTATTCGTCGATGTACCCTGATCAATCCCTCTACCCAGTGGACTCGGTGCCTGGGGTGGTTGAGCGAATCAACAACACCTTTCGACGCGCTGATGAAATCCAGTGGGCAAAGGGCTTGAACCCAGGTCAGGCAGGCTATATCGACTATTTCGCCCCCATCGTGGCCGATGCCGAGGCTGGGTTTGGCGGCGTGCTGAACGGGTTTGAGTTGATGAAGGCCATGATTCGCTCGGGTGCGGCTGGGGTGCATTTTGAGGACCAGCTGGCATCGGTGAAGAAGTGTGGTCACATGGGCGGCAAAGTGCTGGTGCCCACCACTGAGGCCGTGCAAAAATTGATTGGCGCTCGCATGGCCGCAGATGTGTGTGGCACTCCCACCCTGGTCATTGCCCGCACGGATGCAGAGGCTGCAGACCTGTTGACAAGCGATTACGATGAAAATGACAAGCCATTCATCACGGGTGAGCGCACAGCAGAGGGTTTTTACAAAACCCGCAAAGGCATGGACCAAGCGATTTCACGTGCCGTTGCCTATGCGCACTATGCCGATTTGGTGTGGTGTGAAACCGGGACCCCCGACTTGGAGTTTGCCCGTCAATTTGCGGAGGCAGTGCATAAGGTTCATCCCGGCAAAATGTTGGCCTACAACTGTTCGCCCTCTTTCAATTGGAGAAAGAACCTGGACGATGCCACGATTGCCAAGTTCCAACGCGAGCTCGGTGCCATGGGTTACAAGTACCAATTCATCACCTTGGCGGGCATCCATTCCATGTGGTTCAACATGTTTGACTTGGCGCAGGATTACGCCCAGCGCGGCATGTCTGCTTATGTGGAAAAGGTGCAAGAACCCGAGTTTGCAGCGCGCGAGCGGGGCTACTCCTTTGTTTCACATCAGCAAGAAGTGGGTACCGGTTACTTTGATGATGTGACCACGGTCATCCAAGGTGGCAAGTCCAGCGTCACGGCGCTGACAGGCTCCACCGAAGAAGAGCAGTTTCACTGAACCCACTTGATTCGCCCCGCGCTGTGGGGCGAGAATGAAAAAGCCCGTTCGCGGGCTTTTTTTATGGGAAAATCAACTGCATAGCGCGGCCTTCTACCGCGCTTGTTTTGTTTCTTAGACAGATCTTCACCGAGTTGCCCATGCCCCAAGTTACCCTGCCAGATGGCTCTACGCGCACTTTTGCTTCGCCCCTGACGGTGGCTGATGTGGCGGCCTCCATCGGCGCAGGACTGGCCAAGGCGGCCTTGGCCGGAAAAGTGGATGGTCAATTGGTCGACACCAGCCATTTGATTCAAAGTGACTCCCGTTTGGCCATCATCACGGCCAAAGATGCCGATGGCGTGGAGGTCATTCGGCATTCGACGGCCCACTTGCTGGCGTACGCAGTCAAAGACCTTTTTCCCGAAGCGCAGGTCACCATTGGGCCGGTGATCGAAAACGGCTTTTATTACGATTTTTCGTACCACCGGCCTTTCACCCCTGAAGACTTGGTCGCGATCGAAAAGAAAATGACAGCTTTGGCCAATCTGGATGAAGCCATTGTTCGCCGCGTTTTGCCACGCGACGAGGCCATTGCCCACTTCAAATCTTTGGGGGAGCACTACAAGGCGGAAATCATTTCCAGCATCCCTGCCCAAGAAGATGTGAGCTTGTATCGCGAAGGTACCTTTGAGGATTTGTGCCGCGGACCCCATGTGCCCAGCACGGGCAAGTTAAAGCACTTTAAGTTGATGAAGGTGGCGGGTGCTTATTGGCGCGGCGATCACCGCAACGAAATGTTGCAGCGCATTTATGGCACGGCCTGGGCCAGCAAAGACGACCTTCAGCAATACCTCACCATGCTGGAAGAGGCCGAAAAGCGAGACCACAGAAAACTGGGCCGCGAGCTTGATTTCTTCCACATCGATGAGCACTCACCGGGAACCGTTTTTTGGCATCCCAAGGGTTGGATTTTGTGGCAAGAGGTGGAGCAGTACATGCGCCGCGTCTATCGCGACAACGGCTACCTTGAAGTGAAAGGGCCGCAGATCCTGGATCAGCACCTGTGGGAGAAAACGGGTCACTGGGACAAGTACCGTGAAAACATGTTTGTGACCGAATCGGAAAAGCGCGACTATGCCTTGAAGCCGATGAACTGCCCGGGGCACATTTTGATTTTCAAGCAAGGCATCAAAAGTTACCGTGACTTGCCTTTGCGTTTTGGTGAGTTTGGCCAATGCCACCGCAATGAACCCACCGGAGGCTTGCACGGGATCATGCGTGTGCGCGCCTTTACCCAAGATGATGGCCATATTTTTTGCACCGAAGCACAAATTCAGTCAGAGGTGTTGGCCTTCACCACCTTGCTGCAAAAGGTTTACCGAGATTTTGGTTTCACCAAAATCCTTTATCGCTTATCGACCCGACCCGAGAAGCGCATTGGCAGCGACGAAAGCTGGGACCGTGCGGAGCACGCGCTTGCCGAAGGCTTGAAAGCTTCAGGGTGTGATTTTGAGTATCTGCCTGGCGAGGGCGCCTTTTATGGACCCAAAATCGAATACACCCTCAAAGATGCACTCGGACGAGAGTGGCAATGCGGAACGATTCAAGTCGACCCAAACATGCCCGAGCGTTTGGATGCGGAGTTTGTGGCCGAGGATGGTGGACGCCACAGACCCATCATGTTGCACCGAGCGATCGTTGGAAGCCTCGAGCGATTCATTGGCATTTTGATAGAAGAGCATGCGGGCGCATTGCCTGTTTGGCTCGCGCCAGTTCAAGTCAGTGTGCTCAATATCACCGACGGCCAAGCCGATTACGTCGAAAGTGTCGTTAAAAGATTGAAAAATCAAGGCTTTAGGGTGGACTCGGATCTGCGAAACGAGAAAATTACCTATAAAATACGTGAGCATTCAATGCAAAAGCTGCCCTACATCTTGGTCGTTGGCGACAAAGAGAAAGCAGCGGGTGCCGTTGCAGTGCGCGCCCGAGGTAACAAAGACCTCGGAGTGATGTCCTTGGATGCATTTGAACAAATCATCTCCAATGACATTGCCCTCAAAAGCTGATTTCTTTGAAATAGCGACTGGGTGCGTTGCACTTGGCGGTTGTGTGCCGTTTGTCATTGGACAAATGGTTTTTTAACAAAGGACAAGAACCATCGCTACTGAATTCAGAGATCGCCGCCATCGCGAAGAGCGCAAGCACCGGTTGAACCGGGAAATCATGGCACCCGAAGTCCGCTTGAGTGGACCCGACAACGAACCCTTGGGGATTGTGAGTCTGATGGAGGCCTTGCGCATGGCGGGAGACCTAGATGTGGACTTGGTCGAAATTGCTTCCACTGCTGTACCACCGGTCTGTCGTTTGATGGACTACGGCAAGTTCAAGTACCAAGAGCAAAAGAAGGCCGCTGAAGCCAAGTCCAAGCAAAAGATCATTGAAGTCAAAGAGATCAAGTTCAGGCCCGGTACCGATGATGGGGACTACAACATCAAGTTGCGCAACATCAAACGGTTTTTGGCTGAAGGCGATAAGTGCAAGATCACATTGCGATTCAGGGGCAGAGAAATCACGCACCAAGAAATCGGAATGGCCTTGCTGCAAAGAATTCGGGAGGAATTGGCTGACCTGATCGTGGTTGAGCAATTCCCCAAATTGGAAGGCCGGCAAATGATCATGATGATCGCGCCGGGCAAGAAAAAAGTGGGCGGCGCAGCCAAACCCACGGCTGAAACCACGGCGGTGGCTTCAGCATAAAACTGACAGGGGCGGTTGGTTGCCGACCCTGACAGCGCACCCTTGACCCAGGTTGAGGGGCACAAGTGGCTCGGGGCCATCAAGTTTGCTAAGGTTGCAAACGCCTCACGAGCACAATGAGAAAAGGAGCATTCCAATGCCCAAAATGAAAACCAAAAGCAGCGCAAAGAAGCGCTTTCGCGTTCGTCCGGGTGGCACTGTCAAACGTGGACAAGCCTTCAAACGTCACATTTTGACCAAGAAGACCACCAAAAACAAGCGCCACTTGCGTGGCTCGGTCGCAGTCCATGAGACCAATATGGGTCACATGGCTCAAATGTTGCCCTTTGCAGGGCTGTGATCAGACGAACAAGGAGAATTTCAAATGCCTCGCGTTAAACGTGGAGTGACGGCACGTGCCCGTCACAAAAAAGTACTCGCTCAAGCCAAAGGTTTCCGTGGTCGCCGCGGTAATGTGTTCCGCATCGCCAAAGAAGCGGTGATGAAAGCTGGGCAATATGCCTACCGCGATCGCAGAACCAAAAAACGCGTGTTTCGTCAGCTTTGGATTGCCCGTATCAATGCGGCAGCCCGTGAGCTGGGTATGACCTACAGCCAGTTTGCCAATGGTCTGAAGAAAGCTGCCATCGAGATCGACCGCAAGATGTTGGCCGATTTGGCCGTGCACGACAAAGCAGCCTTTGGGCACATTGTTGAGCAAGTCAAAGCCAAGCTAGCGGCTTGATGCCCCCGGCCCGGTTGCGCCTGGTATGCAGGTGCGCCGGGTTTTTTATTGTGATGGGCCCATGGGGCCCGATTTGATTCAAATACGCTTGCCTCGCAATGAATGATCTGAATGCTTTGGTAATGGCTGCGCAATCGGCTTTCGAGGGATGTCATACCCAAGCTGATTTGGAAAATGCCAAGGCCCAATTTTTGGGAAAAACCGGGCGCATCACGGAGTTGATGAAGGGCTTGGCCACGTTGCCAACTGAAGAAAAGAAGCTTCAGGGGGCCGCGATCAATCAAGCCAAACAAGCTGTTGAAATGTCCTTGACCCAGCGCAGACAGGCGCTGGCAGATGAAGAGCTGTCGAGCCAACTGAAAGCGCAGGCCTTGGATGTGGGTTTGCCGGGGCGCTTGCGTCCAACGGGTGGCTTGCACCCAGTCAGTTTGACCTTGGAGCGCATCGAGCAAATTTTTGACTCCATGGGCTTTGAAGTGGCGCAGGGCCCTGAAATCGAGACCGATTGGTACAACTTCACTGCACTCAATACGCCAGAAGATCACCCAGCGCGTTCCATGCACGACACCTTTTATGTGGAAGGTGGTTATTTGTTGCGCACCCACACCAGCCCGATGCAAATCCGCCATGCGGTGAGCCACGTCAAGCGCCATAAAGCCTTGCTGGATGCGGGGCAGGTCATGCCGGAAATTCGCGTGATTGCCCCCGGACGCACTTACCGCGTGGACAGCGATGCAACCCATTCCCCCATGTTTCACCAGTGTGAGGGTTTGTGGATTGGAGAGAACATCAGCTTCAAAGACCTGAAGGTGGTCTTCACTGATTTCTGCAGAACTTTTTTTGAGTCTTCGGATTTGGTGCTGCGATTTCGCCCCAGCTTTTTCCCCTTCACCGAGCCCAGCGCGGAAATTGATATTCAGTTTCCCAGCGGGCCTTTGGCAGGGCGCTGGCTCGAAGTGGCCGGCTCCGGACAAGTGCATCCCCAAGTGATCAGAAACATGGGTTTGGACCCAGAGCATTACATGGGCTTTGCCTTTGGCATGGGACCCGACAGGTTGACCATGCTTCGCTATGGGGTCAATGATTTGCGCCTGTTCTTCGATGGCGACATTCGTTTCTTAAGCCAATTTCGCTAAATCAAATCCTGCCCCACTATGCAATTTCCTGAGTCTTGGTTGCGCGAATTTTGCAACCCATCGTTGAGCTCTCAAGCCTTGGCAGACACCCTCACCATGGCGGGTTTAGAGGTGGAGGAAATGCGTCCTGTGGCACCGGCCTTCAGCAAGGTGGTGGTCGCTCAGATATTGAGTGCAGAACCTCACCCGAATGCAGATCGTTTGCGCATTTGTGAAGTGGATGTCGGCCTGCCGCAAACCTTGTCCATTGTTTGCGGTGCACCCAATGCCCGCGTTGGTATCAAGGTGCCATGCGCCATGGTCGGGGCCTTATTGCCGCCGGGTGAAGACGGCAAACCTTTTGCCATCAAACTGGGCAAGATCAGGGGCGTGGAAAGCCAGGGCATGTTGTGCTCCTCCAAAGAGTTGCAACTCAATGACGATCACGGCGGTTTGCTGGAACTGGCTGAGACCGCAGAGTTGGGCCAAGACATTCGCCAGCACCTGAAATTGGACGATGTGCTGTTCACCCTGAAGTTGACGCCGAATTTGGCCCATTGTTTGGGCATACATGGGGTGGCGCGTGAGTTGTCTGCATTGACTGGTTCGCCACTGTTACAACCCCAATACCCCACTGTGCCGTGTACCTCTGATCAAGTGCTGCCGGTGCAAATTGAAGCCCCAGACTTGTGTGGTCGCTTTTCCGGTCGTGTGGTTCGAAACGTCAATCCTTTGGCGCCAACGCCTGGCTGGATGGTTGACCGATTGGCCCGCTGCGGACAGCGCAGTGTGAGTGCCTTGGTCGATATTTCCAACTATGTGATGTTTGAGTTGGGCCGACCCACCCACATTTTCGATTTGGACAAAATCAAAGGTGGTCTGCAGGTCCGCTGGGGGCGCAAAGGCGAAACCTTGAAGCTGCTCAACGGCCAAACCGTTGAAGTGGATTCGGATGTGGGCGTCATCGCTGATGATCACCATGTTGAATCACTGGCTGGCATCATGGGGGGCGACGCCACCGCAGTCGGTGACGCAACCCAGCACATCTATATTGAAGCCGCATTTTGGTGGCCTAAGTCTGTGGCGGGTCGCTCGCGCCGCTTCAACTTTTCCACCGATGCCGGTCACCGATTTGAACGTGGCGTGGATCCATCACTGACGGTGGAGCACATTGAGCGCATCACCCAGTTGGTTTTGGATATTTGTGGAACGCCGGATACCCAGTGTGGGCCCATTGATGATTGGCAACCCAATATGCCGCGTCCATTGCCGGTTCGATTGCGGGTGGCGCGGGCTTCCAAGGTTTTAGGCATGAAACTCCTGGCCGACCAATGTATGAAAGCTTTGCTGTCTTTGGGTTTGCCTTGCACGTTGTCAGAAGGCGTCATCACCGTGACGCCCCCGAGCCATCGATTTGATTTGCAAATTGAAGAAGACCTGATTGAGGAAGTGGCGCGCATGATTGGCTTTGACCAATTGCCAACCACGCCACCGCAAGCGCCTATTTGCGCCAAACTTCTCCCCGAATCCAAACGCAGTACCCACAGCGTTCGCCACAGCTTGGCAGCGCTGGGCTATCAAGAGACCATTAACTTCAGTTTTGTCTCAGCTCAATGGGAGACGGACTTGTTGGCCAACCCAGACCCGGTGAAGCTGGTCAATCCGATTGCCAGCAACATGGGCGTGATGCGATCTTCTCTCTTGGGTTCCTTGCTTCAGGTGGTCAAATTCAACCTGGACAGGCGCGCCGAGCGGGTGCGTGTTTTCGAAATTGGACGGGTGTTTCGAAAAAATGCGCAAACACCTAACAGCGACACCACGGTGGAGGGGTTTGATCAACCCATTCACATCGCAGCCATTGCCGTCGGTCCCCTGGTGCCACTTCAATGGGCAGCACCTGACCAAGACGCAGATTTCTATGACGTCAAGGCAGACCTTCAAGCGCTTCTTTCGCCTCTTGAGGCGCAGTTTCATCCCGCCGAGCATCCTGCATTGCATCCAGGGCGATGTGCTGCCGTTACTTTGCGCGGGCAAACGATTGGCCACATCGGGGAGTTGCATCCTAAGCATCGCCAGTCTTGGGGTTTGGTGCAAGCGCCGGTGCTTTTTGAATTGACTTTGGATCCGGTTTTGGCTGTGGACATACCCATGTTCAAGCCTGTATCCAAGTTTCCTGTGGTGCAGCGCGATTTGGCGGTCGTGGTCGGGCAAAGTGTGACCCACAACCAATTGATGCAGGCTGTTTTTGCGGCACCCACCCAGGGCTTGCTCAGGGATGCGGTGTTGTTTGATATTTACCAACCAGATCAGGCCGTGACAAACCTGTCAGCCAATGAAAAGAGCTTGGCCATTCGGTTGACGCTGGGAAGCGAGGAGTCGACTTTGACCGATGAGCGAATCCAGACTGTGGTGGATTCAGTTTTGTCTTCTTTGACACTCGCGCTGCAAGCGCGATTGCGCTAACTTAGGAGAATTCGCATGGAAATTTCAGTCGATAGCCTTGAAACGCCAGCCTTGACCAAGGCCCAACTTGCAGAAATGCTGTACCAGCAAATTGGTTTGAATAAACGCGAATCCAAGGACATGATTGAGGCTTTTTTTGACCTCATCACCCAAAGTCTCGTCGAGGGCAACGACGTGAAAATTTCTGGCTTCGGCAATTTCCAAATCCGCACCAAGTCAGCAAGACCCGGCCGCAACCCCCGTACCGGGGAAGTCATTCCCATCGCAGCGCGAAGAGTGGTTACTTTCCATGCCAGTCATAAATTAAAAGACCTCATTCAGAGTGAAAACCCGGGTCAGAGCACTTGAATTTTTACAAACTTTAAATTTTTACATTCTTTTTTGTTCTTACCTACTTATCTTTTCTGCGCGCTTGGGGTAACCTTGGTTCTTACATATCTCATTCATGGAAACCCTTCTACCCGCTATACCTGCCAAACGCTATTTCACCATTGGTGAAGTCAGCGAGTTGTGCGCCGTCAAGCCCCATGTCTTGCGTTACTGGGAACAAGAGTTCACCCAGTTGAGGCCCATGAAACGGCGCGGCAACCGCCGTTACTACCAGCACCATGAAGTTTTGATGATCCGTCGAATCCGCGGTTTGTTGTACGAGCAAGGTTTCACCATCAGCGGCGCTCGCAATCGATTGCAAGAAATTGGACACGAGTTCAAGTTCGAGGACGCGAGCGCTGATCTCGATGTTGTTGAGGCTTTGCCTGTCAATGTGATCTCTGCTGCACCACACGCAGAAGGCTGGGGCATGTCATTGGCCACACCAGAGGCCACTGGCTCAAAGCGTTTGTTTCTCCTGCGCCGGGAATTGTTTGAAATTCGCGAGTTGCTCAGTGAGGCCCACGCATAACCCCGTTATAATCTTTCTCTTCGGCGTGTAGCGCAGCCTGGTAGCGCACTTGCATGGGGTGCAAGGGGTCGCGAGTTCGAATCCCGCCACGCCGACCAACGATACAAGGGTTAGCAGAGTTTTTCTGCTAACCCTTTTCCTTTGCACGATTTTGATTTGAGACGTTGATCCATGGTTTGCAAGCAATCTCTGTGCTGTGACGCTTTACCGACCCCTCACTGCATTCAGCGTGAACTCAAATCATGACTTGGGCGACCTATGGCGCATGATCAAACTGGCATGACCAACGGCCAGCAAAGCCTGTGGAGGGCAGGGCTCCACAGGCTGTTTGCGCACAATCAGGTGATCACTTTTTTCACCCGGGCTGGCGACATGGGCAAATGGCGCAAGCGTTTGCCGCTGAGTTGAAAAATGGCGTTGGATATGGCGGGGGCCACCGCCAAAACACCAATCTCACCCATGCCTGTGGGCGGGGCCTTGGAGGGAATGATCTGTGTATGGATCTCTGGCATGTCTGCCATGCGCAGCACAGGGTAATCATTGAAGTTGGACTGCACAACGGACCCATTTCGAATGGTCAGTTCTTCAATCAATGCCAAGGACAGTCCGTAGACAACAGCCCCTTCGAGTTGAGCCAATACATTGATGGGTTGAATGGGTAAACCGGTATCCACGGCCACCCAATAGTGGTGAACTTGAATTTTGCCGGTTTTGCGATTGAGCGACACCTCTGCCACCCCGGCAGATAGGGTGCCGTGGTAGTCCGCAAAAGCGATGCCCAGGCCACGGTCTTTGCGTTTTCGGTTCCAGTCTGACATTTCGGCAACCGTTCGAATCACCGCATTGGCCCTAGCGTCCGATTGTGTCAACTCAAGTCGCATGGCCAAAGGGTTGATGCGGCGCTCAAATGCAATCTCATCCAGGAAGGATTCAATGACAAATTTGTTGTAGCCAGCACCAATGCCACGCAAGGGTGCAACCCGAGTGCCACGCATTTCTCGCACACCCTCTGCCAACGTGTGGGGAATGGCGTAATGGGGTAAGTCGGAGCCGTTCCAACCGACGTAATCTTTGCCGCCGGTGGCTTGGAAGCGGGCGGGTGCGGCAACAGCATCGACATTTTCTGCCACCAAACGGTGACGCCAGCCGATCAGTTGACCCTTGTCATCCAGGCCTGCTTTCATCACATGGTGGGTCAGGGGCCTGGGGCGGGCAGCAGCCATGTCATCTTCTCGAGAGAGGACGAGTTTCACGGGCAATTTAGTGATGTTGGACAACACAACGGACTGGGCAATGATGTCTGGGGCGATGCGCCGGCCGAAGCCGCCACCCAACATGTGCTGATGGACCTTGATTTTGTCTGGTGTGGTTTTCAATATGCCAGAGGCAACCACCGTGGCCAAGAAAGAGAACTGCGTTCCGGTCCATATTTCAGCCGATTGGCCATCAGCCGCTACTTTGGCCAAACAATTCATGGGCTCCATTTGGGCGTGATAAGCGTGTTCGGACCAATAGGTGGCTTCAATGGTTTTGGCGGCTTGTCCCAGGGCGGCGGTGGCGTCACCGCGTTTGTAGGCATCCATTGCCTTGGCACTGGGGTCCTGACCTTGTTTGGCATAGTCCGCTTTGGATTTTTCAGAATCAAAGCCGGCAGCTGCGGCAGCGCCCGAGGTGTTCCAAGTGACTTTGGATTTGAGCAAGGCGCGGGCCACTCGCGTGGATTCTCCCGTTTTGCCAATCACAGCCACACCAAAGGGAACCGTCAGAACCCTTAGGACGCCTGGAACCGCCATGACTTCTTCAGTGTTCACGTTTTCAGCTTTGGCGCCCTCCATGGGCGACTCCAGAACCGAGGCGTAGACCATGCCTTCAACCCGGGCATCGATGCCAAATTGGGCTGATCCATCCACTTTGGATTGAACATCGATGCGACCAATATTGGTTCGCCCGATGAGGGAAAATTGCTCAGGTTTTTTCAGCTCGTCGTCGTTGATCTTGGGCAGTTCAGCTGGCACGGTGGCAAACTTGGCCACATCGCCGTAACTGATGCGTTGATTGCTTTTGGCATGCACGACGGTGCTGTTTTGCGTGCTCAACTCGCTGATCGGCACGCTCCATTTGGCCGCGACAGCGTCCATCAAGACCCGCCGGGCTTGGGCGCCGGCAACCCGCAGGGGTTTGAAATAACCTGGCACCGCCACACTGGCCAATGAAGCCTGCCCGCCATTGAGCAATGGGTGCGTATTGCCGTAAATTTTGGGATTGGGTGGGGCAATTTCCACTTTGACTTTTGACCAGTCAGCATCCAACTCCTCAGCCAAAATCAGTGGCAATGTGGTCAAGGTACCTTGGCCCATCTCAGCCGTGGGCGCAAGAATGGTGATGGTGTTGTCGGTGGCGATGTTGACCCATACGTTGATGGCCATCCGCGCATCGTTGGTTTGGGCCGAGGTGCCCATTGGCAGCATGGCGCTGCCCATCGCCAAGGAAAAACTCAAGCCCGTGCCGGCCGCTAAAAATTGACGGCGATTGATGTCTGCAGTGTGAACAGATGTGAGATTGGACATGATCATGCTTCCTTGGCTGCGCGCTGAATCGCGCTCACAATGCGTTGATAGGTTCCGCAACGGCAAATATTGCCGTTCATGTGGGCCACGATTTGGGCGCGACTGGGGTTTTTATTCTTGGCCAGCAAAGCGGCCGCTTGCATGATCTGACCCGACTGGCAGTAACCGCATTGGGGCACTTGTTCGGCCACCCAAGCTTTTTGCAATTTATGGGTTCCCGTGGGCGATAAGCCTTCAATGGTTGTCACTTGTTTGCCCGCGACTTGGTTCACAGGTATGCTGCAGGATCGAACCGGCACATCGTTCACGTGCACGGTGCAAGCGCCACATTGGGCCACGCCACAACCATATTTGGTGCCGGTGAGTTGAAGGTCTTCCCGCAGAACCCACAGCAAAGGGGTGGCGGGTGCGGCATCGGTCACAGCCGATTTGCCATTGACATTGAACGTGGTGGACATGCGCGTGTTCTCGAAAGTTGCAATATTGACAGTTTAAATAGACATGGGTCCCGCATTCATCAGCGGTTTCCCTAGAGATTGCGTGTATCGGTGTTGGCGCAGACAGACACCTTCGGTTCAATTGAAGTTAAAGTGCAGCCAAGTTCATCAAAGTGGGTTCAACAATGCACATTGGCATGATTGGTTTGGGAAAGATGGGGGGCAATTTGGTGCGTCGTTTGCTCAAAAAGGGCCACAGCTGTGTGGTTTACGACGCGAATATGGCCAGCATCCAGCCGTTGGTGGGTTTGGGTGCTGTCGGAGCCCAAAGCTTGGCTGATTTGGTGCAACAACTGCCCCAACCCAGGGCCATTTGGATGATGTTGCCTGCGGGTCAGATCACCGAGGACACCGTTCAGTCCTTGAAGGCCTTGTTGCAAGCCGGGGACATTTTGATCGATGGTGGAAATGCCAACCACAAAGATGATGTGCGCCGTGCCCAGGAGTTATTGCCCGTGGGCATTCATTATTTGGATGTGGGCACCAGCGGCGGGGTTTGGGGTTTGGAGCGTGGCTATTGCTTGATGGTGGGTGGCGAGTTGGCTGCTTTCAACAGGATGGCACCTGTTTTCCACGACTTGGCACCCGGCCAAGGGCAAATCACGCCCACACCCGGTCGGGAAGGCTTTGAATCCACAGCGCACTTGGGCTATTTGCACACGGGGCCCGTGGGTTCAGGGCATTTTGTGAAGATGATTCACAACGGCATTGAGTACGGCATGATGCAAGCCTTTGCAGAGGGGTTTGACATCCTCAAAGGTGCTGGGCAAAGCGCTGTGCCGGCAGAGCGTCGCTACGACTTCAACCTGGCCGATATTGCAGAGGTGTGGCGCAGGGGCAGTGTGGTTTCTTCTTGGCTATTGGATTTGGCGGCGATTGCTTTGGCACGAGATCCCCAGCTGGCTGATTTTTCTGGCCATGTGCAAGATTCAGGTGAGGGTCGCTGGACTGTCGAAGCCGCCATTGAAGAGGCCATTCCAGCCCATGTGCTGACCGCTGCTTTGAATGCCAGGTTCAGGTCCCGGCAATCCCCCAGTTTTGCCGACCAAACCTTGTCAGCACTGCGGCATCAGTTTGGTGGCCATCAAGAGCCCAACAAGAGTTGAGCGGTATGGGTTCTCAGTGATGGATGTCCATTTGGTGCAAACCAAACTCGCCAGCTTGGCGGTCGGCAAAAAAAGCCCTCAGGGTTTCCTTCACGGTGCGAAAGGCCAGCTCATCCCAGGGGATTTCATGCTCTTCAAATAACCGGGCTTCCATGGTTTCATGGCCCGGCGCAAATTGGTCAGAGGTCAATTCAGCGAGAAAAAAGAAGTGCACCTGACCCACACGTGCCACATTGAGCACACTGAAAAGCCCTTGCAGCTCAAACTGGGCACCGGCCTCCTCAGTGGTTTCGCGCGCAGCGCCTTCGCCCAGGGTCTCGCCCAATTCCATAAAGCCTGCAGGCAATGTCCATTTGCCTTTGCGCGGTTCAATGTTTCGCTTGCACAACAACACCGACTTTCCCAGCACCGGTATGGTGCCCACCACATTCAATGGGTTTTCATAATGGATGGTTTGGCATGCGGTGCACACCGCCCTTTGCCGCGTATCGCCGTCGTCAGGCACGCGCAATACAACCAATTCCCCACAGTTTTTGCAGTGTTTGATGCTGGTGCGAAGCAAAATAGGTGATCCCAGTGCGCTGCAATTGGTTCAGTTGACGTGAACGGTCAGGGTGGGCAAGCCAGTGACATCACCAACCATGGTGTCGCCACTGACCACCGCGGCCACACCTTCAGGTGTGCCGCTGAATATCAGGTCTCCAGGTTGAAGTTCCCAGGCAGCAGACAGGTGTTCAATGGTTTCTGAAATATTCCAAATCAGCTTGCTGACGTTGCTGGATTGACGCGCCTTGCCATTGACTGAAACGGAAATGGCAGCAGATTCGATGTGGGCCAATTTTTCGGCCCGCACAATCGGGCCCATCGGTGCGCTGTGATCAAACGCCTTGCCGATGCACCAGGGGCGACCTTGTTTTTTCATGTCATTTTGAAGGTCGCGCCGGGTCATGTCCAAGCCAACCGCATAGCCGTAAACATGGCTCATCGCTTGGCTGGCGCTGATGTTTTTGCCACCTTTGCCGATGGCCACCACCAATTCGATTTCATGGTGAAAATTGCCCGTCATGCTGGGGTAGGGGATTTGCCCTGTCTGGCCTTCGGGCACCACCACCAAGGCGTCGGTGGGTTTCAAAAAGAAAAACGGCGGTTCACGGCCGGTGTATCCCATTTCTTTGGCGTGCTCTTCATAGTTGCGTCCCACGCAATAAATGCGATGGACAGGAAATTGCTCAGGCTGACCGATCACGGGGACAGATATGATGGCTGAAGGGGCAAAGACAAAATTCATGGACGCTACTTTCGTGGGCAGTAAATGCGCAATCAACAAACCCTTCCAGGGTGTGCGCAAAAAAACGATGGGCAGAGTGTGCCATGAACTGGCGAGCCCTGGCTTAGAGGTCGTTGAACCCAAGGTCTTGTTCAACTGGGATCAGGCACCGACCAGCCCGTTGTCCCCTTTGGGGCCTTCAACTTGGGCCCATTGATGGATCAGCACTTGCAGGGGCTTTGGCCTGAAGGCATCAAGTCCTTTTGCAGTGTGCGCCACGGTGGTGTTTCCACGGGCGCCTATGCGAGCCTGAACTTGGGCAATCATGTGGGAGATGACCCCAGCGCGGTCAGCGCCAACAGGGAAAGCTATCGTGAACACATCGGTGCAAAGCCGGTTTTTTTGAACCAAGTTCACGGTTGGAGCCTGGTTGAATTGACCGATCAAACCCCAGATGGCATTGCTGCCGATGTCTGCATCACCCAAGTGTCCGGGCTGGCTTGCACCATCATGGTGGCGGATTGTTTGCCCGTTTTATTCGCCGAACCCTCTGGGCAATGGGTTGCCGCTGCACATGCAGGCTGGCGAGGTTTGGCTGGGGAAATGGGGCTGGGGGTCATCGAAGTGGCGGTGCACGCCATGCGCGAGCGCATGAACGCAGATGCCTCGCCAATCCAGGTCTGGCTGGGGCCAAGCATTGGGCCGCAGGCTTTCGAAGTGGGCCATGAAGTGAGAGATGCGTTTTGCGCTGTTGATGCACGAGCCATTGAGTGCTTCCAGCCTGGACCAACGAAGGGCAAGTGGTGGGCCGATTTGCCCGCATTGGCCCGTATGCGTTTACAGGCCCTGGGTGTGACCCACATCACAGGCAATGACGGATCTCCATCTTGGTGCACCGTGACGCAGCCGGATTTATTTTTTTCCCACCGGCGAGATCGTGTCAGCGGTCGATTCGCCGCCAGCATTTGGCGGGATGTGACTGCCTAACTCAGCCCCATCTGGGTGGGGTTGATTGGCGGCTGCTTCCATTTCTTGTTTCAACCTTCGCCGCCGCCCTGGTGTGTTGAGCAGGTACAAGACCAAAGCCAGTGGCGCCAATCCATAAAACACAAAAGTGATGAAAGCGCCCAACAAGCTGCCTTGGGGGTGAAAGGCCTCGGCCACGGCCATCATCAAGGTGATGTAAATCCAGGCGATGGCAACCAGGTACATGGGGTATGGCCTCTAAAACGAAAAATTGTCAGTGTCACGAAGGCTGAAGCTGGGATACTCACCATCACAGGCTTTCACGCACAGCAGTGTAGGGCCGCCAAAAATACCCATGCGCTTTGGAGACAAATATGCGCCCACAACAGGCCACAAACAGCGGCAACGCTGCAAATGCTTTTCAACAAAGCCTTGCCCAAGGGTGGCAACAGGCCCTGGCTAGCTTTCAGCAAATGGCCCAGTCTTCTCCGCAGACGGGATCATTGGCATTCAACCCCGCCCAATTGCAAACTTTGAAAGACCAATATTTGCAAGAGGCCACACAACTGTGGAACCAAGGCTTGAGCAAAACCCCGGTGCTCAAAGACAGGCGTTTTGCAGGTGATGCATGGGGCCACAATCCCATGGCCGCGTTTTCAGCGGCCATTTACCTGCTCAACACCCGCACCTTGATGGGCTTGGCCGACGCCCTGGAAGGGGACCACAAGACCCGCGAGCGCATTCGTTTTGCCGTCGAGCAGTGGAGTGCGGCCAGTGCACCGAGCAACTCCTGGTTGCTCAATGCGGATGCTCAACAAAAAGCCATTGACAGCCAGGGCGAGAGCATTGCCAAAGGCGTCCAAAATTTGTGGCACGACCTGCGCCAAGGCCACGTTTCCATGACGGACGAAAGCCTGTTCGAGGTGGGCAAGAATGTCGCCATGACCCAGGGTCATGTGGTGTTTGAAAACGACTTGTTTCAACTCATCGAATACAAACCCCTGACGGCCAAAGTCCACCAGAAGCCTTTTCTGCTGATTCCGCCCTGCATCAATAAGTACTACATACTGGACTTGCAGCCTGAAAACTCTTTCATCCGCTACGTGGTGGCGCAAGGCCATCGCACATTTGTGGTGAGTTGGCGCAACCCTGACGCCAGCCATGCCCAGGTGAGTTGGGATGACTATATTGAGCAAGGTGCGATTCAAGCCATTGAAGTGGTGCGAGACATCGCCAAAGTTCCTCAAATCAATGCCTTGGGCTTTTGTGTGGGCGGAACCATTTTGACCACCGCCTTGGCCGTGCTGGCAGCACGGGGCGAAAAACCGGTCAGCAGCGCCACCTTGCTCACAACCTTGATTGACTTCAAAGAGACCGGCGTTTTGGATGTGTTCATTGACGAAAATTTCGTCAAATTTCGCGAAATGCAATACGCCAATGGCGGTCTGATGCCGGGCAGGGACATGGCCACCACCTTCAGCTTTTTGCGGCCTAACGACTTGGTGTGGAATTACGTGGTGAAAAACTACCTCAAGGGTGAGACCCCACCGCCATTTGATTTGCTGTACTGGAACAGCGACTCCACCAATTTGCCCGGCCCCATGTTTGCTTGGTATTTGCGCAACACCTATCTGGAAAACCGACTGGTTCAACCGGGCAAAGCCGAGGTTTGCGGTGAAAAAATTGACCTGGGCTTGGTCGATTTGCCCGTCTATATATATGGCTCCAAAGAAGACCATATCGTGCCCATTGAGGCCGCTTATGCCAGCACCCAGGTGTTGCCGGGTAAAAAACGCTTTGTCATGGGTGCTTCTGGGCACATTGCCGGGGTGATCAATCCGCCCGCGTCGAAAAAACGCAGCCATTGGTTGCCCGCTGACGCCCAGTTGCCCAGCGATTTTCAAAAGTGGCAGGGCAAAGCCAAAGAGGTGCCTGGCAGTTGGTGGGATGATTGGGCCAAATGGCTGCGGCCACAGGCGGGTGCTTTGGTCAATGCGCCCAGGTCCCCTGGACGTGCCCCCTACAAAGCCATCGAGCCCGCGCCCGGGCGTTATGTCAAGGCCAAGGCTGCGGCGTGATCGGTGTGGGCCGGTATGGGATCAACAGATCAGTTTCATAGGAGAAGATAGTGCAAGACATCGTGATTGTTTCGGCCGCGCGAACAGGCGTGGGTAAATTTGGTGGCAGTTTGTCCAAACTCAGCGCCACAGAGTTGGGCAGCTTGGTGGTGCGTGAGGTGGTGACCCGCTCGGGCTTGGACCCAGCTTTGGTGGGCGAGGTCATCATGGGCCAAGTCTTGGCGGCCGGTTCTGGGCAAAACCCGGCACGCCAAGCCTTGATGAAGGCGGGTATCCCCAAAGAGGTGCCCGCTTTGACCATCAATGCGGTGTGTGGCTCTGGCCTCAAAGCGGTGATGCTGGCCGCGCAGGCCGTGGCCTGGGGTGACAGCGACATCGTCATCGCAGGTGGGCAAGAAAACATGAGTGCTTCACCCCACATTTTGAACAACTCGCGCGACGGTCAGCGCATGGGCGACTGGAAAATGATCGACAGCATGATCGTGGATGGCCTGTGGGATGTGTACAACCAATACCACATGGGCATCACGGCAGAAAACGTGGCCAAGGCCCATGGCATCACCCGCGAGATGCAAGACGCATTGGCTTTGGCCAGCCAACAAAAGGCCGCTGCAGCGCAGGCGGCAGGCAAATTCAAAGATGAAATTGTGCCGGTGCTGTTGCCCCAGAAAAAAGGGGATCCGATCGTCTTTGCCAGTGATGAATACATCAATCTGAAAACCAATGCCGAAGCCCTGGCGGGTCTGCGCCCTGCCTTTGACAAGGCCGGCAGTGTCACCGCAGGCAATGCCTCAGGCATCAATGATGGCGCAGCCGCGGTCATGGTCATGTCGGCAGCCAAAGCCAAGTCTCTGGGCTTGACGCCCTTGGCCCGGATCGCTTCATTTGCCACCACTGGTTTGGACCCGGCCACCATGGGCATGGGCCCGGTGCCCGCATCGCGCAAAGCCCTGGAGCGGGCCGGCTGGAAAGCGTCGGATGTGGATTTGTTTGAGCTCAATGAAGCCTTTGCCGCCCAGGCCTGTGCCGTCAACCAATCTTTGGACATCGATCCAGCGCGTGTGAACGTCAACGGTGGGGCCATCGCCATTGGTCACCCCATTGGTGCATCGGGCTGCCGAATTTTGGTGACTTTGCTGCACGAAATGCAGCGCAGTTCCGCCAAAAAAGGTTTGGCCGCCTTGTGCATTGGCGGCGGCATGGGCGTGGCATTGACGCTCGAGCGCTGATACTTGATCGATTTTTCAAATTTCATTGAAACCAATAGGAGACACAACATGGGTAAAAAAGTAGCTTACGTCACCGGCGGCATGGGCGGCATTGGAACCGCCATTTGCCAGCGCTTGCACCAAGATGGTTTTGTGGTGATCGCCGGGTGTGGACCCACCCGCGACTTCAACAAATGGTTGGACGAGCAAAAAGCCCTGGGATTTCACTTTTATGCGTCGGTGGGCAATGTCAGCTCCTGGGAGTCGACGGTGGATGCGTTTTCCAAGGCCAAAGCGGAGCATGGCCCCATTGATGTGTTGGTCAACAACGCCGGTATCACCCGCGACCGCATGTTCCTCAAAATGACCCGCGATGACTGGGACGCCGTGATCGACACCAACCTCAACTCCATGTTCAACGTGACCAAACAAGTGGTCGGTGACATGGTTGAGCGTGGATGGGGTCGCATCATCCAAATCAGCTCGGTCAACGGGGAAAAGGGCCAAGCGGGCCAAACCAATTACTCCGCCGCCAAGGCCGGCATGCATGGCTTCACCATGGCCTTGGCCCAAGAGCTGGCCAACAAGGGCGTGACCGTCAACACCATCAGCCCGGGATACATTGGCACCGACATGGTCAAGGCCATTCGCCCCGAGGTGTTGGAAAAAATTGTCAACACCATTCCGGTCAAGCGTCTGGGTGAACCCAGCGAAATTGCATCCATCATTGCCTGGCTGGCGTCCAATGAAAGTGGTTATTCCACCGGCGCCGACTTCTCGGTCAATGGTGGCCTGCACATGGGCTGATGCTGGTGTCACCTGGGCTTTGAACACGTGAGCGTGGACAAGGCTTTCACCCTATCGGTGGCACCGATGATGGATTGGACGGATAGGCATTGCCGTTACTTCCATCGCTTGATCACCCGCCATGCTTGGTTGTACACCGAAATGGTGACCACAGGCGCTTTGCTGCATGGCGATGTGCCCAGGCACCTGGACCATGACCCTGCGGAACACCCGCTGGCCTTGCAAATCGGCGGCAGCGAGCCGCACGATTTGGCCAAGGCCGCCCAATTGGGCGAGCGTTGGGGCTATCGCGAAATCAATTTGAATTGCGGCTGCCCTTCTGAGCGCGTGCAGCGCGGTGCCTTTGGTGCTTGTTTGATGGCCGAGCCTGCATTGGTGGCCGATGGCATCAAGGCCATGCAAGACGCGGTCGATGTGCCTATTTCTGTCAAGCACCGCATTGGCTTGGATGGGGATGAGTCGACCGCGATGGTGACGGATTTTGTCGGCCAATTGCACGCCGCTGGATGCCGCAAATTCATTGTGCATGCCAGAAACGCCTGGCTTAAAGGGCTGTCTCCCAAGCAAAACCGCGAGGTACCCCCTTTGCGTTACGAGGTGGTTCATCGGCTCAAACAAGACTTCTCTGATGCTGAATTCATCGTCAACGGTGGCATCCAATGCATGGCCGACATGGATGCCCATGCCGTTGGCGTTGACGGCATCATGGTGGGGCGAGCGGCCTACCACAACCCTTGGTTGATGAGCCAATGGGACGGGTGGTTGGAGGCGCTTCAGCAACCGTCAGTGGTTCACGCGCCACATCAGCTTGTGCATACCCTCGCAGACAACGAAGCACGTCGTGACGAGGTCGAGTTCGCCATGGTGGAATACATGGCAGACCCCAAGCGGTGTGGTGGTGCGCATTGGTACAGCGTGGCCAGGCACATCTTGGGTTTGCGCCATGGTTTGCCGGGTGCGCGCTTGTGGCGACAGGTCTGGAGCGACCACCGATTGAAGGACCGGCCCGTGATGGATGTGTATCGCTTGGCCCAAGCGGCTTTGCAACGCTACGCTGTGGTTGGATGATGCGGCCCGAACAACGCCTGTTGTGGGCCCAGGTTTTGGTTTGGTTCATCCCCGCCCTGTGGGCGGTCAATTACTTTTGTGCACGGTTGGCGCCAGGGGTGGTCGATCCGCACATTCTGGCCCTGGGACGTTGGGCCATTGCTGGCCTGATATTGGGTGGCTTGGCCCGCCATGAAATATGGCAAGCCCGATGGCAAATTTGGTCAGACCGTTGGCAGTACCTGGCCTTGGGCACTTTGGGCATGCTGATTTGTGGTGCTTGGGTGTATTGGGGCGCGCAAACCACCTCTGCCATGAACATCGCCTTGATCTATGCGGCCGCACCCGTCTTGATCGCCTGGGGCTCGGCCATTTGGTTGGATGAGCGCATGCGTCCGCGCCAAATGTTCGGCGTGGCCTTGGCCTTGGCGGGGGTGGTTCATGTGGTGGTCAAAGGCAATTGGGTGGCGCTGACGCAGATGCAGTGGTCCATGGGTGATGTTTTGATCATGGCCGCCACTTTGTCATGGGCCGCTTATGCCTTGTTGCAAAAAAAGTGGGTTTGCACCCTGTCTTCCACAGCGCGCCTGGCATGCATTTGCGCGGGGGGTGTCATCACATTGCTTCCGTTTGCGCTTTGGGAAAGCTTGCAACCACAGGCACCGCAGTGGACTTGGTATGCGACGGCTTTGTTGCTGGCCGTTGCCTTGGTGCCTGGCATTGGGGCTTATTGGATTTACGCCTGGGCGCAAAAAACCCTGGGTGCCAGCCGCACCAGCATGACCTTGTATCTAGGGCCTTTGTGGGGCGCCTTGGTGTCTTGGGGTTTGCTGGGCGAGTCTTTGGGTTGGCACCACGCCGTGGGCAGCTTGTTGATTTTGCCCGGCGTGGCGCTGGTGGTTCAACCTTCGGCGGTGACCAAGACCGATTGATGGGGTGCGTTCACTGGCACCACCACATCTGGGGTGGCCGCTTCCAGTCCGTTGGCAAAATGCGCTTGCATTTTTTGCAGGCTCAAGCCGGGGTTACGCGCTGCCAGGGCATCCATCAGGGCCTGGTGTTCGAGGAGTGACTCCTCCAGCCGGCCAGATTTCAACAATGAATTTTGCCGGTTGAGCTTCATCACCTTGCGCAGATCGATCACCATTTGTGTGCGCCATTTGTTGTTGCCGATTTCCAATAAGCGCATGTGAAAGCGCTCGTTGATCTCGAAAAAGGCCGAGCGGTCTTGCACCGATTGCTTCAATTGGCTGTGCAGACCTTGCAACTCCTGAATGTCCTCAGGCAGTGCGAATTGGGCCACCTGTGCCGCTGCGTCAGACTCCAAGAGGGCCAGAAGGTGGTACACATCGTTCAAATCTTTGTCGCTGACATCGGTGACGTAAGCGCCTCGTCGCATTTTCATGGTCACCAAGCCTTCGGTGGCCAGCACTTTCAGCGCCTCTCGCAAAGGCGTGCGGCTGATGCCGTACTCTTGCGAGATCTTCATTTCATCAATCCAACTGCCGGGAATCAGTTCACGGGCAAAAATACGTTGGCGCAGGCGTTCTGCGACCTCCTCATACAAGGCATGCCGTCCCAAATTGTGATCAGTGCTCATGGTGATGATTGTAAGCCTAGAAGAGAATTTTGAATTCATAATTATGAATGATATGATTCTTTAACGACACAAACCTTGTCCGCTTCAGGGCAATTTCTCCAAGGTCCATCCATGAACACCCCCTCAGAATCCAACGGTGAATCTCGCATTGCGCAGTGGGAAAAGGCCGCCGCCAAATCGGCGCCCGACGGCCGCTTGGAAGATTTGAATTGGCGCACCCCCGATGGCATCACGGTCAAGCCCTTGTACACGGCCGAAGACGTGCAAGGCCTGGCCCATGCCGACACCTTGCCGGGGTTTCCCCCTTATGTGCGCGGCCCCCAGGCCACCATGTATGCCGTCAGACCATGGACCATTCGGCAGTACGCTGGCTTTTCGACGGCGCAAGAATCGAACGCGTTTTATCGCCAAGCCTTGGCCGCAGGGGGGCAGGGCGTGTCGGTGGCATTTGATTTGGCCACTCACCGCGGTTATGACTCGGACCACCCCCGCGTGACGGGGGATGTGGGCAAGGCGGGTGTGGCCATCGATTCGGTCGAGGACATGAAAATTTTGTTCGATCAAATTCCGCTTGACAAGGTGTCCGTGTCCATGACGATGAATGGTGCTGTTTTACCTGTCCTGGCCGGTTACATCGTGGCTGCACAGGAGCAAGGCGTGAAGCTCGAGCAGCTGAGTGGCACGATCCAAAACGACATCCTCAAAGAGTTCATGGTGCGCAACACCTATATCTATCCGCCAGAACCGAGCATGCGCATCATTGGGGACATCATTGCTTACACCGCTGAGCACATGCCCAAGTTCAACTCGATATCGATATCGGGCTACCACATGCAAGAGGCTGGCGCCAACCAAGCCTTGGAGTTGGCCTTCACCTTGGCAGACGGCAAAGAATATGTGAAAACGGCCATGTCCAAGGGCTTGGATGTGGATGCTTTTGCCGGTCGCTTGTCTTTTTTCTGGGCCATCGGGATGAACTTTTATCTCGAAATCGCCAAGATGCGGGCGGCCCGTTTGCTGTGGTGCCAAATCATGCAGGGCTTTGGTGCTAAAAATCCCAAAAGCTGGATGCTCAGAACGCATTGCCAAACCTCTGGCTGGTCGCTCACCGAACAAGACCCCTACAACAACATCGTGAGAACCACGGTCGAGGCCATGGCGGCTGTTTTTGGGGGCACGCAGTCGCTGCACACCAACAGCTTTGACGAAGCCATTGCCTTGCCCACCGAGTTCAGCGCCCGCATAGCGCGCAACACGCAGTTGATCATTCAGGAAGAAACCCACATCACCAAGGTCATCGACCCCTGGGCGGGCAGCTACATGATGGAAAAGTTGACCCAGGACATGGCCGATGAAGCCTGGAAAATCATTCAGGAAGTCGAGGCCATGGGCGGCATGACCAAAGCCGTGGACTCTGGTTGGGCCAAGCTGAAAATCGAAGCGGCCGCTGCCGACAAGCAAGCGCGCATCGACTCCGGCCAAGATGTGATCGTGGGTGTGAACAAATACAAATTGGCCACTGAAGATGTGGTCCAAACCCGAGACATTGACAATGTCAAGGTGCGCGAAGCCCAAATTGAACAATTGCTCGCCATCAAGGCGATAAGAGACACCACAAAAGTCAAGGCGGCACTGGCTGCATTGACGCAAGCGGCGCAGGACCAAACGGGTAATTTATTGGCCTTGTCGGTGGAGGCCATTCGCTTGCGTGCCACCGTGGGCGAAGTGAGCGACGCGCTTGAAGTGGTGTTTGGTCGGCACCGTGCCGACACGCAAAAGGTGACCGGTGTCTATGCCGCGGCCTACGATGAAGGGTCGACGGATGGCGACAGCATGGCGTATTGGGATCAGTTGAAAGCCGACATTGCCGCATTTGCCCAAGACCAAGGTCGACGTCCGCGCGTGATGATTGCCAAATTGGGGCAAGACGGCCATGACCGAGGGGCCAAAGTGGTGGCCACTGCCTTTGCTGACCTGGGCTTTGATGTGGACATGGGGCCTTTGTTTCAAACACCCGAAGAATGCGCCAGACAGGCGATTGAAAACGATGTCCATGCCGTGGGCGTGTCCACACTCGCGGCCGGGCACAAAACCCTGGTCCCTGAAATCATCAAGGCTTTGAAAGCGCAAGGTGCTGACGACATCATTGTTTTTGTGGGGGGCGTCATTCCCCGCCAAGACTATGACTTTTTGTATGGCGCAGGTGTGAAGGGTATTTACGGGCCAGGCACACCCATACCCGTCAGTGCGCGGGGTGTTTTGACGCACATCCAACAGGCCATGGCATCCCGTTGATGGACTGCATTGGTTTTGCTCACTGGGTGCGCCAGCGATGAGCCCACAGGATTTAGACCCCCAAACCCAGGCGATTTTGACGGGCCTGCTGCAAGGGGATGCGGTGGTTCAGCGTCGCAGCATGGCCAAGGCCATCACTTTGCTGGAATCCACCCGTGCAGACCATCGCTCATGGGCTGACGACTTGCTCACCGCCATGTTGCCCCACACGGGCAGGGCCTTTAGGCTCGGTTTAAGCGGTGTGCCTGGCGTGGGCAAAAGCACCTTCATTGAGGCCCTGGGTCTGTACTTGATCGGACAAGGCCATCGGGTGGCAGTGTTGGCAATTGACCCATCCTCCTCGGTGTCAGGCGGATCGATCTTGGGGGATAAAACCCGGATGGAACATCTGGCAGTGAACCCATCTGCCTTCATTCGACCCAGCCCGAGCAGCGGTAATTTGGGGGGCGTGGCCGAAAAAACGCGCGAATGTATTTTGGTGTGCGAGGCCGCTGGATACGATGTGGTGATCGTTGAAACGGTGGGTGTGGGCCAAAGTGAAACCGCTGTGGCGGGCATGACGGACCTGTTTGCCCTGATGCAATTGCCCAATGCCGGTGACGATTTGCAAGCCATCAAAAAGGGCATCATGGAGTTGGCCGACTTGGTCTTGATCAACAAAGCCGATCTCGATGCGAATGCCGCCACCCGCGCACAAGCCCACATCAGCAGTGCACTGCGCTTGTTTGCACCGCACCCCCACACGGACATCAAACACGCGCCCTGGCAGCCTCCCGTGATGCTGCTCAGCGCCCTCAAAGGCGCAGGGCTGGAGGACTTTTGGGGCCTGGTGCAGCAGCATCAACAGGTGCAAAAGGCCCAGGGTTTGTTCATCCAGCGCAGGCAAAACCAATCCTTGACTTGGATGAATGAGCGCATTCAAGCGGGCTTGCAATCCGCCTTCAAAGAGAACCCCGCGGTTAAAAATTTATGGCCAGAGCTCACAGCTCTGGTCCTGTCGGGTCAATTGGCCCCCTCCACAGCGTCGCGCAGGCTTTTGCAGGCGAACCAAAACCATCCCCATTCTTCAGGAGATATCCATGCATGACATCAACGAACAGCTCGAGCTCAAGCGCACCGCAGCGCGCCAAGGGGGGGGTGTCAAACGCATACAGGCCCAACATGCCAAGGGCAAGTTGACGGCCCGCGAGCGCTTGGAAATTTTGTTGGATGAGGGCACCTTCGAAGAATGGGACATGTTTGTCGAGCACCGCTGTGTGGACTTCGGCATGGCCGACAACAAAATTCCCGGCGATGGAGTGGTCACCGGCTACGGCATGATCAATGGGCGTTTGGTGTTTGTGTTCAGCCAAGACTTCACGGTGTATGGCGGGGCTTTGTCCGAAACCCATGCGGAGAAAATTTGCAAGATCATGGACCAAGCGATGAAGGTGGGTGCGCCCGTTATTGGCTTGAACGATTCTGGCGGGGCCCGCATCCAAGAGGGCGTGGCCTCTTTGGGTGGCTATGCAGACGTGTTTCAGCGCAATGTGATGGCCAGCGGTGTGGTGCCGCAAATCAGCCTCATCATGGGCCCATCCGCCGGCGGGGCGGTGTATTCGCCAGCACTGACTGACTTTATCTTCATGGTCAAAGACAGCTCATACATGTTTGTGACCGGTCCAGAGGTGGTCAAAACGGTGACCCATGAAGAGGTCAGCGCTGAAGAGTTGGGCGGCGCCGTCACCCACACCACCAAAAGCGGCGTGGCCGATATGGCCTTCAACAACGACGTAGAAGCTTTGTTGATGCTCAGGCGGCTCTACAACTACCTGCCCTTGAACAACAAAGACAAAGCCCCGGTGCGCAAAAGTGGCGATCCCACCGACCGCATGGATTTGAGCTTAGACACCTTGGTGCCTGACAACCCCAACAAGCCTTATGACATGAAGGAGTTGTTGCTCA
>Ga0209358_10000179_pt1 | contig 59171 bp, 68 predicted proteins | sample LauGreFa1BDMLBSN_2_FD_187574 | JGI IMG/M metagenome (GOLD analysis project Ga0209358, IMG submission 187574) | Freshwater lake microbial communities from Lake Michigan, USA - Fa13.BD.MLB.SN (SPAdes) (version 2) | ecosystem: Environmental > Aquatic > Freshwater > Lake | place: Lake Michigan, USA... | reverse complement strand
AGTACATTTGGGCTACGGTTGCCGCAATCGGTGATAAGATAACCGAAGACATCAAGGTTGGAGACAAGGTTCTGTGGGATCGCACCAAGAACGCAGGTCAAGGACATGATGGCAAGGACATGGTTCATCAGGATTGGATTGCGCTCGTTGAGCGTTAAGGACACACTTGGACTTCTACACTTCCGTTGATATTCGTGGCAAGAGCATCCTGTACCGTGGATGGAAGAACGGGCAGAGGCAGCACCTCCGCATTCCGTTCTGCCCAACGCTGTACATCCCGTCCAAGGACAAGGGTGAGTTCACCACCGTCAACGGCAAGCCCGTGCAGCCAGTGCAGTTTGATGACATCGGAGAAGCGCGAGAGTTCATTGACCGCTTCAAGGATGTGTCCAACTACGATGTGTACGGCAACACCAATTTCGTGTATCAGTATCTGTACAAGGAGTTTCCCACTGAAGTAGACTACGACTTCAGCAGCCTCCGCATAGCCAACTTGGACATTGAAACATCGTGTGACGGCGGTTTTCCCACGCCATCCGCTCCCACGGAGCGAGTCATTGCCATCACGATTTCAATGGGCAGCAGTACCTATGTGCTAGGCTTGGGAGACTTTCATATTGAGGGAGAGGGAGTTACCTGCATTCCCTATACCGATGAGCGGGAACTTCTAGAGGGATTTGTGTCCCTGTGGAAGCAGATTGATCCCGACATCGTGACAGGGTGGAACATTCGCTTCTTTGACATTCCGTACCTTGTGGCGCGGATGAACCACCTTGAAGACGGATGGGGTAACTCTCTCTCCCCTTGGGGGCGGTTGCGCGAAACGGTGGTGAACCGCATGGGACGGGATCAGACCGCGTATGTGATCAGCGGCGTGGCTACGCTTGACTACTTTGAGTTGTACCAGACCTTCACCTATGTGAAGCAGGAAGCGTACTCCCTGAACCACATTTCAAAGGTGGAGTTGGGCGAGGAGAAACTGGCGTACACGGAGTACGAGACACTTCAGGAGTTCTACACGCAGAACTTTCAAAAGTTCATGGAGTACAACTTCCAAGATGTGCGGCTTGTTGACCGCCTTGAAGCCAAACTCAAACTGCTTGAACTGGCGGTGGCACTGGCGTATTCAGCCCGTGTAAACTTTGAGGATGTGTTTTCCCAAGTCCGCACATGGGATGCCATCATCCACCACCACCTGATGAGCAAGGGCGTGGTGATCCCGCAGAAGACCGATCAGAAGAAGGACGACCAGTACGCGGGTGCGTATGTGAAAGATCCTCTTGTGGGCAAGCACGATTGGGTGGTGAGTTTCGACTTGAACTCCCTGTATCCCCACCTCATCATGCAGTACAACATCTCGCCCGAAACCAAGGACACCAATCCTGTGTGGCGGCGCAACGCCATCACCCCCGATGCGCTGCTGTGCCGCAACCGTGGCGAGTCCGTAAAGACATTCATTGACCCTGCGGAATACTTGACCCAAGCCAAGACCGCGAATGTGTCGGTGGCTGCGAACGGCGTGGCGTTCAGCCGCGACCGCCAAGGGTTCCTGCCTGAACTCATGGAGAAGATGTACGCAGAACGCAAGCACTTCAAGGGGTTGATGATTGAAGCGCAGAAGCGGCTTGTGGGCTTGGACAAGAACGCCCCTGCGGAAGAGCGGCGGCGGATCGAATACGAGATTTCCAAGTACCACAACTTTCAGTTGGTGCGTAAGATTCAGTTGAACTCCGCATACGGTGCAATCGGCAACCAATACTTTCGCTTCTTTGATGTGGAACTCGCGGAAGCCATCACCCTGTCGGGTCAGTTGAGCATCCAATGGATCGGTGAAGCCTTGAACCGCTTCCTGAACAAAGCACTGAAGACGGACGGCGAGGACTATGTGATTGCGTCCGACACCGACTCTGTGTATCTGCGTCTTGGCAAGGTGGCAGGGATGTGCAAGGACACAGACACAGGCAAGCGCGTGGACTTCTTGAACGATTTCTGCGAACGGGTGTTGCAGCCGTTCATTGACAAGCAGTTTGCGGAACTCGCGTCCAACATGAACGCCTACGCGAACAAGATGGCAATGGGACGCGAAGTCATTGCAGAGAAGGGCATTTGGACTGCGAAGAAGCGGTATATGCTGTCGGTGTGGGATGCCGAAGGAGTCCGCTACAAGACTCCCAAACTGAAGATCATGGGCATTGAGACTGCCCGTTCGTCCACTCCTGCGTATGTCCGCAAGTCGTTGAAGACTGCCATTGAGATGGTGCTGATGCGGGACGAGGCTACACTTCAGACTTTCGTAAAGACCACGCAAGCAGAATTCAAGTCTCTGCCTGTGGAGGAAGTGGCTTCTCCTCGCGGTGTCAACGGGATGAAGGAGTACGCAGACCCCCTGACCATTTACAGGAAGGGTACGCCCATCGCTGTGAAGGCTGCACTGCTCCACAACCATTTCGTGAAGCGGCTCAAACTTGACCGCAAGTATCGGCTCATCGGTGAGGGCGAGAAGATGAAGTTCATCTACATGAAGACTCCCAACCCCATCCATGAAGGCGTGATTGGTTTCCCTGTCACTCTGCCGAAGGAGTTTGAACTTCAGAAGTACATTGACTACGACACCCAATTTGAAAAAACATTCCTTGAGCCTCTACGCACCATCACCGATGCGGTGGGGTGGAGTCCCGAGGAACGGAATACTTTGGAATCACTGTTTGCTTGACCCTGACCTACATACTATAACCTCCAACAAAAAGGATTCATCATGGCTACAAAGATCGTGAAAGTGAAGACGGGCGAAGAACTCATTGCTGGTGTTACCGAGAATTTTGAAGGCGACACCGTTGTGTCGTATACCCTGAAGAATCCGTGCATGGTTGTACCCGTGCCCACGAAGGGCGGCAGTGCAAACATTGCCGTGGTGCCGTGGATGGCTTCCATCAAGGACAGCAAGGTTACCGTGCCCGCGTCCTATGTCATGTTCACCGCTGATCCCGTTACGGATCTTGCAAACGAGTTCAACAGCGCATTCAACGGAATCGTGGTTCCCACCGCTACTCCCGCAGGACTCAAACTCGTAACTGAATAATGCAATTGAATATTCAATACTTGAAGGGTCTTCTCGCGGCGCGAAAAGACCTGCTGCGCCGTGAAACGCAGCAGATGGTTGTTGACAAACTCACCCCCTTGGATACAATACGATCCAACGAGAGCGAGATGGTTCTCATTGACACACAGATGAAAGCATTGGAGAAAGCATGAAACTGAAGGATATTCTAAAGGCAGCAGGAAACAAGTACGCAACCGTGGCTTCTGATGGATTGGAAGGCAGCGATGTAAAGGGATTCATCTCCACGGGATCATATGCGTTCAATGCTCTCTTGAGCGGGTCAATCCACGGCGGCATTCCCGACAACAAGATCATTGCCCTTGCGGGTGAGCAAGCCACGGGCAAGACCTACTTTGCCCTGAATGTGGTGCGCGAATTCCTGAATTCCGATCCCAACGCAATGGTCATGTACTTTGACACGGAGCAATCTATTACTTCTGATCTGCTGCGGGATCGTGGCATTGACACCGACCGCGTGGCTGTGCTGCCTGTGGCTACCGTTGAAGAGTTCCGCCACCAGTGTGTGCTGTCCGTGGACAAGTACCTTGAAGCAGACAAGGACACTCGCCCCCGCATGATGATTGTGTTGGATTCCCTTGGAATGTTGTCCACCGAAAAGGAAATGAACGACACGGCAGAGGGCAAGAACACCCGCGACATGACTCGCGCACAGGTCACGAAAGCCGCATTCCGCGTCTTGACCATCAAGTTGGGTCACGCACGGATTCCCCTGCTGATGACGAACCACACCTACGATGTGGTGGGTGCGTATGTTCCAACCAAGGAAATGGGCGGCGGCAGCGGTCTAAAGTACGCTGCGTCTACCATCATCTACCTGTCCAAGAAGAAGGACAAGGTGGACAACGAGGTGGTGGGCAACATCATCCACTGCAAGGCGTACAAGAGCCGCCTCACCAAGCAGGACAAGATGGTGGATGTCCAGTTGAATTTTGAGACAGGACTAAACAAGTACTACGGTCTGCTTGATGTGGCACTCAAGTACGGCATCTTCAACAAGGTGTCCACGAAGATCCAGTTGCCTGACGGCAAGACCGCGTTTGAGTCGCAGATCAACAAGAACCCCGAGAAGTACTACACTGAAGATGTTCTCAAGGCTATTGAGATTGTGGTAAAGAAGGAGTTCTGCTACGGCAAGGACGAATCGCAAGCAGCAATGGATAAGTTGGCTGAACTAGACGAGGAGATTGGACTCACTTGAGCCAAACCGAAAAAACCATCCTATCAGGGCTGCTGAGTGACCCTGAATTCTGCAAGAAGACCATTCCGTTCTTGCAGGAGGAGTACTTCACGGATCGGGTTGATCGTGCGGTGTTCCGTTCCATACAGAGTTTTGTGAATCAGTACAAGGGCATTCCCACACGGGATGCCCTCCTGATTTCACTTGAAGACAACAAGGGTCTGTCGGAGGACGAATTCTCCAAGTGCAAGACGCTTGTGGGCGAGATGAGCAAGACCGCCAAGCAGGACACCCAGTGGTTGTGTGACACCACGGAAAAGTTCTGCAAGGACAAAGCCATCTACAACGCCATTCTTCAGTCCATTCAAATTATTGACGGCAAGGACAAGGAGCGCACTCCACACGCACTGCCAGAGATTCTGTCCAAGGCTCTCGCGGTTTCGTTTGACACCAATGTGGGTCACGACTTTCTTGAGGACTACGAGCATCGCTACGAGTTCTACCACAGGGTTGAGAAGAAGGTTCCGTTCGACTTGGAGATGTTCAACACCATCACCAAGGGCGGTATCTCTCCAAAGACCCTGAACATCATCATGGCAGGAACAGGCGTGGGCAAGAGTCTTTTCATGTGCCACCACGCCGCTGCGTGTCTCATGCAGAACAAGAATGTGCTGTACATCACCCTTGAAATGGCTGAAGAGCGCATCGCGGAACGCATTGACGCAAACATCATGGACATCACGATGGACGAGTTGCAGGACTTGCCCCTTGAGATGTACGAGAAGCGGTTGCTGTCCTCCACTCGCGGCGTGAGCGGGAAACTCATTGTGAAGGAGTATCCCACTTCGTTTGCGAATGCAAACCATTTCCGCATCCTGTTGGACGAGTTGCGGCTGAAGAAGCAGTTCACGCCTGACATTATTTTCGTGGACTACATCAACATCTGCTCGTCTGCGCGATTCAAGCACGGCAACAACATCAACTCGTATGGCTACATCAAGGCTATTGCAGAGGAGTTGCGGGGCTTGGCAATGGAGCGGGATGTTCCCATCGTGAGCGCAACACAGGTGAATCGTTCAGGCTTTTCGTCCACCGATGTTGACCTGACAGACACTTCGGAATCATTTGGCTTGCCACACACCGCAGACCTGATGATCGCACTCATCACCACCGATGAGTTGGAGAAGGCAGGGCAGATCATGGTGAAGCAGTTGAAGAACCGCTACAACGGCAAGGCAGCAAACAAGAAATTCATCGTGGGCTTGAACTACGCCAAGATGAAGTTCTACGACATAGATAGCAGCGTGTCCGAAGACCTGATGGACGCAAACATCAAGAATGGCGAATCGGACGGATTTGGTTCGGGATACGGAGCCAAGGACTTCACCGCGAAGTTCGGCTCCAAGCGTGACACAAGCGATTGGAATATCTAATGAAGACAGCAATCATTACTGGCGTGAACGGACAAGACGGCTCCTACCTTGCAGACCTCCTGATCTCCAAGGGCTACTATGTGATTGGATTGAAGCGGCGCACATCGCTCATCAACACCGAGCGCGTAGACCACATCTACAATGATTCACTTTCAAACTCGCAGTTCAAGATGTGCTACTACGATCTATCAGACGCAGGAGCCATCACCAATCTATTGGTAAAGTACAAGCCCCATGAGGTGTACAATCTGGCTGCACAGTCCCATGTCGCGGTTTCATTTGAAGTTCCTGAATACACCAGTGACGGCATTGCAGGCGGAACCCTGAAGATACTTGAGGCTATCCGTGCAGTAAATCCTGAAATCAAGTTCTATCAGGCTTCGTCTTCCGAAATGTACGGGGACTCCACTGATTACGATAGTCTTGGCTACACCGAAACCAGTCGCATGATGCCTGTGTCGCCGTATGCAGTAGCCAAACTCCACGCACACCACATGACTCGCGTGTACCGAGAAGCGTACAAGATTCACGCAAGTTCAGGCATTCTGTTTAATCACGAAAGCCCACGCCGTGGCGAGACATTCGTGACCCGCAAGATCACGATGGCTGCGGCTCGTATTGCACAGGGCAAGCAGCAGAAACTGTTCCTTGGCAACATTGATGCGAAACGCGATTGGGGATTTGCGGGTGACTATGTGGAAGCCATGTGGCGTATGCTGCAACAGCCGCAGGGCGATGACTATGTGGTGGCTACCAACCGTACCCATTCTGTGCGTGAATTTTTGGAAGTAGTATTTGACCACGCAGGTTTGGGTGATTACACGAAGTATGTGGAAATTGATCCCCGCCTGTTCCGTCCAAACGAGGTTCCATATTTGCTTGGCAATCCTGAAAAAGCCAAGCGGGTCTTGAAGTGGGAACCACAGCATGATATGATCGCGCTTGCGAAGATGATGTACGATTCCGACTACAAGCGAGAACAAGCCAAGCCGTAATGTCCACCTACATCGACAAGAAATACATCAACCTTGTGTCTGCTCAACTTGAGCGGTTCAAGTGGAAGACGCAGAGCCTTGCAAACTGCCGTTGCCCCATCTGCGGTGACTCACAGAAGAACAAGAGCAAGGCGCGTGGGTTTTTCTTTCCCAAGAAGAACGATTATTTCTTCAAGTGCCATAACTGCGGTATTGGTCACTCTGTGTACCGATTCTTGCAGTCCGTGGCTCCTGCACTCGCACAAGAGTACGCGCTTGAGCGGTGGCGTAACGGCGAGAACGGCAAGAGCAACTATGTAAAGCCTGAAGAGCCGCAAATTGCCCTGCCACGGGCGCAGTTGCGGTTGCCACGGGTGGATGCCCTGCCGCCAGAGCATCCTGCGCGGATGTATTTGGAGTCGCGCCGTGTTCCCCACCTTGACCGTTTCTATTTTTCAAATGCGTTTGGTGATTGGGTGCGGTCCGTTGACGATACATATACCACACTTCCGAATGACGAGCGTATCGTCATCCCATTCGTGAACAAACAGGGTGAACTGGTCGCAGCGCAAGGACGCTGCTTGAGCGGTTCCAAAAACGCCATCCGATACATTACCGTCAAGTTTGGCAAGGACGGTAGAGCAATCTACGGTGAAGATCGGTTGGACTACTCCAAGAGGATTTATGCAGTTGAAGGTCCAATCGACTCTGTGTTTCTTGACAACGCTGTTGCTCTTGCTGGCAGCGAACTCGCCCACGCTACTCGGCTTTTCAGTGATTGCGTTGTTGTTTACGACAACGAGCCTCGCAACACGGAGATTGTCAAGAAGGTGGAAGAAGCCATTCGTGGTGGATACACCGTATGCGTGTGGGCTGACAGCGTAGGCGAAAAAGACATCAACGACATGGTGCTTGCGGGGCGTTCACCGCAGGAGATACAGCGCATCATTGACGAATGCGCTTGCAGCGGACTCACCGCCTTGGCGCGGTTTTCACAATGGAGAGTGCGATGATTGAAAATATACAGGTTTTGGACAAGGGATTCGTGCAGTATGTGGACCATATGGGAAATGACTTGACCATCGTGAACGCTGCGCGGGTGTCCTTCAACAAGGAGAGCAGTTGGGACGGGGAGCAGCAGTGGACAGGTGCAATCAGGGACAAGGCGTTGAGCGAAAAGGATCAGAAACTCATTGCATACCTTGCGAAGCACAAGCACTGGACTCCGTTTGCCCACCCGCAGATCACCCTGCGGATGAAGGCTCCAATTTTTGTTCGCACCCAACTGTTCAAGCACAAGGTGGGACTCACGGAAAATGAAGTAAGTCGCCGCTATGTAAGCGATCCACCACAGGTGTACATTCCTCGTTGGAGAGGCAAGCCAACCAACGGTGCAAAGCAGGGATCCGAGGACTTCATGCCAATTGACGAGAAATACAATGACGCAAGCAGGCATTATTCAATGTGCGTTTCCGATGCCCTGTATTCGTACAGAACGCTTGTTGAAATGGGTGTGGCTCCTGAACAAGCCCGTGCAGTGCTGCCGCAGGGAACCTACACGGAGTGGTGGTGGACGGGTTCGCTTGCGGCGTTTGCGCGAGTGGTGGCGCAGCGCAGCGACCCACACGCCCAATGGGAGTGTCAGCAGTACGCCCACGCCATTGGCAAGATAATAGAACCGCTTTTCCCCCACTCTTGGGCGGCTCTCACGCCTAGCCAGCCCACATAAATAAGGGGATGACAGACCGTCCCCATTCAAAACAGCCCACAGAGCCACGCCGAACTGCCGCTATTTCAAGTGGTGAGTTCGTGTCTGGTTCCGTATTTCAATTAGTGCGCGAAATCCGTGGTTCCGCGTACTCTGTGGGCGACCAGTTCATGCTTATTGAGGGCGAAGACTGTCACGATCCCAATACCCTGATTCTTGGTGGAGTGGGTGAAAACTACTTTATTGATCCGCACGGCAAACCCCTGAAAATTGAAGCAGGGGACACGCAGATTGATTCCATATTTGAGTTGGTGGACACCACCCCACAAGAAATTCTTGAAGAAATAGATGAGGTGGACGCTCCTGTTCGTGTTGTCACGGAAGACAAATTCAAAATCTTCAGAGAAGGTCTTGCAACGGTTCTACAGGAACTAGCCACATCGCAGCGCAATGGTGAGCGTGGTGATCGTGGTCCTCGTGGATTCACAGGCGTACAGGGTGATCGTGGAGATGTGGGACCGCAAGGACCGCAGGGCGAGCGCGGAGAAACGGGGGAACGCGGTGAAAAAGGCGAACAAGGCGAGAAGGGCGATACGGGTGAGCGTGGACCGCAAGGCGAGCGCGGCGAACCTGGTTCGCAAGGTGATCGTGGAGAAAAGGGTGAACGGGGAGAAACGGGAGAGACTGGAGCGCAAGGCGTACAAGGTGAACGGGGACAGCGCGGCGAAGCGGGTGAGCGCGGAGCGACTGGTTCGCAAGGACCGCGTGGAGAGCGCGGTGCTACTGGTCCTGCGGGTGCTAACGGTCGTGATGGGGCTGTGGGTGCGCGTGGCGAAAATGGCGAGAAAGGCGAGCGCGGTGCTGAAGGCAAACGCGGAAAGGCTGGCGCAAAGGGCGCAAAAGGTCCGAAGGGCGATAAGGGAGACACTGGCGAGTCTGGAATTGTAACAGCGGAGTTCCCGCTTGTATACGATGCAGACAAGAAGCACATCAAGATAGATGAAGAGCGTCTTGATCGCATACTAAAGAAGATTCTCAGCGGCAAGACCGTATCACAGACAGACATGGGCTGGCTTGCGTCCACTGGTGGTGGCGGCAAGGTGGCTGTGTACTACAACGGCACAAAGATCACCCCTGATGTTCGTGGCTTGGATTTCACTGGTCCTGGCGTTGCATCGGTCACCAAAGTGGGTGGTAAGGTCACGGTGAACATTCAGGGTGGTGGAGGAAACACCAATTTCTTCTATCAGCAGACTCCTCCCGTCAGCGGCGTGACCGTTGGCTCACGGTGGATGGACTCCGACAACGGACAAGAGTACATCTACATCAATGACGGCAACACCGAGCAGTGGGTGCAGCCAAGTTCTCCGAGCATGATCGCTGCCACGGTAAACACCGTTGTGGGTATAACAGCCTCCACATACTCAGCCACTGAACTAGATTATTACATCGGAATCAGTTACGCTGGAGAGGTCACCGTAACACTTCCCGAGTCTCCTGCTGCGGGACGAGAGATTGTGGTGAAGGACGAATCTGGAGCAGCGGGCTACACCAACAGAAAAATTACCGTGATTGGTTCTGATTCTGAGAAGATAGATAATCAAGACAGCGCAATCATAAACATCAGCAACGCCGCACTCCACTTCATATACAGGAACGGCTGGAGAATCATATGAGTTACTTGTTCAACAACAAGGTTGGATTTGAAGACGCTGCAATAGACGCTTTCTCGCGGCTGAAGGTAGCCACTCCATTCACTCTTTTTGATTCACAGCACAGATACAAGGACAACGGCAAGTTTGACACCGAAGTGGCTCAAGGCGGAACAGCCGCCTACAACGCAAACGAGAGTTCGGTGAACATGACCATCGGCATCACCGCTGGTGCATCGGTGATCCGCCAGACAAAGCGAATATTTGCGTATCAGCCTGGCAAATCTCTGCTCGTGCTGAACACATTCGTGATGAACAGTGGGAAAGCGAATCTCACACAAAGAGTGGGATTCTTCAATGACCTGAACGGCGTGTATCTGGAACAGGGTGGAATTTACGGAACAAGCCTGGGGTTTGTGCTGCGGTCAAATGTCACTGGTTCTACTGTGGAGCGGATGGTATACCAAAACGAGTGGAACGGCGACAAGTTAGACGGAAGCGGAGTATCAGGGAGAACCCTTGATGTCACGAAGGGAAACATTTTTTGGATGGATGTAGAGTGGCTTGGAGTGGGAGATGTGCGGTGTGGATTCGTTGTTGACGGCAGACCAGTAATAGCCCACACATTCCACAACGACAACCTGTATTCCACTCCGTACATGACCACAGCGTGTCTTCCTGTTCGTGCAGAGATATTCAACGGCAACACGGCAGGAAGTGGCAGCACACTAAAGCAGATTTGCTCTTCCGTGATATCCGAAGGTGGATTTGAACCAATTTCGTCCCTCAACCATGCAGGAACATCTCTTGGCGCAATCACCCTTACCAATGCAAAACAGCCGTATCATGTTACTTCCATCCGCCTGAAGAGTGATCGACTGGACTCCGTAGTAATTCCAGCAAACATCTCTGCCGCAATCATACCCGCAAACGCCAATCAGCCAAGAGTAGTGCGGTGGGAACTGTTTTCTGGAGGAAACTTTGTGCTTCCCGCAGGAACAGGGTGGACTGCACACTCCGCAGACAGTGCGGTGGAATACATCACTGGATCAGGAGTCACCTTTTCGGGTGGAACAAGCGTGCGGTCAGGATACTTTGATTCCAATGCCATTCTTGAACTCGGAGGCTCAAACGGAGCAAGAGAGTTCGCGTATCAACTTGGGCGCACAATCGGCGGCACATCAGACACACTCACTTTAATCGTAGCAGGATACGATGCGGGAGTAGTGTTCTTGGGCGAACTTGGATGGTTTGAACTACTGTAATGCCACTTGATTTTCCCCCATCTCCGTCACCCAATCAAATATACACCTTCTCGGGAAAGTCGTGGCGTTGGAACGGTGAGGGGTGGGAGAGTTATTCGTTTACCACCTCCGCAGGAGCAATAGCAGGCACTCCAAACGAAGTGGAAGTGTCGGAGGCAGGGGGCAACTACACCATTGGACTACCCAGTGATGTGGTGATCGGGAACAGCCTCACCACGGATTATTTGAATGTTTCCAACGGTGGAACCTTCAGCGGCGGCGCAAACGGTGTCAGCCTGTCGGGAAACCTAAATATAGCAGGCAAACTCGTTGTGGACGGCATAATTGTTTCCAAGACAGGATTCAGCGGGTACACGGCGAACGCCGAGGTGGAACCGATTACCGATGTAGATTTGGACGGGGGAGAATTCTAAATGGCAATCATTCGCATCAAGCGCACCACAAGCAGCAATCTACCCACAGGTCTTACCTTTGGCGAGATGGCGTTTGTGCAGGGCAGTGGCTACACCGCCAACCGTCTGTACATTGCAGACAACGCTGGAGTGTGCATATGGGTTGGCGCACAGATACTCAATCAGCCAACCTATTGGAGCGGGGCTACGGCTGAAACCACCGTGCCAACGGTGTCGGCAGTGCGGGACGCGCTCATTGCTGGCGTTGGTTCTCAAGGCGCACTTACATTTTCGTCCGATCTTTCGGTTAATATAGCCACAGGAAAGTATTTCGGGAAATACACTCGCGGAGAAACGATTCCTGCACAGGGACAGACCGTAAAGTGGGTCATAGAAGACGCTTTGCAGGAGAAGATAACTCCACTTGGCAGCGTTTCTTCTTCTGGCACAGTTCATTTTGGACGGACATCTGGATCAATAACTGTAACTGTTGGCTACACCATACAGACTGCTGGAGCCAGTGCAGCGGGTTCAACACTGGAATTCCGATACGGCACAGGAACATGGGTAACTCTGTCAACTACACTCAAGGACGACACCAAAGGAACCAATCAGGCGTACTCCTCTTCGTACACCCACAATTACAACCGCGAAACAGACACTGATGCTCCTGGTAGGTATTCCACCACACAGTTCAATTACAGATACACCGTTCACGATACATTTGGCGCAAGTGCATCCTTTACCGCTACTCCTCTGACTCCAGAAAGCGCACAGTCGCCAACAATCAGTTTTTCTGCTGGTATAACAGCAGCATCTCTGCGAACAGGAGCGTTTGGTGCGCCAAGCGGAACCGAAACACACAGCAGCAGAGAAAAGGGAAACACCTACACAACAGTTAATTTCACAATAAGCAGAGCAATCAGTGGCTATGTTGCACTGACGAACTATGTTCTACAGGCTCAGGAACTTGTCAACAATTCCTACGGCAGTGGATGGACAACCGTAAAGAATGAAGCAATAACAGGAAATCCTGCAACAGTTACACGGGGACTTACTTACTCTCCAACAGCAACAGGAGCAAGTCTTGATAGGCTGCAATTCCGAGTAAGGGTAAATGACGAATACAGAAACTTCTTGGGAACAACCACCGATAGTTCTACCGAAACAGTAAACTTTGACTACATGATTTTCTTTGGAGCAACCACCAATGTTCCAACGACATCCGCAGATATACGCGGATTGTCCTCTGGTATCATTGCAGGAAATCCCGCAACATTTGGTAGCGGAGGCGGTGGTAGCGCAATAGCAAATCCATTTACTGGATTGGTCGGTGGTTCCAACAACAAGTTTATTGTTGCATTCCCTGATTCTGTTACCCCAACCACGATAGTTGATAGTGAAACAAACGCCAATGTGGTGAATTCGTTTGTTTTGAGTTCAACCATAACATCGGTGAACGACAGAAGCGAAACGCCAAAGAACTACAATGTGTACATCATGAACAACACCAATCCGTATAACGACAATAGAACCCACACAGTAACCAGAACAGGATCGGTCAGTCAGCCGTAATACCCTATGCCACTACACCAATACACTCCTGGCGTAAAGGTTCCCTCTGGCTTAGAGCCAGTAAACCCCATTCCCGTTGACTCTTGGTCTGGTCCGTATGCCGCTGGTTCCACCACCGCTGCGGTTGCTTCCGCTAACAGCACAATCCCCGCTTCACTGCGGTTCTTGTCCCTTGAAGTTCGCATTCTTGCTCCTGATCCAGACAACGCAGGGCAGACGCTTGCGTACAAGTATTGGTATCGTGGCAGCACCGCAGACAGCGGACTTGTGGAGTTCTCCGCAGGAACAAACATCACTGACTATGTGACTTCATTCAATGGACTCACTGGTGCAGTTCAGGGTGTCTCGGCGGCAGTAGCAGGCACGGGAATTTTCGTAAACGCTGCCACAGGTGCAGTAACAATCACGAACACGGGTGTACAGTCATTCAATGGAAACACTGGCGCGATTCAAGGCGTGTCTTCGTGGAACGGGCAAACTGGTGCAGTTTCCTTTGTGGACTATGTAAGTAGTTTCAATGGACTAACTGGTGCTGTAAACGGTGTAACCGTTGGTGGAGTAAACACCTTCACACAACTAAACACATTCAACAGCGGAATAACAACCGCCTTCATCTACGCTTCAACGGGTTCCACTTTTGCAGGAACACTTCGCGTAAACGGTGGAACAACACTTGCTGCTCGTGTTGATATCGGAGGAGTGCTTGATGTTGTTGGCGGAACCACGCTAGAGTCCACTCTTGATGTTGGAGGCGTGGCTAGATTTGCCGCAGGAATCACAACCACCACACTTGACGCTTCACAGGCAATCCGAGCGAATGGCGGACTGACAGCATCCACATTTGATGTTACGGGCACTTCTAGATTTGCACAAGGAGTAACACTCTCTGGTCGAGTTGATGTGGGTGGGGTTCTTGATGTTGTGAGTGGAACAACTTTGGAATCCACTCTTGATGTTGCAGGAGTTGCACGATTCGCTAGTGGTGTGACATTCTCTGCACTTTCTACATTCACGAACGGTATTACCGCTTCATATCTGTACGCATCCACTGGTTCTACATTTGGGTCTACTATTCAGGTAAGTGGTGGTGCAACACTTGCTGGTCGTGTTGACATTGGAGGAGTGCTTGATGTTGTTGGTGGAACCACGCTAGAGTCAACTCTTGATGTTGCAGGAGTTGCACGATTCGCCAGTGGTGTGACATTCTCTGCACTTTCTAGATTCACTAACGGTATCACCACCTCATACCTGTACGCATCAACGGGTTCTACCTTTGGAGGAACCCTACAAGTAGTTGGTGGATCAACTCTTGCTGGTCGCGTTGATGTTGGTGGTGTTCTTGATGTAGTGGGTGGAACCACATTGGAGTCCACGCTTGATGTGAGTGGTGCTGCCCGATTCAACGGTGGTTCTACCGCATCTGCCCTTGATGTGAGTGGAGTTGCTAGATTTGCTGGTGGTTCAACATTCAGCGGAGCAGCGCGATTTGCCGCAGGAATCACCACAACTACATTGGATGCCACAGGAGTAGTCAGGGCAAGTGCTGGTCTTACAGCGTCTACGCTTGATGTGACAAGCACTTCTAGATTTGCTGGTGGAGCAACATTCTCTTCTTCAGCCGATTTTGCGGGTGCGGCACGATTTGCAGTTGGCTTGACATCAAGCGGTGATGTGGTTGTTGGCTCTGCTGGCACCGTATTCAAAACAAACGGCGATGCCACCATTGGTGCAACTCTAAATGTAAACGGCAACTTTTATGTTACGGGAACCATTACAACAGTAAACCAAACAAACCTGTCTATTGACGACAAGTATATAACTCTTGGAAGAACTCTTGACAGTGATGCTCTTGCAGATGGCGGTGGACTGATTCTGAATTCAGCAACAGACAGAACACTCACATGGGATTTAACCAGTGATGCTTGGACGAGCAGTGTCAATTATAGAGTTCTTGGTAGTAACGGCTACAAGATAGACAACACCACCGTTCTTGCCTCTGGCATGATCCACGGGCTGAGTGCTTCCGCTGGCAGCATCAGCGGCGGCACATGGGCAGCAAACATCATTGGTCTTGCCTACGGCGGATCAAACAAGAATCTTGTGAGCGTTGGTGCATCGGGCGGCGTGGTGTTCAAGGACGGCACAGGACTATCCATCACCTCCGCAGGCTCAAACGGGCAGATTCTGCAAGCCAATGCGTCTGGCGCACCCACATGGGTGAACCTGACTACCCTGACAGGTCTGACCGCAGACAGCGTGAAGATCACAGACCGACACACCACTGCGGGGACGATGTACCTCACATTTACGACTGATGCGGGAGCAGCAATGAGCCTGTTCATTGACAAGTCATCGGGTGTCACCTACGATGCAAGCACAAACACCTTGTCGTGTACGAAACTTGAAGCAACTGTCGATGGCGGTGTCTTCTAAATAGAGTGGAGGAAACATGAGTGAACCTAATTACAATGAAACCGTTGTCATACCACTGTTGCAGAAGAAATTTCAGGAATTGACAAATCAAAATCTGGTTCTTGAAGCAAATCTCCTGATTGAAAAGGAGAAGAACGCTCGTTTGCTACAGCAAGTGGAGTCCACAAAAACAGAACAAAAGCGTGGGAAGAAAAAGGACGAGTCTTTGGACGGAAACACTTTCTGATAGCACATGGCAAAAATCATCACCAAACACAGCACCACACCTGCCTCTGCGCCGTCTGGATTGACGGTTGGAGAGTTGGCTGTAAACCTTGCTGATCGTGATCTGTATGTTGGTGGAACCGCAGGCACAACATATCTCACAGGTGTAAAGACTTACAACGGAGTCACGGGTGCCGTGCAGGGTGTCTCGTCCGCAAACGGATTGACGGGTGCTGTTACATTCCGCGCAGGACAGGGAATTACTCTGTCCACCAGTGGCAACGGAATATCGTTTGCGGTGGACTATCAGTTCGGTGGACAGACCTTCCCCACATACGGTCCAGGTGGTCCAACCGCTGCGGGTGTGGACATCATGCTGTTGCAGCGCAAGAGTGGAACAGGATCGCCTGCAAACGAGATGTACATCCACAACATAGCAAACCTGTTTGCCCAGTTTGTGCCACAGTACATACCCATAGTGAGCCGTGACGCAGAATCAGCAAGCACTGGATTTGGATTCGTAATGACGGGTGGAGGTGGAGATGTTGAAGTCGATTTCGCAAGCCAAATTGAACTAATATCCCAAAGCCTAACCACAGTTGACGGTGGAACCTTCGCCTAAATACTGTACGCACAAAAGAGACTGAACTATGGGAACAACAATCATATTCCGCAGAGGCGAAAACGACCCCACATCAGGTTCGGGGCTGACGCTTGCCGAGCCAGCGTTCAACACCACGCTGAAGACATTCCACATCGGTTTGGGTCACGGTATCACTGCGGCGTGGGTGGGTGCGCCCATCAGCGGATTGAGTGCGGACATCGCGGCAGGCATCACCTACAAGATTCCGTCTGCTGCTGCGGTAAAGAACTACATTGGTGGGCTGTGCTACGGAAACACGGGTGCTCCCACCATAACGCAGTATGTGTCGTCCTTTAATGGACTCACGGGTGCGGTTGGTGGCGTGTGTGCTGCTCAAGCCAACACCTTCACGGCTGTGCAGACATTTACTTCTGGAATTTCCGCTGCGGGTGGAATTACCTTTAACGATACACTGAATGGGGCAACCGCCACATTCAGCCGCCTCACTACACATACTGCTGGAATGAGTGGTCACATCAACATCTCGTCCAGCAATGCAACAGGAAATATGTACCTGCTCATGGCTCGTGGTGCGGGTGTCACGGCTGTGTTCATGGACAACACCACCACCCCACTGGTGTATCAGCCGTTTGCTGGAAATCTTGGTCTGAAGGGCATCACCCTAGTCAGCGGAAACGACTATCTGTATATTACTCCAACAGAGATCACAGCAACCAACACAGTAAACCCGTCTAGCGCATATTTCAACTTTATTGCCGAAGGCGGAAATTACTTTCAGAGCGCGGCGGCGTCGCTAATAGGTGATCTTGGCGCGGTAAACAGTGCGCTGAGTTTGAATATTGATCCTTCCACAAGAACCCTGACTTGGAGTGATGCAGTTATTGGATCGGGAGTCACTTCTGGATTTTTCGGTGTAAATCGGGATAGTGGAGCAGTGCTTTTACAGTACGCGGCAGAGATTAACAGCCCAACTGGCAAGGGCTTGCAGTTAATCTATAATGATTACAACGGGGCTGCGTCTAATTCTGTGAAGATGGATGTAAGCAGTGCTGGTAACTATACTGTGTTGCCAAGCGGTGGCTTGGCTACGGTCACGGGAACACTGAATGTGTCTGCTGGTGTTTGTGCCGCTGGAGCAACATTCACTGGCACGATGATTGGAGCAACCGCCACATTCAGCCGCCTGACTACACACTCCGCAGGATTGTCCGCAGCAGGAATCACTTGCAACGGCGACATCAATCTGTACGGAAACCGCAGCATCGTACACAGAGGAACCGCCTTTGTCCTCAAGGGAATTACAACAGGTGCCGCATTATCATCAAACTCAGTCTTGTTGTCTGGAAACCAAGTTGATCTGCAACTGAATTCATCCACTGGATATGTCCTTGTTGATCGTGGATGGGAATCTGGGTTGTTATCATCATACAACACTGGCATTAAATTCAATTACTATGATGACGATGAACTCGTTTACGGCACGATAACATTGCAAACCAATGGTGGAAACACCGCAACGATAAACCTTCCTTCTGCGAACGGCACACTCGCACTCACATCGCAATTGATGGGCGCGGTGAACGGTTCTACTGCCGCTACAACGGCTGTGACATCGTTCAACGGACTCACTGGTGCGGTCACGGGTGTCACTGTCGGTGGAGCAAACACCTTTACTGCACTGAATTCCTTCAACGCAGGAATCTCCGCTGCGGGCGGAACATTTACTGGTCAAGCACGATTCCTTGCAGGTATATCCGCAGCGGGTGGTGTGACTCTGGCAGCCAATTCTGCTCTGAATTTTTCTGGACTTGGAAACATAGAAGCAATCGGATCCAGTTTGGTTCTTGGTGAAAACAGCACGCGGGTGTACATTGGAGATTATCAGGCTTTAGGCAATAGCACCCATATGCAGTTCAGGGACGGTACTTCTACCATAAACATTTTTTCTCCGTATGGACCAGTAAACATTGGAGACTATGAGGGCGTGAACTCGGGTGCATACATCCGCGTAGACAACTCCGATGGTACGATAGATGTACTTGCAAGTCCATATACGGTAAACTCCAACAGTTATGAACACAGTTCCGCCAATGGTTTTACTTTTTCATCAGTTTCAGGAAACATAAATTTCACCGCCCCGCTAGTGGGCGCAACTGCCAGTTTCAGTCGCCGTGTCACATTCTCCGCAGGCATCTCCGCAGCGGGTGGAATGACTCTTGCAGGATCGTTCCAAGGGTCTACCGCGACATTCAGCGGTCTTGGATCTTTTAATGCGGGGATTAGTGCTTCTGGTGGTGTCACATTCAGTGGCACGGTTGCGTCCGACACAGGCTACCGCATCACCTCAAATGCTATTAACGCACAGACAGGAACCACATACACTTTCCTTGAGAGCGACAACGGCAAGGTAGTGACCTTCAACAACGGCTCCGCAGTCACCGTGACCATTCCCACCGCACTGCCCGTGGGCTTCAACTGCACCGCCATTCAGTTGGGAGCAGGGCAGGTTGGATTCACCGCAGCAAGCGGACTCACCCTGCAAAGTTACGGATCGCAGTACCGACTCATTGGACAACACGCAGCAGCGAGTATCATTGAGTACTCGGCAAACATCGTGAACCTGTCAGGAAACCTTGTTGTATGATTATTCCAAGCGGAAAGAGTGGAACAATTGGCAGTTCAGCGCGAATAACAAACGATGTTATTGCATTCGTAGACTTCAGCAACGACTACGGGTGGGCAGGTAACACCGCCAACGACCTGTCGGATCGCTCCGTGAAGTACTCCACGCCAGGCGGATATGTGTCTGTGGTGTCAGGCTCAACTGCGGAGCCAGGCTACATTGACTTGGACGGTTCCACGGACTACTTGATTGCAGGCAGTACTCTATCTGCGTTTTCTACGGTTACAGCAATTACCATTGATGCGTGGGTAAAAGCAGATTCTCCTTTTAGTACCAGAACTATCGTATCAAATAACTCTGCATCAACGGGTGCGGCAAACAGAGGATTTGGGTTGATATCGGTCAGTGATGGTGCAGGAAATTGGTCCCCTAGAATAAATGTTAACAATGGGTCAGTGACATCAATTGTCTCCTACTATGGGTTGACTGCTGGAACGGATTGGGTGAATTTGTTTGTTGTGGTACGAGATGGAGTACCACTAGCATCTCCAATGCAAACTGATGCAAAAATATTCAAACCATCAGGTGTCTCTGCATCTAGTTTCAATAATAACATAGGAAACCCAAACCACGGACTCACTAGTAACAGTGCTATTGCGATTGGAAGGCGATCTACGGCTGCTACTCAATACTGGGATGGACTAATTGGTGCTGTAAAGGTATACAATCGTGCGCTGTCAGAAAGTGAAATGAATCTGAATTACGACCGCTCCAAGAAACGCTATGGTCATTCATAACACTCCAATTTTCTATGCCGTGATTCCGTCCACAGAGGTGGACTCGGTGGACTACGAGCAGACTCTATGCACACGCGCTGGCGTTCGGTTTTCGCTTGACGGAACGCAGTGCATCGTGAAGTGGGTTGGAGACACCGTGCCGTCCTCAATTTCTGCAATTGGTGGACACGAAGGACCGTACACCGCAAGCGAGATTTTAGCCGTTGTTGCGGGTACGGATTGGGAGTCTCCCGAGGAGTAAACCAAATACTGTTCTGTATACTTTAGAGGGGCGAAAGCCCCCCTTTGTGTTATGCTCTGCTCTACATACTCTACCCAACAAAAAGGAGTTACATATGAAGCGACTGCCCACTCTCTACCAAGAGTTTATCCACTTGTCTCGTTACTCGCGCTGGCTTGATTCCGAAAAGCGGCGCGAGACTTGGGAGGAAACGGTTGACCGTTACTTCCGCTTCTTTGACGAGCATTTCGCAGACAAGGGCGTGAAACTAAATAAGGCAGTCCGCGAAGAACTTCGTGACGCAGTTCTGAATCTTGAAGTCATGCCGTCCATGCGTTCACTCATGACGGCAGGTGAAGCACTCAAGCGGGACAACACCGCAGGCTACAACTGCTCCTATGTCGCGGTCAACAAGGTTCGCGCATTTGATGAGATCCTGTATGTTCTCATGTGCGGAACAGGCGTGGGCTTCAGCGTGGAGAGGCAGTATGTGGAAAAACTTCCTACAATTGCTGAAGAGTTCACTAACAGCGATACGCTCATCGTTGTCAAGGACTCCAAGGAAGGTTGGGCAAAAGCCTTCCGAGAACTGGTATCCCTACTCATTGGAGGTCAAATCCCCCGATGGGACTTGTCTCACATTCGTCCTGCTGGTGCGCGCCTCAAGACTTTCGGTGGACGCGCAAGTGGACCACAACCACTGGAAGACCTCTTCCGATTTACCGTCAGTACTTTTAAGAAGGCTGCGGGACGAAAACTCACTTCCATTGAATGCCACGACATTATCTGTAAGGTTGCAGAGATTGTCGTTGTCGGCGGTGTCCGTAGATCGGCTCTTATCTCGCTTTCCAACCTCACGGACGAACGGATGCGTGATGCTAAGGTGGGTCAGTGGTGGTTGGAGAACCCACAACGGGCGTTAGCAAACAACTCCGTTGCGTACAAGGAGAAGCCCGAGATCGGCACATTCATGGAGGAGTGGATTTCCCTGTACAAGAGCAAGAGCGGTGAGCGTGGCGTGTTCAACCGCGAAGCCGCACAGAAGACCGTGGAGAAACTGGGCGACCGCCGTGATCCCTCCTATGAGTTCGGCACGAATCCATGCAGTGAAATAATCCTGCGGGACAAGGAGTTCTGCAACCTGAGTGAAGTCATTGTCCGTGCAGACGACACTCCCGAGTCCCTGAAGCGCAAGGTGCGTCTGGCTGCGATTCTCGGCACTTGGCAAGCCTCGCTTACCCACTTCCCGTATCTCAGCAGCGATTGGCGCAAAAACTGCGAGGAAGAAGCACTGCTTGGTGTCTCCCTCACGGGCATCTTGGACAACGCCATCATGCGGGCACAGGGACCAAACCTGAATGTGCTGCTTGAAACACTGAAGGGTGACGCGGTGGCTACGAACAAGGAGTGGGCGAAAAAGATTGGCATCAACCCCGCAGCAGCCATTACTTGCGTGAAGCCAAGCGGCACGGTGTCGCAGTTGACAGACGCTGCTTCAGGCATCCACGCTCGTCACAACGAGTACTACATTCGTACCGTTCGTGCCGACCGCAAAGACCCCATGTGTCAATTCATGATTGACAAGGGCATTCCTGCGGAGCCGTGTGTCATGCGCCCTGATCACACAATGGTGTTCTCGTTCCCGCAGAAGGCTGTGGGATCGGTGACGCGCAACGACATGACCGCGATTGAACACCTTGAGTTGTGGCTCACCTATCAGCGTCACTGGTGCGAACACAAGCCAAGCATCACCGTCACGGTACGGGAAGACGAGTGGATGGAGGTGGGTGCGTGGGTATACAAGAACTTTGATGAAGTCAGCGGCATCTCGTTCCTGCCACACTCCGACCACACCTATCAGCAGGCTCCGTATCAGGACTGCACTGCGGAGGAGTACGCCGCAGCGGTAGCCAAACTGCCACAATCCATTGACTGGAACGAGTTGACGCAGTACGAGAAAACCGACACCACCAAGGGCACACAGACCTTTGCGTGTTCTGGAGACAAGTGCGAAGTGGTTGACCTGACTACATAAAAATAGCCCCACGGAAGATAGCATCTCCCGTCCGACAGCCCCCGCAAGGGGGCTGTTTCTTTCCTAAATACTGGCATGGTGATAGCAGGAATTGATTACTCTTTATGCGGTCCAGCAATCTGCCTATTCCGCGCCAACTCCACGGGAAAATTCTCGTATGGTGGCTGCTCCTTCTATTTCCTGACAGACAACAAGCGGCAGAGCGAAATCCGCACCATGAACATATTTGGTGAGCGGTTGAGCGATTGGGACAACGATCAGCACCGCTACGAGACACTTGCGGATTGGGCTATGGACATTGTGATGGGCTGCGCTCATGTTGCGCTTGAAGGGTATGCGTACTCTGCAAGCGGACGGGTGTTCCACATTGCAGAGAACACGGGTATTCTCAAATACAAACTTTATCAGTTGAGCGTTCCCGTCACGGTGATTCCGCCCACCGAAGTGAAAAAGTTCGCCACAGGCAAGGGCAACGCAGACAAGAACGCCATGTACCATGCGTGGCTAAAGGAAACAGGCGTGGATTTAAAAGGACTCCTGACACCGAAGCGTCAAGAGTCCGTGAGTCCTGTTTCAGATATTGTTGACTCGTACTACATCTGCAAGAAGATGTACGAGAGCCTGCCTGAAGATGTCCGCGTTGCAGACGATTAAGGCGCAGGCTGCTGTGGATCAGTGGGAGGAGTTTTCTTTTCCTCGCACTCTTCCTCATCGTCAATGTGGACGGGCTTGTTGATGAACTCCTTCCAAGCCCATGCCAAGACCAGAATCAGCACAGGCATATACCACAGCACCCATCCCCAGTTCTGACTGATCTTGTCACCATTCAGAATCTCGTGCTTCAGTTTCATCATGATCACGCTGTCGGTGGTGTTGTCTGGCAGCATCTCTGGTGCGGTCATGGACACGCAGCCAGCAAGGAAGGGCAGAAGTAGCAGTGGTAGTTTCTTCATGGCGGCTCCTTTACGACTTGTTGGAAGCAGCGGCACTACCGAAGTAGAAGCCCACGATGCTCACTAGGATTTGACGAGTTTCGGACGCAAACAGGAATCCATTCACTTCCACGAAGTACTTCTTGGTGGTGGCGGGAATGAGTCCAAACAGCCCCTCTGGATTCTGTGCGTCCACCTCAACGAATGTGGGCAGACCAAAGAACGGCAGGATGAATGGAGCCATCAGGGTGGCGAACAGAACTGCAAGCACGATGAGTTGGCGAATACCCTTGCCCACATCAAGCGGGACGCGCTCTGCTGCCTTGTCTTGATTCTCCGTGGTCTGCTTGTTTGAAGCCATCAGGCGTTCAAACATTTCCTTTTGGTCTTGACGCTTCTCTGCCATGAAGCGGAACAGGAAGCCTGTCGCAGAACCACCAACCAACGAAATGAGTTCAGGACTAATCATGTAGTCACTTCCTTTCTAAAGCGGATTACCCCTTATTTAGGTCTTGGGCAGTTTCCGCTTGCCAATTTTTGATTTTCTCCGCTGTGGCACAGGGGGAAGATCGGGAGGCAGTCCCGCAATCTTTGTGCCGTCAGCCACATTCGTGGGCGGCTGCGTGGCGATTGGGGGCGGGAACTCTTCCAAGAACTGCATGAATTTTTTCATTCTAGCCATTAGTTTACCTCGTTGGTGCCACCGAGAGACAGACCAAGTGCTGCACCGATGGTGTTTCTGCTGTAGTAGTCAAACGGATATGTGGCTCCTGCCCACCCCTGCGCGGTGGCAAACGCAGGAGCAGCGGTTGCACTGAATGTAGCCAGCATTGTGACGAAATCGCTGAAGTTCGTGGTCATCACATTGTTCTGCCAGAAGCCCTTGCCTGCTTCTGTCCAGAACTTTGTCTGGTGGTTGGTTGCGTACCCGCGTGGATCCGCTTCAAATGAAGCACCATTGAACACATCAGTGGTTTTCCACACTGGCCAGGCTGAGGGGTGGATATCATTGTACCGAGCGTACTTGGTTTGATTGGAATTTTGCAATTCAACCACCCTCTGTCCACCCTTCTTGAATTCTTCAAGGACAAATGTAATCATGTTGTAATTCGCGTAACACACGCCCTTCAGTGCGGTGTTGCCGTTCTTCAGGTTTGTGTAGTGCCTGTAGTGGTCTGACAATGCGTACAGGTGCCCAACAGCAGCCATTGGCGTGTACTGCGTTCTGTCTCCGTCTGCGGTGTAGCCGCCTGCGCCAAGGGACGAAACCGATCTCCACATATTCAAGAAGGTGTTTCCTCTTGCCACGGTGTGGTAAACACCGAACGGATCACTGCTCGCGCCTGGCACATAGATGTCCGAAAGCCTGAAGCCTTGGTGATCCATGCGGTGCCAGTGGCGAATTTCCGACCTCTTGATTGCATCGGGGAAGTTTTGAGGATTTGTGGAACCCCAGAACCACGGTTCATCCGAGGTAACGAATTCTCCCTGCCATCCCGTGGATGCAGTCTGTCCTGCTGCACCACTGATGCCTTGTTCCGTTGGGGCAATCAACGCCTGATTGATGCGATTGCTTGGGCGAGACTCAATGAACACAGGAATTCCTGCGGCTTCAAGTTTTCGTTTCACATACCAATCGCTCAACTCAAGAGCGTCCGTGAGATACGCTCCCGACAGAGCCGCACTGGGAGCGGTGGGATCGCCCACCGTTCTGTACAAATGCACGCTTTCGGGGGTGGCTGCCAGTGAACCCACATCAAGGTTCACGGACAGTTTTCCCTTTCCGATGGGATTGGACGGCTTCATGCTCTTGATGGTTTCCACATGGGCATCAAGTTTGGCGTAGAATGCTGCATCCTTTTCCGCCGTTGTTCCAGGCAGGCTTTTCCAGAAATTACACGCCTTGCGGCGGTAGTCCGACCAACCCATCACGCCAGGCAAGTACAGATACACATTGCACGGCTCATTGATGGGTTGCTTCAAACTGTTCGGAGGAGTCATGGTTCCCGTGAGAAGTGCATTGATTGCCTGTGGGAATCCCTTCCACCGAGCAGGCTGCTGATGGGTAAGTCCTGCGGGTGATGGGACAGTGTACGCATCTTTCCAGTGCTGATACGACAGCAGGTACGCACCACCAGACGCTCCGTATGTGGGCAGCAGCGAATCCCTAATGTATCCACCATACGGCAGGTACAGGTGGAAACTCCGTGCGCCCCATTTGTACGCATCAATCACCCGTTCGTACACAAGATTGTGCCACGGAGTGTTGGTGAGATCCGTTGGATTTGCATTCCACGGATACGCTCTAGACTCTGATGCGGACTCTGGAACACCTTGGAACAGAGCAACGCTTGTGCCTGTCCAGTTTGCCCATGTTACGCCACCTGGATCGTTTGTGGCAATTCCTGTGTCGGTAAAGAAGTTGATCCACGGATAGTACTGGTCTTTTGCTTCCGCAATGGAGTCAAACGCATCAGCAGACGGAGCGGCGATGGTATACTCTGGCTTCACTGCCGAGCGAGTAATGAGCCACACACCACGGGTTCCGTGGGGATGAACCGATGCAACACCACCAGGAATGGTCAGGGTTGGAGGCAGATCGGCGCGGGTATTCTGCGTAAGCGTGACAGTTTCATCAAGCAGACCAGGACGAACCGTGATGCGCCATATGTACAGCCCCGCGTTCGGTCCACTTGCAATTCGCGCTCCTGAAATGAATGTCTTGTCTGCCAGCACAGGGTAGTCCGTGACCAACGGCTCCGCGCACTTGCTGTTGCCAGAGATGTTTCTCCAGTTGTTCAGCACGGTGTGAATGTAGATGAGATCGTGGTCGCGGCGATCACCCGCCTCAAATTCTACTCCATCACACCACTGAATGAGGCGGTGCGCTCCTGCGAGAATCAGGTGGTACATGAGTTCCCACCAGTAACGGCGATCCATGTTGAATCCCCAAGTGGACGGTCCCAATCGCGGACTGCTGACCCACGGAGCGAAATGCTTCCACAGTTTGGGGTCGGAGTTCTGATACGCACGAAGTGCGCGGAATTGGGTCATAAAACCAACAAAGCCTGCGTTATTGTGCGCGGATTCCACCAAGAAACTGTCACCAGTGGAACCAGTGAATCCGATGGGGTCATGGAAACGAACGGAAATTTGATTGCCTGTTCCCACATTTCCGCCAGTGATGTAGTTGAAAACGGTGCCACCGAATCGTCCAAACCACACATAGTCGCCTGGACGCATGGTGATTCCGCAAACCCATGCCGTGATTGCCGTGGCTCCTGCGGAGAAACTGTGAGACACCGTTGCTCCACGGACAAAAGTGGGCGATCCTGCTGTTACTCCAAAGAAAGAGGAACTGCGAATTCCGCCAAACCAATCAGGATTGGATCCGTGGCGCAGTCCAAGACGGTGATAGAAGCGAACAGTGCCGTCTTCCGCAACATAATCGTAGGCGTTCAGAGAACCCCCGTAGTTCACAGAAGAAGTCTCTGGAGTGGTTACCGCAACTCTGCGGGCTGCGGATGCGGGGTACGGAACACCACCGAACAGATACTTCTTTCTGTAGTCGTTTCCTGGATTGGGAAAATAGCAGCACATGGAAGCAGGATTTGCGCTTCTGGAAGCGGCTGTCACTCCGACACCAGCGTAGAAGTTCGGAGAGCAAGTCACATCTTCTGGAAGAACTGGATGGATTGAGGGTTCGCTGTTTCCACCCGTGTTGAAAAGCATTTCCGATGGTTTCACTGGTCCTGTTTGCAGATAGTTTCCGCAAGTAATCACTCCCCAAGACCTATTTTTTGCCTTGTTGTGTATGAGCGAACGATAGTGTCCCTCGCACAGGGCACGAAGAATGTATGTCCATGTCAGGGACGGGTAACTCATGGACAAATTGTACGGACTAAACGCTCCGCGATCTGCACCGTTGATGCGCGTGGTATTGTACAGCGTGTCTCGCTTCGGATCGCCGCCTGGATCGTGATCCGTTCGTGTGCTGCCTCCAATGTAATTCAGGGAAGAACGAGGATATTTTTTTCTTTCCCCTAGCCCGTACACATTCGGCAATGCGTTGTAAGCATTGTATACTTGATATGTCACGCCACCAATGTCATCAAGCGTGATGGCGGCAGGAACTCCGCTGACGGGTTCAGGATACGCTGGCGACAAAGCCCGCGTTGACATTCCTGGACAGATGACACCACGGTAGTATGTGCCGAAGTTTGCACACAATTGGTTGTATATGTCCATGAACATGGACGCAACGGTGGGCGAACCGTCATTGGTTACTCCATTGAACTCAAACTTGTATGTGCGAATGCGCGGATCATTGATGGTTCCCATGAAAAACTCTGGATCCTTGTAGTTAACCATGCCACACAATCCAGCGGGTATTCCGCAGTCATCAAACAGAGACACTGCTTTTCTGTTGGGCTGAACAGGGTTGAATGCAAGATCATGCAGATATGTGCGGTGTTGCTGATTGCTGCCACCACCCCATGTCACGCCGCTGTCCTGCCCGCTGTAGTACAGTGAGTAACCATTAATGTTTTCGCAGTCATCGTCAATGTACTCAAAGCGTGCGTTTGCGAGGAAGTCCTGACCAACTGGACGGTCGCGTATGACTCCTGCTTCTACGCGGTCAAGATAATTTTTTAGAGCGTTTCCTGCAAACGCGGACGCATTGTCCGTGAATATGGGTGCAAGAGTTCTGCCGCGAGGGAAAGTGCCGCCAGAAATCAGAATGCTGCGCTCTATATTGCACGAGGAGTATCCGCCTCCAACGGTTCCGCTCACGGTCACCGTGTCACCTTGAACGGGAATGCGCTTTGACTCTCCCGCACTTGCCGTGAACACGCCAAGGCGGTTGTATGCAGGAACTCCCACAAGTATTTCCAGTGTGTTTCCTGATCCTGCACCACTTGAGAACCACAGTGAGTCGTTGTGAAACAAGGTGAGTCCACCGCTTGGAGCAGTAAGCGTTATGCCTGTTGCTCCCGCAGGGAAAGACGCCGAAATGAGCACTCCCGTGTAAGCCGTTGGTCCTTTCATGTAACTGTAAACAGGGTTCGTCCAGTCTAGATTGCTGCTGAAAAGAACATGAGGCTTTGTTTTGGACGGTACACGGTAACCTGCGGAGGTTATTCCGTCCACGCCTCCGCTCCAAGTAACACCGTCCATTTGCTTGTAATGCTGAAGAACAGTGTACGGCTCATGTGACTCGTACAAGCCTTGCGAGGGAGTGACATTGCCAATAAATCGCGGATAGATGTGACGCTTGCCCACAGGCACCGTCTTCATGCGATCCAGCGTCCTGTAGATCATTAGATCGGTACAGAATGTGATGCCGAAGTACGGATCCACATTGTTGTTTACGGAACCCAGTCCCGTCACGGTATTTGGTGTCTGTACATTGCTTCCGCTCAGATACGGAACGAACAGCGGCACGATTGAACGAATACCTGCTTGTATGGCGTTAAGACCGCCTGTGGTGGCAGCATCGTAGTTCACATTCACATCACTGAAAGACGGAAGACCAGGATCAGGATTGAGTGGGTCTTGGGTGTATACAAAGCGGGAGTACTCAAACGCATTTGCGTATGTCGCGCCACCCGCAGCAGTATAGAATCCTGCGTACTTGGTGGCATCTGTATCCCGTTGGGTAACGGTTGTGTACAGGTAACTGCTGCCTGCCCTGCTGCCGTCCCGTCCGTAATCAGGATCCGTCCACGCCACGCCGTACACTTCGTAGTCCGCAGGACCGTATGCCGTGGTGAGTCTTCCTGAATTTGGATTGGTTGTCCACGCACTATCGGTGGAGTACAGCCTTGCAATGCGTTCTTCTGTTCCGCCAAACACCATGAAGTGGATTTTTTCTCCGTATCCGCTGCTGTAAAAATCAGAAGTTACTCCATAGGTGATTCTTCTCAGTTTTTTATACGCATCTGCTGAAGAATATGGAGTGCCGTTATTTTCGGTTGCATTTGGATCGTAGAACAAATCAGGAGCAGCAACCTCAATTCGGAATCCTTCTCTGGTTTTTGTTCCGCGTATGTACGGAATTCTCATGTTTCGGAACATTCCATTGTGGTTTGGTTGTGTCGTGGGTACACTACCGTAGTCACCAGCATACGGATATCCCATTGTTTCTCTTGACAGTATCACGCAGTAATTAGAATTGTCTAGCGGTTCCGTGAAAGCCACATCAATGCTGCACACACCACCAGCGGATATTCCGTTCAGGTATCCATCTCCTGTTTTGTGTGTGTTGAAAGCGTCTTCCATGTAAGCAATAACAGAAGTGGCTCCTTTTCGTGGAGGAATTACCACAGTTCCGTATGCACTCGCAACTCGCTTCTTCTCATCAAAAAAACCCAAGTTTTGAGAAACTGATGTTTGGTTGTCGGTGTTTTTTCCAAATCCACCCTCTGTTGCCACGGACAGTTTTCCAGTGGTAACACCACGGTCTGAATCGGTTGACAGCGAGAAAACCGCTACATTAGCCTGATAGTTTGGTTTTCCTTCGCACACCGATGCTGCAAACAAAGGGGAGGGGTCATTACCCGTGTCTTGAAGTCCGTATCCGTCCCAACTTAGCGTGACACCAAACAGCACAAACCCCGACTTCAGGTCATTTAGTCCTGGTCCATAGGCAGGAGTTCCCGACCACGACTCTCCTGTGTATCCGTGACTAATGTTCCAATAAGCCAATTGTCCATCATCAGTGACTTGTGGAGTTGTCAATACCACATAAGCACCAGAAGAAAAACGAGCAGGATCAGAAAAAGACAGGCGATATCCAACTTTGTTGGAAGCACCCAGAGAAATTCTCTGCGGGGTTTCAATTCCTGCTCCTTCGTTGATGGCAATCTTTGGATTGACTGTTCCCAATACATTTTCAAATGAAACTACTGCCCACGCATCACAAGTAGGAGAGTCTTGAGTCTGTGATGTGATTTGTGAATTTGAACTTGCCATTAGATTACCACCAAGTTTACGAGACTGGTTCTGTGTGTGTTGGTGTCGTTTCCAGGAGCAGCACCTTCCAGTGCGGCTCCTAGCCACGGAGCCACAGTTCCCGTGCCCAACGGATGACCTTGGGGACTCAGTGGAGTCCAAGAAACACCACTAAAACTTTGACCACGACTAGACATATACAATGCCTCAACAAAAAAACCGTATTGTGTTTTGGGGTATTTTGTTGTGTTTATTATTGAAGGCGCAAACCACGGCAAGAAAGTGTAGCCCCTCCACAGTCCTCTTGTGGGAGAGTGACGAATTTGCAAAAATACTCTGTAATTTGCTGACGGTAGTGGATTTATGAATGTGAAATAGAACGGAATGTTTTCGCTAGCCGAATTCGTAAAGTTACCAATACAGCGTTTATCTAAACGCACATTGTATCCGTCAATAAAGTTCAGCGTATCCATTTGCTCTTGAGTGAGGTTTACGGGGGTTCCGCGCAAGTTCGGTGTTCCTGAATTTGTGCTTATGGTGTCGGCTGTTAGCCGCCGTGAAAGCAAATTACTCACACACCACGCCTGTACGCGCCGCCCTGTGGGAAACAATGGAGTGACTGCTGTGTTGGACATTAGAGCCTCTTGAGTTCTTCTGCTAGTTTCATGTCTAGCGGAACATCGCTCACGGCAACTCCATCAAATATCATCCGCTCATCTATGTAGTTCAGGTACAGCAGCACCGTCTTCAGCGAGGGGTGAATGTCACGCTCCAATTTATGGAAAAGCATCCGCGCAGTGGCGTGCTGACCAAACACATTTCCCATGATCACCAAATGGTTGAGCAGCAGGATGGTTCGTATCCTGCCGCTCCTGCGGTACTTCTTCAGCAGCCGCTTCACATACTTGATTTTTGAAAGGTCTTCGGTGAATTCAACCATCCCCATGCAATCAGGATTGGTGTAGTTTCCCATTGCATAGAGCATGAAGTTGTCTTTGGTCAGCACTTTGAAGTCCATGATATACGGTGGTTGGCATCACCAACGCATATCGTTTTTTTCAAGACGGCTCTTGATAGACTTCTGCCTGGCAATGACATTCGCAGCACCTTGGTGGGTGCTTGGCTTCTTTTTCTTGCCCTTTGCTACCGCTTCCTCCACGGACTTGATTGCACCCTTGTGGAACCGCTTGCCCTTGCCGCTCTTGTCCGCGCGGGCTTCCGTGGGTGCAGGAACCTGAAGAGAAATGCCAGGCATCATCTCCGTGTATTCCTTCACTGGCTTCTTCTTGGCACGGAGCAGGGCAAAGTCCTGTGAGTCCAAACGCTTGTTCTTGTTTACATCAAGTCGCTTCTGACCACCGACTAGTGCTTCGCTCATCGCGGGGGCGCGACCCTTCTTCTTGCGAAGACGATCAGCGATGCGCTTCTGCAAAGCCGAAGCACGCTCAAACCGATCAACATCGCCTTCCTTGCCTGCTCGTTCCTTGGCTTTGGCAAGACGCGCTGCCTTGGCAGCACCCGCTTCGTCAATCTGCTCGGCTTCTTCCTTGACACCCATAGCGGTCTTGATGCCCTTCACGGCATTCGCTTGCTGCTTGCCAGTGAGTTGCTTGCCACGCTTGTGTCCGCTCAACATGGACGACAGTTGCGAACCGCGCTTGGCAACATATGCGTCCTTCGTTGCCTTGCTCAATTCGTCAATCTGCTCCACTTCTTCCTTGACAATCTTGTGGTGGGGAACGGTGATGCTGCCGTGTTCGCCAACATCAACCACATAGCCGCCACCGTGCTGCGCTGCCTTGCCGCTGCCGCCCTTGTCGTGGCGCACGATCTTGCCCTTCACCATCTTGCCCTTGTGGGGAACCTTCACGGTATCTCCCACCTTGTGCATTTCTTCAATCGCCTCAATCTCTTCCTTCACGCTCTTCTCTGCCTTGCGCCACTTTTCGTTTTCTCTCTTGAACTTTGGTGTTTGCGCCTTGCCAGCCACGGTTCCATCGTTACTACGAGCGCGTAGACGGGCATATGTTGCGCGAGATGCACGCGCACCTGCCTTCTTTTGCTGTGCAGCGGACAGGTTTGGATTGTTGTAATCTGCTGTTGCCTTATCTCTTTCCCGAGCAGTGATTGCATCACGCATGGGGGTGAGGAGTTCATCAATCGCCTCAACCTCTTCCTTTACCTCGCGCCGACTGCCGCGCTTGATCAGTTTGCCGCCGCGACCGTAGGTGCGGGGCGAGTCCTGTTCCTTTTGATCGCGCTTCATCAGGCGGCGTGAAGCAGCGTCATGCTTGGCTTCTTGTCGCCGTCCACGGGCAGCAGCCTTGCCGCTCTGCGTCATCTTGGCAGCGTAACCGCTCTGTGCTTTTTGTTCGTGCTTCTCAATCTTGTTTGATATTTCTCGCGCACGGGCATCGGTCTGGTAGTCTTCGGTGACTGCATCTCCGTCCTCTTCAACGCCTTCGGGAACGATATCCACCTTTGGAGCAAGTTTGGCGGTCACGCGGTACAGTCCGTCTTCAGCGGTTTCCACGGTGACCGACAGAACAAACTCCTGCAAGCCAGCGTCAGGGCTAGCCTTGCCGTCAAAGCGGATGCCGCCTGCGCCAGCCATTCCGCTTGTCCCGTCAACGCGACCGAACAGGGTGACAGGAACCGCGAATGTGCCTGTCATGTTGCTCTGCCACATCCACGGTGTCCACGGGAAGTCAAGCATGAACAGGTTCAGGCGAGTGCGGATCTTCACCAACGCATCGTTTGCGTGCTGATGGGTGAAGCGGTTCAACGAGTTCAGAACCGCGTTGACCTTCATCAACAGATTGGCGTTCGCCGCACCAACATCGGTGTCAATGCCACGATTGGGGTAGCCCGTGAGGGTTTCCTTGTATTCACTCTCGTTTAGTTCGCTGCGGAACGCCTTGAATCGCTTTTGTTCGCTCATGTGTCTTCCCTTTTCGCTTTATTCTATTACTAGACCCGATCTCCGATCTTATGCCTTTTTCTTTGCCTTCTGTCCCTTGAACTTCGCACGGAGAGCGCGCTTCTTGTCTTCAGCGGCTTCCTTCTCTGCCTCTGTTGCTTCCTTGGGACGAACTACCATTCGGGGGAACTGCGTGACATAATCCCGTCCAGCCGCTTCGTCTAGTTCAGCCCGCAGACCAAAGAAGGTCTTGCCTTCGCTGACGCTCTTCCACCCACCGCCGTGTTCGTTGTACCACTTCACAGCCCATCCGTTGGCGTAGGCAGAAGGATACACATCAAACTTGGCGCGAGCCTTGGCTTTTGCGCGTGACCACAGTTCAGGCTTCGTGGGCTTGTTCTTTTCCATGAGGGCTTGCGCGTCTTCGCACAGCCAGAACTCGTCCATGCTGTCGGTGTTCGGAACCTCAAAAGACTCCTCCACGGTTTCCTTGCCGAGGGTGGTCTTGAAAGCGTTGAACAGGACAGGAGAGCCTGTGATCTTCTTCACCATTGAATCAAGCATGGTGATCATCATGTCGCGGTACACCTTGGACGCACCCATGCTCTTGGCTTTTGCTGGCGACTCAAGGGCGCGGCGGGCTGCAAGCACATCCTTCTTCTTTACCAAGCCGCTGCGGAGCAGTGTCTTCGTGCGCTCACCCTCCACGCCTTCAATAACGGTGGCGGGTTCCTTGGACAACGAGGCTCGCATGGTGGCGTACAGGCTCTTGTTGTTCACCACGCGATCCACTACATCCACCAGAATTTCCTGCATGAGGAGGCGGTACGCGGGATTCTTGAGTGCCTTCTCGGGATCCGCAAACAGAGTCATGGCACGGCGAACATTGTTCTTTGACACCAATCCCATGCGGAGCAAGGTGTTCAATTTAGATGCGATGGCGGGGGTCTTGCCCATTGGTTCCATAGGTGTCTCCTGTTGTCCCTTTATTTAGATTTTTTCAAGTGGCTGGTCATGCGGGGAGCGTTGCCTTTTCCGCTTCTTTGTGTCTCGGGTTCTACCCGTCTTTTTTGAATTACAGCCCGCTTTTTCTCTTTGTCGCTCATCTCACCCGCTGTTTCGGGGGTTTGGCTGCTGACGCGGCTGCTTGGGCGGCATTTGGGATATTTGCCTTTGGAGGTGTCACCGCGACCACAAGGAGGATACTGTCCCGCCTTGTTCTTCTTGCCCCCGATGTTGACCCATTTCTCCTTGAACCACCGAGACAGGTCTTCATCAATTGCACAAGGTGGAGTTTTAAATTTAGTGCTGTGCTTGGAGAAACCGCCAGTCTGACCAGGCGTGGGTGGTCGCCGCTTGTACTTGTCGCTTTCAATTAGTCGCGCAGCAGCAGCAGCGTATATTTCATTGTAGTCGATGCCTTCCTTCAGTGCCTTGCCCACCTTTGCTCGCTTGGGCTTTGCTGCTGCCATTCCTGCTTGCAGATCCGCAAACAGTGCCTGCGTGTCTTTTTGATTTGCGCGGCGTGGCATACCGCTCTTGAAGGTAGCCATGTCGTTTGCCGCAACAGCAGCACGGAGTTTAGACGCGCTCATTCCCTTTAGTCCACTCGCACTCGCGTCCCGCTTGCCTGCTTCCACCGTTTGGAAACTCTTTAGTTTGAGTTGATCCTTGCCCTTGCTTGGCTTCATGAAGTCACGGAACATCTCGTAGTTGCCTTGACGGTCTTCTCCGCTGACTAGCACCACATGGTCGTAGCCCTTGTCCGCAAGCCAGTACAGCATCTCCACAGGATTGCGAATCTTCTCGTCATCCACGAAATTGCCGTCAGGAAAAAACTTCTTAAGGTAGTGAAACTTCTGACGAGCCGTAAGAGGATTCTTCTTCGGATCGTTGGTACGACTGCTGAACATGGCGTGATCCGCACCCATGCTACGCGCCGTCTGCACCACTTTGTCAACGAGCAGTTGGTGACCAGAAGTAGGTGGCTGAAAGCGTCCAAAGGCAACCACGATGGTTTTGCCTGGTCGCGCAGACTGAGTTTTATCTCTAACCTGTTTTGCCACGGGGATCACCTCCGATATTGCACTCCTGACACCAACTGCTCGTTACTCTTTCTTCCAAGTCTTCTCAACGGTGAAATTGCTCCGCGAGAAGTCAAGGCGGTCTACCAGTTTCACGGCTTTGTTGCTCATGCGGTCGATTGCCACATAGCCTTCGGGAGCGGTAACGCGATATCCCTTGCCGTCTTTGACGAATGTTCCTACCCCGCTCTTCAGCGAGGACAGTTTGTTGACGATGCTGAGTTTCAGCGTAGCCAACGCATTATGTAGGGCGAAAACCCGATTGATCTGATTGCGGTTCGCTTTGATCCACTCCATAGACGGAGTGGGCTTTGTGCTAGGCTTCTTGCGAACAGTCTGCGCTTTCTGTGACATCAGTGCCAGCAACTGATTCACATCAGCGTGACCGCTGCCCATGTTGGAGCGCACCAGTCCGTTGATGTAGGTCTTGATGGCAATCTTCACGCCCTCATTCCGCGAGATGCCGTTCATTGTTGTCTTCAGCGCGGCAGCAGTCTGCGTGAGTGCGGCAATGGAACGCTCAACCCCTTCGCGTTCGGCGGGAGAGAACATTGCGCTGCCGTTTGCAACGCGCAGAGTGGCGTTGTCGAACCACACATCGCGTGACTTCTTCAAGTACGAGATGTCGGGATTGAACCGCGCAACCATCGTGGACATGGAGTCGCCTTCGTAGGCGGTGTGGAACACGATGCCGATCTTCGCGGCTGCAACGCGCTTGCCTAATTCGCTCTTGGGGTCTACGGCGTAGGTAATGGTGTTTGCGCGGAATGTGAGGTAGGTGCTGCCGTCAATCTTTTCGCGCACCACCGTGTCCTTGTCGAACAGCAGATCGCCTTGCAGCACTCCACGAATTCCCAATTTGGAGAAATGCTTCAGTGCCAGTTTCAGTTTGGCGTTCAAGCCTTCGGCGGGGTGGTTTGCGTCAATGTCGGCAGGGGTGAAATTCAGTTTGGGTGTCACATTGAACACGCTCTTTGTGCCGACAAAAAAACGACCGCTTGCAGGGTCGATGCCGCACACAATTGCTGGTGCGCCGTCCCATTTTACCGTGATGTCGTATGCGCTTGGCTCGTTTGCGGCAAACACATCAAGCACACCACGGATAGCGGAAACTGCGCGGGTGAACCCCGCGTAGCCGTCATTCAGGATTTCGTCCTCAAGGTGTTCCAAGTGGACATTCTTGCCACTCTTTGCATTGAACGCTTCCGTGAGATGTTCCGTGAATCGTATCAAGACTGTCCTCCGCTTCCTTTATTTAGGAAGCGCGGACGGGCTGCTCCGCACGATAAACCTGTATTGCTTCCACCAAATCAGGCACATAGTCCATCGGGTCGGCGGTGAACACTTGGCATCCACCGTCCTCCACCCCGATCAGAATGGCAATATTTCGGAGCCGCTGACCCGTGCGATCTTGCCACATGAGGGAATACGCCGTGGCTTGCATAAAATAGTCTTGGATTGCGTCTTCAGACTTTGGATAATTTGATGACTTGAAGTCAATGACCGAGGGAACACCGTCAAACTCCCCGATGCAGTCCGTGCGCCCCGCCAACCCGATCTTGTTTGACCACAGCGGCACCTCAATAGCGTAGATCGTCCCGATACGATCAATCTCTTGTTGCATTGACACAAAGAGATCAGCCTCGGTGGTGCCTGCCGCTTCAGAGAGCGCAGTTGGCGTAAGACGGTTGAGGAGATAGGTTTCAATGAGCGAATGCAGTTTCGTGCCACGGGATAGTACTCTCTTGGATTCTTCAGGATTCTCACGCCGCCACTTTGCAAAAAATGCGCGCTTCTTCCACCCTGTCACGGTGGTGACGGACGGAAACAGCCCGTCAGGGGTCTTGTACCGCCTGCCGCTGTCCGTGTCTACGCTTTCAATGTTTTCGTCTAGCGTCACAAATTCATGCTGAAAGGTTTTCATTTTATTCTTCTGGCTGCTCTTCCACGATTTCCGTGCCTTCAGGCAACTTGTTGGGTGCGGGCTTCTTGCCCTCGTTCACCTTCGTCTGATTCCGATTCTGCCAAGCGTTTGCTGCCTGCCACTCGGGATTGTTGGTTTGATTCTGCTTCAGCCACGCAAGGTACTGTCTCATGTTCGTCATCGTAGTCTCCTGTTAGTATGTAGGCGGTTCAATCGTATTTATGAATCCGAACCGTTTATTTCACCGTGTTCAGACAGGAACGCCTCGCACACCGCAGTGTACTCCGCTGCGCTATCCGAAAATTCACGGAACACCGATTGGGTAAACGGGTGAGTGCCACCGAATTTAACAACCGCAGGCAACAGCACCGCAGTCACCACTTCTTGAATATACGAGTAGCGGGTGTCGAACCCCCGTTCTCCTGTCTGCTTGCGGGATATTTCGTTCAGCGTGGTGGCGAACCTGTTCTGCATTTCACCGCCCACCTGTGGCAGTGCTGCAACGGCGGCAGCAATAATCTTGTCCACGCAGTCTGCTGCGGTGCGCTTGATGCCGTAGTCGCACTCTTCCTTCAGGTTCAAGAACTCAAAGGGCGTGGTCTGCTGCCGCAGTCGCCCAAGCACTGCGTGGTAGCCGTACAGTTTGATCTCGCTGCCGTCCACGCGCACGAAGTCGGTGTTCTGCATGGCACAGGACAGGCTGCACACGCGGTTGAACATCTCGCGTGACGAGAACGCCTCTGCAAGCACGGACTGCTTGCCGTGTGTCCAACAGCGGAACAGGGACGCAATCTTCGGAGTGAAGCGCACCTCTGTCTTGTCTGATTCAAGCATGAGAACCACGGGAGAGTACCGCTCACACAGGCTCTCGGTGATGGCTACCGCGAGTTTGGGGTGGGAACCAGACGACACGCCGCAGTTCAAGCACAGCGGTGAGTCGGGGTTTGAGTATGTGAAATGGACGGTGGCAAATCCTTCGGTTGACTTCACTCGCACCGACCCGCCGTTGTCGGTTTTCTCATGCTGAATCATGCTTCACCTTTTCTTTCGCGGTCGCAGCCCGAATGTGAGTCGCTTCCGCAGAGACAGTTTTCTCTTTCTCTTTGCCTGCGCCCGCTTTCCACGAGACTTGCGGGACGCTCGCTTTGCAGTCAGTTTCATTTTACGCAGTTGGGATGCAGCACGCTTCACGCAAGTTCGTGCGCCCTTCTTCTTGAAGCCAGGAGCGCACTTGAAGATGATGCGCTTCTTGCCTTTGCGTACCACTATCTTACGCTTGGCGGCGACTTCATTCAACATCTCACTCTCAACTTGGAATTCTTCATTCACTTCTTCGTCTTCTTCCACCTCAACCGTGATGTCTGCTTCCTCCACGGGATCAAGAATGTAGATCACGCCGTCCTTTTCCTCCCACTCAATGCCTTCCTGCTCCAAATAGTCCACCACATCCTCGTATGAGAAATTGGGCATATCAAGCACGATCTTTTCTTCGGTGAGTTCAGCGTCAAACTCCTCAAAGATCATGCGTTGCAGAGAGCAGAAAGCGTGGTCGCGTAGTTCTTTGAATGGTTTCATGTTTGGAATCCTGGTTTCTCTGCTCGCTTCTCGCCTGCTTCTCTTCCCTTGCCACGGAAATACACGCGAGGCTTTATGTCTTCTTTGCTTGGCACGCGCTTCAGGCTCTTGCCGTCCTCAAAAATTATGTCCACTCCGTCATTCACGCGGTCGTATACGGGAGTGCCACCGTCCAATCCAAACTTGATGAAATTCAGTTCGCCGTTTTCTATTGCAAGCCAGAACAAATCGTTCATCTGCTTGCCGAAAGCGTTCGCGGGGTCTTTGGTAATGTCTTCAAAAATAGTTTCGCACATTACCTTTTTCGTGAATGTCTTGTTCGGCACATCCTGCACCTTCTTGGACTGCAAATACTTCATGGCTATCTGTGAGCCTTCGTTCGTGGTGTTCTCGGAAATGATACGCACGAACTCATGTGCCGTCTTCAGGGTCTGCGGAATCTGCGCCCCCTCCAACAGTTTCAGTATGTCGCCAGGCTTCACGGTGTTGGACTTGCCTGTTTTTGCTTTTGCAGACAGTTTTCTCCACGACTTTCCGCCATTGAAAGACATCATGTAATCGTACATTCCCTGATTCTGTGCGGTGGGGTACTGTATCCGCACATCTTCGGGTCGCCCTTCAAACAACTTGAACTTCACCACACCAAGCGGACCAAGAGTTTCGCCAAAATCCGTGAGTATCTTTCTCTTGTGCGCTTTCACAGAAGCCTTGTTCAACGCCTTCTTCAGGTTGTCATCGGTGACTCCCTCTCCTCGGAGATAAGAAACCACCATGTCAAGATACACGCCCAAATCCTTTGGCAGTTTGTTGATACCCGCGTCAAGGAGTTTCTGATACTCCTTGAATGTCAGGGCATCGCCTGCCATCTTGAATGTACGCGGATCCAGTTTTGCGTCTGCCAAGGCTCACCTCACTTCTTTGGTGCGGGCTTCTTGATGCCTGGACGGATGTTCTTCAGTTCGTCCTTCGTGAGTTTGCGAATCTCGTTGATGGAGATCATGCCCACATCGCACAGGTCTGCGCTTTCCCAAATGAGATCAGCACCACGATCAAGCAGCACACGATTGGTCTTGGGGTTCACCACCTTCAGCCCAACGCCAGACACGCGCAACTCCACGCGACTGGTGCCCACCATGTACACCACATCGCCCATGTAGCGCGTCTTCTTCACCTTCACGGAGGTTTCCTGTCCGTTCCGTGATCCGTAGATTTCAAATGTGGTGCCCTCGGGCTTGCTCTCAATGGTCTTCATCAAGTCAGCCGATGTGGTTTCGCCCTTCTTCACCGCAGCAGCGGCACGGGCATCAATGGTGACTTGCTTTGCAAGGCTGACAGGCTTCACGCCCATCTTGCCGCCGACCGATCCACCACGCTGCACCTTTGCACCGTAGCCAAAGGTGTCTGGCTCGTCACCCGCAATGCGCGGCTTCTTGAACTTTGTTTTAGCGGCTTCGTTGAGGGATTCAACAATGCTTTGCATACGCTTTGCGCCGAACTTGCCCATAGTCCACTCCTTCTGTGTTTTTGCTTCTGGCTTCTTCTCGGGAACCGACTTGCCGCCACGGGTCTGGCTCAACAGTCCAATGTCCTTCTGAAACTTGTTGGAAAACTTTATGATCTCGTCAATTGGAACAGGATTGCCGTCCCGCGTGATTGTGCGAGTCTTCATCGTGGCGTTTGCGCCTGCACCGTTTGCAATGTCCACAGACACCTGTGCTGCCCAACGGTGGTGACCGTCAACCACATAACCGTCACTCACATAAATTGGTTCAAGCAGACGCGCCGCTGCCTTGCCGTAGTTCTGTGGATCAGATTGTGCAGCAGCAAGAGTACCGTACATTCCCGCAATCTTCTCGCCCTTCAATTCTCCTTGAATGGGCTTCAGCGAGGTCACGCTCACTTCTTCGTCCGTGACGGTGAATCCTGCGTCTTCAAGAGCCTTGCGGTACTCTCGCTCCATGTTTATTTCCGACTGCAAGTCTTGTGGAGTGACCTGATCAGGTGAAGTGTAGCCCTTTCCACGCATGAGTGCTTGGAACGCAGGACTGTCCGTTCTGCTTGGGTCAACCTGTGACGAGAACTGCGGCATCTCTATCCGTGGAATGCCTTTGCTGACCTTCTCCTTTGTCTTTGGGTCAAAGCACAAGCCCAAGTGAGCAAACACTTCCGAACACAACTCAAAGTCATATGCTGCTTCTCCGCGCATGGCAGAAAGAGCGGCGTGGTTCATCTCTTCCACGAAACGCTGTTCCGCAGCAGCGTCACCGAACACGGACTCCGCATCGGTCTGCGGTCCGTCCAATTCACCAGCCTTCACAGCCTTTGCCACCACATTTGCCTTGCGGATATCAGGCTTGGCTTTGGCTTTGGCTGTTGCCTCGGGATCAACCTTGATGTGTGCATCAAATTCCGTCTTTGGATTTTCTTTTCCTACCTCGGGGTTCTCTTCTGCTTCGGGTTGCGCCGCACTGCCTTGGCTACTTTGCGGTTGTGCTGCACGCTTCGTATCACTGGCTGCCGCTTGCGCTTTGGGGGCGGCTCCTCCTGCGGGTTGAGGAGCGGGTCGGGTTGTTGCGGCTGCTGTGGGTTTTGCATTCGGCTGTGTTGCTCCCTTCACTTCTGGTTTCTTTTCATAGCCGTCTTGATCCAATTCAACCTTGCGCGATGTGTCGCCTGGCTTTTCCAAACGACCCGCTGGCGCGGAGCGTCCGTCAATCCACGCCTTTGCGTTCTCTTCCGAATCAAAGTATTCGGTCTGCCCCGCCTTGTTCTTTGCGCCATACGATCCGCTTGCAGTCTGCCATACATCTCCGCTCTTGTGACCGCCTTGTGCAGGGGCAGAGGGCTTCTTCTCCGCAGGCTTCGTGGGCTTTACAGCGGCTTGCACCTCTAGAATAACGGTGCGTAGGCTCTTGTATGGTTCCAAGTCTTCCATGTTCAGACTCCGTAACTGCGCGTGATGGCGGTAATCTTGTCTATCTGCGCGGCAATCTTCTCTGCACGACCTTCCCACTTGATGTACGGCTTTTCGGGATTCTTCATAAGATTAGTTAGGAGAGGCAGGATGAGGCGTTCCACCGCCTGCAATTTTTCCTTGCACTCTTCGCGTGTGGCGTTGGCGCGTTCTTCAACTTCATCAAGCACCGATGAAAGGCTTTCGCCTTGCGACTGCACTGCCGCGTTCAGTTCGTGCAGTTCCATGTTCAGCACACGATCAATCTTTTCCTCCACACGGGTCATTTGTGTGGGAGACACAGGCTTCATTGCTGCGACTGCGGCTTTCAAGTCTGCAATCTGTGCGGTAATGGTAGCGATTGCATCGGGAGAAATAGACGGCGGTGGAGGAGTTGGGGGCGTTGCCGCTAGTCCCAACTCCTCCTCGTCTACCGCCGTGAAGCCAAAATCAAACTCATCGGACATTTTACGATACGGTGCCAGTCGATCCGTTAGCACCGCCGAAGAAAACATTAGCGGTGAATCCACCGTTTACAATGGTTCCGCCAGAGAAATTCTCAAATGTGGTTCCTGTAACGGCACCAGAAGACGAATTGGTGATCGTGGTGTCTTCTCCGCTGCGGACAAATTTCTTCAGATAGATTCCCACGGTTGCGCCGTTGGCAAATGCTCCAACGGTAATTCCGTTTGGACGAGTCAATCCAGCGGGGTTTTGCAGAGCGGCAGCGAGACTACCAACCGTGAACTGAACATTGGTAGTGAGTCCCGCAGAGCCGAAAGGAGGGAATCCTGCACCAGTGGTCAGTCCTGTGATTCCAAATCCAAGTTTCTTTGCTTGCTTCTCCACATACGCAGCAGCCGTATATCCGCTGCCGTTGGATGCTCCAACCATTTGGTAATATGCGGACAGAGTGTTGGCAAGTCTGATTGCTTTTGCGAGTTCGACTGATCCTGCTGTGAATGCCATAAGAGTTCTCCTTTGAGTGATTTTGGCTTGTCAGCATTATTTAGTAATGCCAGCGTGTCCCGACAAATGGGGTTTACCGTTCAAAATATTACTGTCGCCATTTGTTGTTGTCTTTTGACCTGTTCGTGTGGCGAGACACCAACCGCAGATTGGATGGACGACCGTCCAGAGCGTTGCCGTTCTTGTGGTCAATCTCCTTGCCGTCATTCGACCGCCCCTCGCGTCCCATGCGGCGCAGGACGCGCTTTCGTGCGGTCTTCTTCTTCATTGCCTTGCGCTGCTTGGGGGTGGGGTTGTCGCCACCGTACATTTTTCGGTACTCGGCTTTGTAGTCACGGGCTTCTTTCAGTTTAGCCGTGGTCACAGTGCGCTGATTTTCAGGACTAGCGAAACGATTGGTCACGAACTTATCGGTGATTTCGTATCCATACTTCTTGCCGAACCGCCGCATGAGCGCAGAGTACACCGTGTCGCGCTTGGCTTCGCTGCGCTTGGATATCATGTCAAACGATGCGGGATAGGTGTCAAACTCGGTCTTGTGCCACTTCAGGAACATTTCAACGGCTTTCACAACGGTGGCAAGCACACGGAACGGCTTTCCTGAATGGGTGAGATCGTGTGAGCCATCCAATGTGAAATTGATTTCCCATCCGCCACCCACATTGGTGATGTCAATCACCAGGTCGCGTCCCTGCTCGTCTTGCGCGTGGTAGGTGATCTCCATCGTGGTGGGACCGTAACCCAACCGCTTGTACTCCCGCACAGAGAACGGGTTGTCGAATGATTCTGTCAGATATGTGCGAAAGTCTATCATGCTCTACCTCGCCTGAGTTTCCACATTGCTTCAAAATCACCTGATTCTTTATGATCCAGTGCGTATCCGTATTTGGACGCAAATCGCTTCACCAGTGCTGCATACGCCCGTTCGCGTGAAGTGCCTTTACCCTCTTTCAACGCACTGAATGTAATGAACTCGGGCTTGTGCTTCTTCAGGAATTTTCCTGCTGCGTCAAGCACGGACGCAAACACGCCACCCGCATCGCCTTGTCCGCTTACGGCAAAACTGCCGCCACGGGTGAACAGCAATGCCCATGAATTGGTGTTCTGCTGTTCAAATATGATCATCAAGTATTTGGTGTAGTCTTCAGGGCTTCGCGGATCAGCGTAAATGTAGTTGACAAACAACAAACCATTTGAGCGGCGGTCCTCCATAGTTTCCATGTGCAGCCACGGCTGCTCAAACAGTTCTGTGAGATAGGAGCGGAAGTCTTTCATGCTTTCCCCTTGAACGGATCGTCACGCTTGCGGAACCAAATGATCGCGGGTGCTGCCATGTTGCCACGCGCCATTCCAAGATCGTACACCGTGCCTTTTGCTGCTGTGGCTGTTTTACGAGCAAGAGCCTTGTAGATGCGACCACGCGCAGGATTGGCTTCTGCTTTCGTGCCGATCACGACCCCGCGTGGACGGTGCTTCCTCACGAATCGCTTCGCGGCTTCCACCACCGTGCCGATCACCGCAGCCGCTTCGCCTGCACCAAGCCAGTTCAGGTCTTCGTCCGTGCCGCCGATGTCAACCGACCGCCAGTAGTAGCGGCTGATCTTCTTGTTGGCAGCGGAACCAACAGGTCGCGGACGGATCAGGCGATCCAATTCAACAAGCCTGCGCTCAAAGCCCAGTTCGTAGATGTCGTTTTTGTCGATAATGCCGTACCAGAGCATGAACTCTTCGTAGCCTTCAATCAACCATATCTCGGTGAAGTCCACCACATACTTGTACACATTGGGAGTAGTGCCGTTGAAGTTCTCCTCCACCCATTTGTCCAATGCCTCGCCACCGTGCGGCACAGGCAGCAGGCGACCACCCTTTTCATGCACAAGAAAACTGAATTGGTTTGAGTACTCGTCCAATTCAAAAGTGCGGTCAAACAGTTCTGTGAGATAGGAGCGGAATGTGTTCATACGGCTTTACGCTTCACCTTTCCGTGGAGTTGCCTGTCGTACCTGTTTGAGCGGTAGTCCAATGCTTTTTCGGATGTTCTTTCAATCCCACCCCGAGCAAAGTAGTATCCACCCTGCACATAACTGTGTCCACCTGTTCGTTCAGACAACTGTAGTTTCTGCAATTCAACGGTGTCACCCATGCGAATGGGCGGCAAACCCTCTTTGCGATCTGCCCTGCCGATGTAGCCCATGAGCATCCAGCCTTCATCAGTCTGAATGCGAACGCGCCATCGCCACACACTCATCTTGTTGTCATACGCTTTCTGACCTGGCGAGTCCACATTATACGGATAGCCCTCACGATCTCCGATGGAGTGGCGTATACGCCTATACTTCTTGTCCTTCACGGGAACCTCAAACACGGGATACAACTGGACAATCTTGCCGCTGATGTTGAACGGCTCTCTGAAGTATTGCGGCTTGGGCTGCGGTGTGTTCCCGTGTTCCGTGCCTTCGGTAATGTAACCGCTGAAGCCTCTCATAGTTCAATGGCTCCTTCGGCATCGCGGTCAATGATCGTATAGCCAGGGAACATTCGTGCGAGCGTGGACGCAACGCGCCCCTTGCCCCGTTGCAGTGCGCGTTGGGTCAACAGGCTCTGCGTTGTGCCTGAAATCAGAATAATGGTCTTGCGGATGCGGTCGATGCGCCCCTGGTACTTCGTCATGCCTCCCCACTGGGGCGAAACTGCCTTGCGGTACTCGGGAATGTCGTGGTGGATGATGTCCGTTGCGGTCTGATCCTTCGGAATCTCGTAGATCACCACATTGTCCTTTTTGTCCACCCACCACAGGAGGGGCAACAGGTCACGCGAAACATCCCCTGCACTCATGCCCCAGTGTTTCAGCAGCCACGGTGCAGGATTGTCGTGTCCGATGTCCGTGTAGTTGATCCATGTAATGCCATCGTGGGTGAATTCCTTTTTCAGCCGCTCCACGGTCTGCGGATCGCGGGTCAACTTGCCCGCGCGTTTTGCAACGGGCTTGCGTGAGATCACGGCTTCGCGGAGATGTTGGGAGAATGGTTTCATCCCCGTATTTAGACCCAAAGAAAAGCCCCCTGTTCGGGGGCTAGTCACTTGCCGTGGTGGATGGGGGTATTACTTCTTTTTGAGAATGGAGCCGATGGTGGTGTGGAGCCGCGCGTGTGCCCTTTCACCCCGCTTACCAGGGTACTCCTCTAGGTCGGCGGCGTTCGCGTCCCGCAGCCGCTTCATAGCGGCTTTCTCGCACGGTGACACCGCTTCATCCACCACGCTTCCCGCACCCTTGCTACGCAGCAGTCCACGAATGTCCGCCAGTTCACGGGCGGCATCCCGATCACCCTTCAGCACCAGCCCCTCGTACTTCTTTTTCAGTTCACGGAGGCGGGAGATGCTCAACTTCTCCAATTGCGCGCGGGTGTGGGATTCGCTCACCACGCCACGAATGGCTGCGGTCAGGTCGGGGTGTGGGTCGTGGCGGAAGGGGTTGCTCATGGGGCTTTCTCCTGTGGGGGTGTTTGTGAAATTATGTAGGCGGTCAGGGGGTCTGGTGCAGAGGAGATGCGGAGCAGACGGTTAAAGAAGTCACGCCGCTTTCCACAGGACGCACACTCGGGAATCCCTAGAGCGTGTGTAACAGCGTGTACGGCATCACCCAGACCGAAACCGCCACTGGTGCTGCCAGAATGCGGATTTGAAGTAATATTTGAGAATGTGGCTCCACTTTGCCCCACGGTGACCCACCTTTGTGAATACTGGAAAAAATAGGGTACTGTGTGTGAAAGCGTTTACTGTGCGCCGTACTTGCGACCACGCAGAGAGGCAGCGCGTTCCAGATTGCCCCGTGCGCTTTTGGGTAGACCGCGGCTCATCTTGCGCGTCAATTCTTTAAAGTCCGCGCCTGGTCCCACCGTTGCGTCCGCGCCCATCACAGGCACACTGATGCCGCGCTCCACACCACGCTTCTTGCAAGCGGGACACGGTGCGCTGCACGGTGCGTCACGGTCGTCTATCTTTTTAATGTCTTCAAAAGCGTGCTTGCACTTTCGGCACTGGTACTCGTAGGTGGGCATAGTGTAGTCTCCTACACTTATGTAGCGCACTCCCGCGACAGTTTCTTCATGTACTTCCTGTGTTCCCGCAGCAGTACACGGCGTGGAATAGGCAATTTAAAAGTCCTGCACAACTCTAGTGCTTCCTTCTCGGTCTGCTTCTCTAGGGTCACATAGTCTTTCTCGCGCCAGATGGGGTCGTCACGCATCCACTGGAGAAAGTGGGCGTATTCGTGCGCGAGGGTGTACAGCCAGTCGGAAGTCTTGCGACCACCCACAGCCACACGGAGTTCGCCCCTGTGCCCGTGCTGATGCCACGGTTCTGTGAAATATCCCTGACACCGCTCGCCCTCCGCGTTTACTTCGTAACCGCTGGACAGGGTAAACCGCACATTGCACTTCTTGCACTGTGAGCGGATGGTCTTCAGGAAGTGCTGCACACGGGGATTCTTGAGGTAAGCCATTGGAACTCCTCGGGTTAGGTGCTACTGTAGATAGTCTAGTATACGGGAGGAATCCGTGAAGAATAGGAGCGCGGAATCATTTCAATACCATTCAAATATTTGTGCCTGCTGGGGCGTCACCAGCAGACACTGGAGTAGTTGCGGCATTACGGGAATGCGTGAAGAGCGGGGCGCGGCTCGTGCGGGCTTGCGGGCGGCAGGCGCGTCCCCACCCCCCAAACGAGGTTATCGGACGCGCTGTCCCCGTAAGTCCTTTAATACCAAGGGTTTACGATCTGTATATTTGAATGCGCCTGTGGGCTTGCAAAAACTCCTATTTTCCAGTACAATTGGGGCATGGTTCCGACCTCTACTGTTTCGCTCCCGACCGCTCCCAATGCCGCGAAGTCCATGCTTGCGCGGCTTCTCGCCACTGAAAATATTTCGGTGGTTCACCAGAACATCCCCACCGCGTTCTTTGACCTGAAGACGCGCAGTCTCCACCTCCCCATGTGGAGCAACGCCAGCGGTTCGCTCTACGATATGCTCGTTGGGCACGAAGTGGCTCACGCCCTGTACACCCCCGCTGCGGGTTGGCGCAGTGCGATTGATTCGGTGGCTGCTGCCACTGGCTGCTCCAAGGACACTGCGAAGCAGTACCTCAATATTGTTGAGGACGCGCGCATTGAGCGCATGATCCAGTCGAAGTTCCGCGGTCTGAAGTCGGACTTCATCGCTGCGTACAAGACCCTGATGGAGCGCGAGTTCTTTGGCGACCTGTCGGACATCGGCAGTCTGAACCTTGCCGACCGCTTCAACCTCCACTACAAGTGCGGCATCCACGCTGGCGTGATCGTGCGGTTCACTGCGGAGGAGCAGACGCTCGTTTCCCGTGGCGAGACTACCGCCACTTGGGAGGATGTCGTGGCTCTCGCTACGGACATGATCGTGTTCGCGCAGGAGCAGAAGGCGCAGGAGCAGGAGCAGGACGGCGAACCCGTGGCTGTGGACGCTGACGGCGAGGACGGTGACGGCTCGGTGGACGCTAGCGGTTCGGATGATTCCGATTCGCAGGAGCAGAACGAGGACGGCTCCAACAACGGGGGCGGGAACGGTGACGAGCAGGAGCAGTCGCAGAGCGGCAAGCCGCAGGACGGCGAGGACGGTGAGCAGCCCAAGGACTCGGAGCCGCAGGGGGAGTCGCAGTCCAGTGGTGCTGCCGCGAAGAAGGAGTTGTCCAACGACAAGAGCGACAGCATCGCTCCCACCACGAACCGCAACCTTGAGGCGGCTCTTGAGGAGTTTGCGAAGAGCGACAGCGGCAACATTGACGAGATCGTGCGCGTCAGCACGGCTGACCTGTCGCAGAGCGCGAAGACCATTGACTACACGCAGTTCCTCACGGATATGCGTTCGTCAGGCATGAGCCGCTACATGGCGCAGCCTGTCCGCATCGGTGACTACATCACCGCCAGCACCACGATGGCGACCGCGTTCAACCGCCGCAAGGCTGCGGACAACTGGCGCCGCACCACCGTTGCGAAGAGCGGTTCGCTTGATACCCTCCGCATGAACCAGTACAAGTGGACGGACGACATCTTCCGCCGCACCACGCGCATGGCTGACGGCAAGAACCACGGCATCGTGATCCTGCTTGACTGGTCTTCTTCCATGAACTACATCATGCAGTCCACCATTGGGCAGTTGTTCATCCTTGCGGACTTCTGCCGCAAGTGCGGTGTGCCGTTTGAGGTGTACGCTTTCTCGGATCAGGGCTACTACGCCACGAAGGACGGCTACTCCAAGGAAGGACAGGCTGAACGGGACGCTGCGTATCAGGCTGACCACGACCGCCGCCGTGCGGCTAGCGTGAACACCCGCGATGTGGTCATGCTGAACCTGCTGTCCTCGCGCATGAACGGCGCGGACTACGAAGCCGCGAAGACCTGCCTGTGGAACTGGCGCCAGATGGGCACCTGCGACTACCGCTACGGGCTGAACGGCACCCCCACCACCGCTGCGCTCATGGCTACGGCTGATCTTGTGGAGACTTTCGTGAAGCGCAGCCGTGTGCAGATCGTGCACACCGTGGTGCTCACGGACGGCGAACCCACCGACCAGATGGAGTTCAATTGGACAAAGCACGATCCGTCCGCTGCAAACTCGTACCGCTCCACCTCGCGCACTGCCGTGGTTCTCACTGATCACCGCACGGGTGCGGCTTACGATCTGAACCGCGTTCAGAAGTGGGGCAAGGACGCTTACGGCTACCGCAAGAGCCACGGCTACTTCCAGTTCGGCACGAACGGCATCCCCAACACCGTGAGCAATCCCCACGCCATGATCGCGGTGGACATCATCCGCCGCCGCACTGGCGCGAAGATCCACTGGATCGGTCTGGTCGGTGGTTCGCGCAGGTCCATTGACCCTGCGCGTTACGGCATGGTGTGCAAGTCCAACGAGTGGAAGCGTGACGGCTTCATTCGTGGCGATGTGTGGGGTTGGGATTCCGCCATCGTGGTGGACGCTGACCGCTTCCACCGTGACGCGAACGGCGAGGTGAGCCGTACCGCGCAGACCGCCATTGAGAAGGCAGAGTCCAAGATGGACAGTGCTGCCACGAAGGGCGCGCTTGCGAAGGCGTTCATGGAAACGCAGATGGCGCACGGTGCGCTCCGCACGGTGGCGACCCACATCGGTGAGTACCTCGCCGTCTAAAATTCCTCTGTTTTTCACACAGAGCGTAAATGGTTGTTTCACAAAGGTTTACGGCGGATATTATCGGACGCGCTGTCCCCGCCGCGCTTGAAATAAAGACTGATTTCCAGTACAATAATCACACTATGGGTAACTCCTTCAACATCTCGTCCACTCAGTTCGCCTTCATCACTGCCGTTCGTCCGCACCTCGCCGCTTTCGGTCTGACCGCGAAGACCACCGACAAGGGGCAGAGCGTCCAGTTCTCGCCGCTGTTCAAGGCGGCGCACAAGGCGGGCTACGCTGCCGTCCCCGCGTGGTGCATGGACAAGTCGCGCAAGTGCGGTCGCGGCGTGTACGCGCTCCCCGAACTTTTCGCGGATGACGCGGCGTTCAACATCACCGAAGTGAAGCGCGGTCGCCCTGCGGGTGCGAAGACCGTCAAGACGGTCAAGACCGCGAAGCGCGAGGAGCCGTCCGTGGTCGCGGCTCCCGCCGTCACTGCGGACGCTCCGCGTGTGGAGGAGTGCAGCGCGGTCGCTCTGACGAGCGGCACCGACACTGCCGACCTTGCGCGTACCATCACGCAGGGCGAGAGCGAAACCTTCACCCCTGCGGTGGACGACAACTACATTCCGTGGGGCTACCACACGGAGATCAAGTCCATCATCAAGTCCAAGCGTTTCTGCCCCGTGTTCATCACGGGTCTGAGCGGCAACGGCAAGACCACGATGGTGGAGCAGGTGTGCGCCTCGCTGAAGCGCGAGTGTGTGCGCGTGAACTTCACCGCCGCGACCGATGAGGACGAACTGCTCGGCGGTTTCCGTCTGATCGGTGGCGAGACTCGTTTCGTGCCTGGTCCCGTGCTTGTGGCTATGGAGCGCGGTGCGGTGCTGCTGCTTGACGAGATCGACCTCGGCGGTCACCTCATCATGTGCCTCCAGTCCGTGCTTGAGGGCAAGGGCAAGTTCATCCCGAAGATCGGCAAGTATGTGCGCCCTGCGCCTGGCTTCACGGTGGTCGCCACCGCGAACACCAAGGGCAAGGGTTCGGATGACGGACGGTTCGCTGGCACGAACATCCTGAACGAGGCGTTCCTTGACCGTTTCGCGTTCACCTACGAGCAGGACTACGCTGACCCGAAGGTGGAGAAGCGGATTCTCAAGAAGGTCGCGGACTCCGTGGGCGTGGATGACGATGCGTTCATCGACAACCTCGTGACTTGGGCGGATGTGATCCGCAAGTCGTTCAAGCAGCAGGTGGTGAGCGAGATCATCACCACGCGCCGTCTGCGCGACATCGTGTTCGCGTTCTCGGTGTTCGGTGACAAGATGACCGCGATTGAGCGGTGCGTGGCGCGGTTCGACCCCACCACGAAGGACGCTTTCACCCAGATGTACACGAAAGTGGACGCGGACACGCAGCCGAAGCCGCAGGACGCGACCGCTGCGCCGAAGTCGGACGATCCCAACGCTTGCCCGTTCTAATCTAATAGGAGACACGGATGAACAACGGACACATCGTCATTGACCACAGCGCCGCAGACAAGCCAGGCACAGGGTTTGCGCTGAGTGAAAAAAATGGAGTACGGTTCGTGTTCCCCAACGGACACACCGTCAGCATCGTGTACGGAGCAACGGTCTACTCAACCGATAGCAAGGGAGAAAGATTCAAACACGGAGAAATTCACGAAGACGACCACGCAACCACTGTAGAAATTGCCATCTTTGACCCGCAGGGCGAATTGGTAAAGTTCAAAGACGGCGATACCGTCAAGGGATTCGCCACGCTGAACGATCTGCTCTCCATTCTCAACTGGGTTTCCACCCGCTAACCACAAGGACACGCTTTCAATGACTACTACCAACAACACGCTTCCCCTCCTCGCCTCGTACACGCCTGGTCAGATTGAATTCATCAAGTTTCTCCAGACGCATCGCACTGCGCTGACGGTGTACGACACCTGCACTGTGAGCCGCAAGGACTTGGTGGAACTCCTGAAGTCCTCCGCGTACATTGCGGTTCCCGCGTGGATCGCTGCTACGAAGGCGCGGCGCGCGGGACGGGGCAACTACCTCATCCCTGAACTCGCTGCGGATGTCGCCACGCTCACCGTGAACGCCAACAAGCGGGGTCGCAAGCCTGGTTCGCCCAATCAGAAGGGTCGCGCCAGTGCCGCGCAGCCCACTACGCCCCCGTCTGCTCCTGCTCTCGCCACCACGAATGCCTGAACCCATGCGAATCGCTGCACTACTCGCTCTCACCCTCCCGCTCTGTGGCTGCTACACCCGCACCCACATCACCCGCACCGTGAAGCACACGGACGGCACGACTGAAACCTACGAGAACCGCTCGGACGGTTACAACTACAACCCCAATTTCACGGGACACGCGGACAACAACTACCAGATCCGCGCGTCCACGAACGCAAACCAGAGTATTTCGGCTGAAATGAACCCGTTTGCCGCCCCCGTTTCGCCCAATGGTCAGTACACGGTTCGCTAAACCCCCACAGGAGACTCAAAAAATGCTCGGAATGACCACCATCAAGATTCTGCGCGGTCGCATCACCCTGCTCATGCACGAAAACGGCGTCCTGCGCCGCGAAAACGAGCGTCTGCGGCAGATTGCGGACGCTGCGGGTGTGCGCCCACGCTCACGAACCCCCGACTACGGGCTTGGCTCACACGAATTTGTGGATCCCATCAGTGGGATCGACACATGGGGCGGCGCAGAGGGCGCAGACTAATCGCAAAAATCAGTCCTCGTAGCACAATCGGACAGTGCAGCCGCCTTCTAAGCGGCAGGTTGTGGGTTCAAGTCCCGCCGAGGACGCTGAAAGGCACAAAATGACGCAAGTGTACGCAACAATTCGTAACGGATCAGTGCTGCTGTGGCGCAGTGGGTGGAATTCGCCCCTGTGCACTGCCGCCCGTGACGCTCAGACCGCCGTAGTGTACGGCAGTGAACTCGTAGTGGGCTTCCGCAACGGCTCCACCACTGTTTTTCGCATCATCGGGGACGGCTCCAACGCCGTGCCTGTTCGCACCACCCGCTAAAAGGAAAAAAATCATGCCCCGACTGCTCATCTGTGACGCTGACCTCCGTGACGACTCCATTGATTGGGACGAATTCGCAAATTCCATTCGCTCAGACGCAGACCCCCGCGAAACCAAGCGTCCCGCTGACGAGGACGAATGGGAGGACGAAGACGAGTACGAGGACGCGGACTAACACACACGCGGCACTGTAGCCCAATGGCAGAGGCAACCGACTCAAAATCGGTCCAGTGTGGGTTCGACTCCCACCAGTGCTACTAAATAAAAACGCAGAGACTAGTGGTTCGCCCACTGACGCGATTCGTTCGCGCCTTATCTGCAACGCCCCCTGGTCGCCTACGCACGATCAGGGGGCTTTTTCATTTCTACAGTTCGCGCACGGGGACGCACTGTCGGAGAACAGTGCCAGACGAAAGGGTGTGGGGGTTTAGGGGGCGCGTTAGCACCTCCGACCAAAATCCACAATTCGTTTTCAAAAAATCACCGTGGGACTCCTCCCCCACACAGTTTTCAAATATTGGAGCCTCCCCTGCCCCTCCCACAGTTTTCAAATATTGGGACTCCTACCTCCCCATGCAGCACTCCCACGCCCTACATACCCGTACCATGCCTACCGCGGTCGCCGCCCATCCTCTGGTGTTTGCAGCCATTACCGTGTGTGGTCTTGCGGGATTAGGAATTGCTGCATGGGGCGTGTGGTGCATGGTGCGCGACTCCCGCAAATATTGAGCGCATTGAAATAAAGGTAAACCCGCCCACACCCCTTGTGCGCCGCGCAGGGGGTGCTATACTGTGTGCATGGAAAGACTCCTACTAGCAACCATGCCGTTTGTGCTTCTCATCTCGTCCCTTCTTCTGCTTGCCGTGTGCGGCTCGTACCTGTGGGACATCTTTGTTGGCGAGGCTCCGTCCCGTGACCGCTGAATCCACTCCCACTGCGTACACCACATCATCACGCTACGGCGTGGTGCGGTCGCTGTCCCCGCTTGGGGAGCAGCCAGACGGCACTCGTCAGTACATCTTGTGGGGTCGCTCCCACTATGTGCGTGGCGGACACGGCATGATTGACTTTGAGGGCGGACCGTTCGTGTCCACGGGCGAGTTTCTTGATCCCGAGAATCCGCAGCCTGTGCGGTTGGTGGACTGCGTGGGCGCACTGCCGTGCGTGGGGGGTGACGAGATCGTGATTGGCGCACAGTGGCTGGATCGTGATCGTGCCTCACACGCTCTACAAGAGCCGCTGTCACTCCTTGATCCTGAATGCAAGCGGTCGTTTGCACTCATTACTACCCGAAAGGCTTGAAAAGGAAATCTACACCATGAGCATCACCAACGCAACCGTTTCCGTCAGCACCCTGTGGGGCACGGGCAACCGCATCATTGAAACCGCGAACCAAGGCAGCACCTACGAGGGGTGGGGGTGGACCACGCCGCTGCTGTGGGACGGCGCACTGGCGCAGCCCACGCCCACGGGCACGGCAGTGATCGCGCCCACCGTTGGGGTGGAGTACCCGCACAACCTGTTCAGCGGCACCGCAGACGGCTACTGGGTGTACCACCTGTTCTTGGGCGGGCACCACCAGTACACCTTTACGGCAATGGATCAGGCGTTTGCCATGTCTGTGCCCTTTGATCGTGTGGAGAGCGTGGCACTGCCGTTTTCCGTGTCACCCACCGCAGGAGTGGCGGGTGTTGCGGATGAAGATCCGTGCGTTCCGTCACCTGGTGGCGCAGCCGCACTCCTGTGTGCCGCGCTGTTTACCCGTTTCCGCAACCGAAAGGCGTGAACAAGCAATGACAACGGAACAAGCCGCACGGCTCATGGGCGAGATTGGCGCACTCAAGGCGCAGTGTGAGGAGTTGCGTGTTCGCAACGAAATGCTAGAGTACCACCTTGGGCGGGAGAAGCGTGTGGTGCGTGAACTGGAGCGCGAGTTGCAGGAACTCACCGCCACATTGGGCATTCGCGTTCCTGATTTCTCCCGCCCTGAATACGATCCACCCGCGCCGCTTGGGTGGGGCAAAGGCAAGGACGAATGACCGAAACGCGGCACACACTGATTGATCGTGAAGGCAACGAGTTTTACTTTATCGTGTCTGATGCTCCAGACGGCATAGCCATTTGTCGTGTAGTGCGGCACAAGTTCATGGGCGAACGGCAGATCGTGATGACTCACGAAAGCGCATTCAACAACGAGTTACTTTCACAATTGCCACAGCCTGAAGTGGAGCGGCTGTTTGAGGCGGCGCGACTGTTTCAGCGGCAGTACGGTTTCACCACCTACCACGACAGGTACGATCCCGCCACGAACACCACGCGGATTGGTGTTCGCATGGTGTTCTGTGCGCCAGTGTACGAGGCACGACTGTGGAAGGCGGATGCGCGGCGGTTGTGGGGATATCTGAAAGCACGGTAAACTCATAAATAGGAGCGGCAGAGATGCCGCTCTTATCTTTTTGAGGAACCACCCATGAAGCGATTCGCACAATTCATTTCTGAAGCCTCTCCCGCGTGGCAGCGCAAAGAAGGCAAAGACCCCAAGGGCGGCTTGAACGCGGCTGGCGTGGCTTCCTACCGCCGTGCGAACCCAGGCTCTAAACTACAGACCGCAGTGACCACGAAGCCAAGCAAACTAAAGCCAGGCTCCAAGAGCGCGAAACGCCGCAAGTCCTTCTGCTCACGCATGAAGGGCATGAAGGCGAAACTTACAAGTTCAAAGACTGCGCGTGATCCAAATTCACGGATTAATAAGTCCTTGAGAAAGTGGAACTGCTAAATAAGAGTGTCATCGGGGCGGTAGCCGTAGACAGTGCGAACTGATTACGCTACTCATGCGTTGCGGGAACTTCGCTACCTGTTGACCGTCAGAGAAGGGGAGCCGTTCGCGGCTCCCCTTACTCATTTAAATAGTGCGTTGTAAAGTATAGATTTAGAAATTCGCAAACCCGCCCACCGCCCATAGACTTCCATAGATACAACACCCTTCAATTCCGAAGGGACTTTTTTCAAGGAGACACTGTAATGTCAAACAAGAACTCTTGCCCCGTGACTGGTTGCTTCTGCTGGAAGAACCCCCTGCACCTCGTTGCCTTTTTCGCAATTCTTCCGTTTGCGATCAAGGGCGGCGTGTTCGTGTGGCACGCTCTTGAGAATGCGGTCACCAGTCTTGTAAAGTGATACAGTCCGTCTTAAGGACTTAAATCGGGAAGGAGAGCGGAAACGCTCTCTTTTTCTTTTGGCAAACTAGACAAAACAAATATTCGCGGTGCTTGCTTCAAAAATACGAAGTGGTATACTTTGGGCATGAATCAAACACTCAACACCGCCCTGCTCACGCGGCAGCACTACCTGTTCAGCAAGGACGGCAACATCGGCGTGGGCTACTTTCTGTATCGCGGTCAGGTGATCGTGGTGCTGTTTGACGGCTCGTACTCCAATTCGTTTGAGGAGATCAATAATTTCTCCAAGGTCAGCATGATGTCCGAAGACTTTGCGCGGCGTGATTGGAACGCCCGTGTGGACGAACCGCGCTTTCCGTTCGTTCAGCGTCTAATGCTCTCCGCAACGGAGCAGCGCATTCGCACGGTGCTGCTTGGGCTGGCTATTCAGTTCCGTGACGAACGGGAGGAAATGCTGCGGGCAGAAACGGACAGCACCGAACTCACGCAGGAGTACATTCACTCCGCGATCTCTGATGCCATCAAGTCAATTAAAACGCAAAACAAGGTGTATCAGTGTCCCTACGAACACAACACCCAATACGCACTGGAGGCGTGAACATGAAAGACCAGAACACTGTTTACGAAGAGTGGAAGACGCGGTTCCCCCTGTGCTTTGAGCGCGAGGGTTGCTGCATGACTTTTGGACTTGAGTTCGGTCCAGGATGGAACGCCATCGTGGAGGAACTGCTGCAAAAGATTGAAGCCCACCTCGGAGAGAAGTACGCCGCAGGGTTCCGCGATCCCGACTACGGATTTCAGATTGACCAGATCAAGGAGAAGTTCGGAACGCTGCGGTTCTATGTGTGCGGCGCAGACGATCCCATCTTCCGTTTCATTTTGGATGCAGAGCGCAAGAGCGCACAGACCTGTGAACTATGTGGCTCATCGGGTGGGCTGCATTGCAGGAAGGGTGTATTCTGGCTACGCACCCTGTGCGCGGAACACGCAGAGGCGCACGACTACGAGCCGTACAAGAGAGAAGACCATGACATTTGATCCACGGGATCAAGAAATGCTTGAAACCATGAAGCGGGTGAACGCTCGTTTCAAAACCACACTTCAGCGATTAGCCCAATCCGAAAAGGAAGAACGCATGACACTCCCATACGAAGAAGTTCGCAGTCTGCAAGCCGTGCGGCGGTTCCTGTACGATCTGCTTGACCCGTCCGTGACCCCCCGTGTGCCGAAGGCAATCCGCCAACGCGCACACCGCCTGTCCAAGCACTACCCAATGGACTTCAGCATTACCGAGCGTTACCCCGATGTTTTCAACAAGGAGATTCCCGTGACCACAACCGAACCCGTTCGCATTCCCAATCACCTCGCAGTTCTCGCGGAGCAGTACTTGAGCGCGGGAGAAACCGTTACCGTGGTCTTCAAGAAGAAGGACGGCACGGAGCGCACCATGCACTGCACCCGCAACATGAACGCGATCCCGCAGGACAAGCACCCGAAGGGAACGGGTCGCCAGAAGTCGCAGTGGACGGTGGTGGTGTTTGACATTGAGAAGGGCGAGTGGCGTTCCTTTGATGAAGGGTCGGTGCTGTCTGTGCAGCGCGGATCCATGATTCACCAGTAAAATATTGCAGATTCCTGCACCCCCGAAAACCCCTGTAAACACAGGGGTTTTTTCAATAAGTTATCGGACCTTGTTTGCCGTGCCCCTTGACGAAAACCCCTGTTTTCCAGTACAATTGTGGTCTATGGCTACCGCCTCACCTACCGCACCCGTTCGCCGTTTCCGCACCCGTCCCATGCCCACCTACACGCCGTTCACGCTGAACCCGTCCGCACTGCCCTACGGTCTGTGGATTGACATCCCGTTCCGCACGAAGGGCAGCACTGCCATTCGCTCCGAAGCGAAGGGTCGCGGTGCGCGTTTCTGCCCTGCCGCGAAGGGCAACATCAAGTGGTGGATGCCGCAGAACCGTCTGACGCAGGACACCGTGGATTGGCTCAACAAGCACGAAATGATTCGCGGTGAGCGCAAGGCTCCCGTGTTCAACCCCAACGCTCTGAAGTTGACGGACATCAACCTCGCGTATCCGTTCCGCCTGTACCTTGCCGTGCCGTTCGCGGACAAGGACACCGCCAAGAGCATGGGCGCGAAGTGGAGTGCAGACGACAAGCGGTGGTTTTTTGATGCCACCAACCTCACGCAGCACCGCTTTGACGAAGCAATCAAGAAGCAGTGGGTGTACTCGTTCCACGGTGTGCTGAAGAGTGACACCACGCACACCGCTACGGGCGTGTACTTCTTTGCGGAAGACCTTGGTAGTGCTGCCGCAGTGACTGCCGCAGTGAAGTCCGTCCCCGCGCCGTTCGTGCCGCAAACATGGACTTTCGTGAAGAACGGGCTGTTCATCACGATGAATACGATGGCAGACGGTCGCATCGCTCTCGCGTCCGATGACGAGTCCTATGTGGACGATGTGTACACGAAGGACGCGGCGCGTACCACATGGAACGCGCTTCTCGCTGACGGTTGGGTGCTTGTGAGAACTCACGGAGGCAACAATGCCTGAAGTGTTCAAGCCACAAGAGTGGGTGCTGACCCACAGAGGCACTGCTGTGTGTGATTGGGTGTCTATGATTACCACCGCAGACGGCATGATTCTGATTCAGAGCAGCGACACCCACGACAACCCCGACCTTCCGCCGAGCGGCATCTACGACAAGATCATTGCCCGCAGCGTGTGGTACAGCCTGATGGGGTGGGGTTGGAAACGGGTCAAGTAAACAAAGGAGAATGACTCAAATGTGCGAATACGAACACTGTGATGACTGTGGTTGCCGCCTGTATCCTGCTGCGCGGTGCGTGATTGAGTCGCTGCCTTGCGACATCTCGTCTGCCAATGTGGGCGAGAGCGCAACCCTGTGCCGCCGCTGCTACGGTATTGTGTCAGGCAAGGACGCACCTGTGTCCGATGACAACCTCAACCCGTGCCGCTGCTGCGGCGTTCCCGTTTACGACACCGACTACGACACCTGCGACACCTGCGAGGACACCGACAATGGCTAACACCAAGAAGAAGACCAAGCGCAACACCGCTACGAGCAGAGAGATTGCCCGATTGAAGGCAACGATATATAAGGTTGCTTGGCAAGCCTTCAAGGAGGAGGACATCAACAGGCTCCGAACCTCTTTGTATAAGGTTGCTTGGCAAGCCTTCAAGGAGGAGAGCAAGT
>Ga0209358_10000178_pt1 | contig 59240 bp, 92 predicted proteins | sample LauGreFa1BDMLBSN_2_FD_187574 | JGI IMG/M metagenome (GOLD analysis project Ga0209358, IMG submission 187574) | Freshwater lake microbial communities from Lake Michigan, USA - Fa13.BD.MLB.SN (SPAdes) (version 2) | ecosystem: Environmental > Aquatic > Freshwater > Lake | place: Lake Michigan, USA... | reverse complement strand
AGGCGCACGCCGCCCCTGTAGGCTCGCCACAGCCCCCTTCCTAGCCAGTTCCGTCAAAAAAGAAGGGAGGCCGGAGCCTCCCTCAAGTGCGCTGGGTGTTAGCTTTTCCAGCGTTTGACCATGTATTCGTTTTTGGCTGGGTTCCAGATCGAGAGCATCACCCCGTACAGGGAATGCGGGTTGCCCCATGCATCTTTTCCACCATTGGCGTGCATGTAGACTTTAGTGGCGTCCACATACGATTCGCCAATGTACAGGATTGAATTCATGCCGATTGGCGGGCATGGCGCTTCCATTGCTCGGTCTACGCGATATTTATTCATGTCTTTTCTCCCTTTGTGCTACCCGGCCACGTGGCCGGGTAGCGTTGCTGTTACTCGCTGAGTAGGCGATTCCACGACACTCCGTTTGCAGCGACATCTACCGCCGCCACCACTTCGCTACCGTCCGTGGCCTTCATTACCACGTTGGCCCATACCACTTCGAACCTCGTGCTCAGTCTTTCGACCTCGCCGGTAACGTCCGGGACATCCCAACCTTCCACATCACGGGACTCGCGTCCCGCGCTCGTGAGCCAATAGATGCGGCCAGACAAAGCATAAGGCTTCATAGTCTTTTCCTCGATTGAATTGTAGAAAGAGCGTGTGTCACTAGGACGATTTGAAGTTTACGCTTGTGACAGCGGAAAGCAATAGGCGCTTGTAGCGACACCCCCACCCCCCAAATCCCAGTTAGGAGTCCCGCGACCCTGCTACATACCAATCCGCTCAACCAAATCTACGTTTTTTATTTTTCTTAATTCCACGCCCCTACTACGTTTTCTAACTCCACGCCCCTACTACGTTTTCTAACTCCACGCCCCTACTACATTCTTCAATCCCCCCAATCCTGCAAACCCCCCCATACCTTTTTCTATTTCCTACCCCCGGAGGGGTATTTTTTGAAATTTTAGGTTTTTGTCGGTGAAGGGAGGGATGGAAAAAGGGTGGGAAGTGCGGTAAAAGACGACGATGGCTAGACCACGTAACACAGAAGAGCAGAATGCTGCGGCAAGAGAACGGCGTAGAGCTTCAGCCGCTAGATACCGAAACAAGTTGGTAAATAAGGAACGCCAAAAAATATACGACCGTAAGAGCTACCTTAAAAACGGTAAGCCTCACATGAAACCGGAAGATGTAGGGAAGAAAGGCGTAAGTAAGCCGAAGACTTGGGCGGATAGGTATGCGCTCAGGGCCACCACTGGGGTGCTCATTATGGCGTTTGACACGGTGGTGAAGATTTTGGAGAACGCGGATAGGAAAAAGGCGGAAGCGAAGCAAAGAAGTTATTACGCGCTACCTCCTCCAGACCCACAGATGCTTATTGCGTTTATCAAAACAAACTTATATGAGTCTCTTATAAAACTGGAAATACTAGCCAATGCAGACCTTTACAAACCCAAATCTCTCCCCAAGCGCAAGCGAAAAACCACACGCAAAAAAAGCATCCGCAAAAGTGCCGACAAAACAGGAAAAAGTTACCGTGGAAGACCTCCTGCCAAAAAAGCAGCAAGAGTTAAAGGTGATGAAGGAGCTAGCGGCGCTTAAAGACCAGAAAGCGAACATGCGGAAAGCGTCTTCAAGTGAGAAGACGGGTGCTTCTTTAGCGATAGTGAACATTAAGCAGGTGTTAGAGGAGCTAGACGCGCAGGTTATTAAGGATACTGACCAACTGCGGCGTTACATCACTAACAAACTTATCCAGATTTCCAACTGCGGCGTGTCTAAGGAAGAGTTACGGGCATTGGAATTGCTTGGGAAGATTTCGGATATTGGTCTTTTTGTGGAGAAAAGTGAAATCAAAGTTACGCATACCACTTCGGCGGCGCTTGAAAGTTCGATTAAGGAGCGAATTGGACGTTTGTTAGAGATGAGCAAGCCAGAAGAAGTTAAGGAGGAGGTGATTGAGGATGCGGAGTATGAAGAGGTATCCGATGAGGGGGTAGAGGAGTGAGTTTGAACTTTGATTTGGACGAGGAGACGCTTGCGAACCTTCTTAAACTTCTTCCCACTTTGTCTGAAACCGAGCAACGGAGTTTGCTTCACGACTTAAACCGGCTGGAGGAGATAAAGAGGCGGGAGAAGTGTCAGAAGGAGTTCATTCCGTTTGTGCAGCGGATGTGGCCGGGGTTCATTTCGGGTCGGCATCACAAGATTATGGCCCGTGCGTTTGAGAAAGTGGCCCGTGGGGAGTGCAAACGCCTCATCATCAACATGCCCCCTCGGCATACTAAGTCGGAATTTGCTTCTTATCTACTTCCGGCGTGGTTTTTGGGTAAATATCCCGAGAAAAAGGTCATTCAAACGTCTCACACGGCTGAATTGGCCGTAAATTTTGGTCGAAAAGTCCGAAATTTGGTGGATGAGGAGAATTACAGGGATATTTTCCCCGAGACTGTGTTGCAAGTGGACTCAAAGGCGGCTGGGCGGTGGAATACGAGCAAGGGGGGCGACTATTTTGCGATTGGTGTTGGCGGTGCGGTGACGGGTAAGGGTGCAGACCTTTTGATCATTGACGACCCGCACTCAGAACAAGAGGCGACCATTGCCGAAACCAACCCCGAGGTCTACGACAAGACCTATGAGTGGTACACATCAGGCCCACGACAGCGGTTACAGCCGGGCGGTGCCATCGTCATTGTAATGACACGCTGGAGTAAGCGTGACCTGACTGCTCAGGTGTTAAAAGCAGCGGCGATGCGCGAGGGAGAGGAGTGGGAGGTGATCGATTTTCCCGCCATCATGCCCAGCGGCAAGCCGTTATGGCCCGAGTTCTGGCCGTATGAAGAGTTAGCAGTGCTGCGGAGTGAGTTGCCGCATTCCAAGTGGATGGCGCAGTACATGCAAGACCCGACGAGCGAAGCGTCGGCGATTATTAAGCGTGAGTGGTGGAGGGTTTGGGAGGATGAAAATCCCCCTCAATGTGAGTTTGTGCTCATGTCGTGGGATACGGCGTTTGAGAAGAATAACCGTGCGGACTACTCGGCCTGCACCACTTGGGGTGTGTTTTATTTGGATGACGATGGGAGTGATTGGGAGGTTAGTAAAGCGGAGCGTGGGAAGCCGCAGGCTAATATCATCCTCCTCAACGCATTCCGTGACCGGATGGAATTTCCTGAGTTAAAGCGGGTAGTAGTCAGTCAGTATAAGGACTGGGAGCCTGATGGGGTAATTATTGAGAAAAAGGCGTCCGGTGCGCCACTCATTTATGAGCTTCGTTCGATGGGTATTCCTGTACAGGAGTTCACGCCAACCAAAGGTAACGACAAGATTTCCCGACTTAATGCTGTATCCGATATTTTTGCTTCTGGTAGAGTATGGGTGCCGGAGACGCGGTGGGCAGAGGAAGTGATAGAGGAAGTGGCGAGTTTTCCTGCTGGCGACCACGACGACTACGTTGACTCGGTGTCTATGGCGATGATGCGGTTTCGTCAGGGCGGGTATATCCGCACGACGTTGGACGAGCCGGATGAAGAGATTTCCCTGCGGTATCGCAACCCTAACCGCAAACCGTATTATTAAGAGGAACGACAGATGGGCGACGAAGAGATGCAGATTGAAGTCGAAGTAATTGACGACGGTTCCACCCTGCCGGGAGAAGACAACACCCCGCCGTCCGGTGCCGAGTTTGCCCTTGCGGAGCTTCTTGGGGAACCCATCGAGGACGAAGACTCACCGGAAGTTGAGGAGTTTTACAAGAACCTTGCCGAGGACATGGACGAGGGGACGTTGAACTCCATTGCCGGCGACCTCCTTGAGGCGTTCGACGGCGACACTGCTTCGCGCAAAGACTGGTTGCAGACTTATATTGACGGGTTGGAGTTGCTGGGATTGCGGATCGAGCAGCGCACTGAGCCGTGGAGTGGTGCGTGCGGCGTGTTTCACCCGCTTCTTTCAGAAGCCCTCGTTAAGTTCCAAGCCGAGACCATCATGGAGACTTTCCCGCCGAGTGGGCCGGTGAAGACGACCATCATTGGTAAGGAGACGCCGGAGAAAAAGCAGGCGTCGGTCAACGTAGCGGCGGATATGAACTTCCAGTTGACGGAGGTCATGACCGAGTACCGGCCCGAGCATGAGCGGATGCTGTGGGGGCTGGGGCTAAGTGGCAATGCCTTCAAGAAAGTGTATTACGACCCGGCACTAGAGCGGCAGATTTCCCTTTATGTCCCTGCGGAAGACCTTGTGGTGCCCTACGGTGCGTCTAACTTGGACACTGCCGAGCGCGTCACCCATGTGATGCGGAAATCCAAGAATGAGGTCATCAAGCTGCAAGCCAGTGGGTTCTACCGGGACATTGACCTTGGTGAGCCGACGCGGGGCAACCTCGACGAAGTCGAGAAGAAGATTGCGGAGAACATGGGCTTTAGTGCCACGAGCGACGAGCGGTTCAAAATTTTAGAAGTGCATGTGGATTTGGATTTGTCGGAATACGACGAGAAAGACCCCGAGGCCGACAGCGATGAGATGGAGATGGGCGGTATTGCGCTGCCTTACGTCGTGACCATTGAGAAGTCCACCCAAACCGTCCTAGCAATCTATCGTAACTGGGCACCTGACGATGAGAAAAAACTTAAGCGCGAGCACTTTGTTCATTATCCCTATATTCCCGGTTTTGGCTTTTATGCTTTTGGTTTGGTGCACCTTCTGGGTAGCTTTGCCAAGTCTGGTACGTCGCTCATTCGCCAGCTTGTGGACGCGGGCACACTGTCCAACCTACCGGGTGGGTTCAAGACGCGAGGGATGAGGATTAAGGGGGACGACACGCCCATTTCCCCCGGTGAGTTCCGTGATGTTGATGTGGCCTCTGGCACCATCAAAGACAACATTATGACGTTGCCGTACAAGGAGCCTAGCCAAGTTCTCTTCACTTTGATGCAGAACATCGTGGATGAGGGGCGCAAGTTCGCCAGCACCACCGACCTCAACGCCTCGGATATGTCCGCACAGTCTCCGGTGGGCACCACGTTGGCTATTCTTGAGCGCAGTCTGAAAGTGATGTCGAGCGTCCACAGTCGCGTGCATTACGCGATGAAGAGGGAGTTGCGCCTCCTCGCCTCCATAATCCGCGACTTCACTCCTGACGAGTACGACTACGAGCCGGAAGAGGGCGGTAGGAAGGCTAAGAAGGCCGACTACGACATGGTGGACGTTATCCCCGTGTCCGACCCCAACGCTTCCACGATGGCGCAGAAGGTCACGCAGTGGCAGGCGGTGATGCAGCTTGCTCAGTCTTCCCCCCAAATCTATGACCTCCCGGAGCTTCACAAGCAGATGCTTGAGGTGTTGGGTGTGCGGAACATTGGGAAAATCATTCCGACTGAAGAAGACCAGAAACCGCGTGACCCTGTGTCGGAGAACATGGACATTCTTGCTGGCAAGCCGGTCAAGGCGTTCATGTACCAAGACCATGAGGCGCACATTGCGGTACATATGGGGATGAGCCAAGACCCCAAAGTTGCCCAGTTGATGCAGAATAATCCGAAGGCGCAGGCTATTGCGGCGGCGGGGATGGATCACATCAGCGAGCATCTTGGGTTTGCGTACCGCAGACAAATTGAAGAGCAGTTGGGCGTTGCCCTGCCGCCGCCGGATGAGCAGTTGCCGGAAGAAGTTGAGGTGCAGTTGTCCAAGCTGGTCGCGCAGGCGCAGGCGCAGTTGACGCAGAAAAACCAAGCCGAGGCTGCTCAGGCGCAACAGCAGCAAGAAGCTCAAGACCCGCTGAACATCATTCAGCGCGAAGAGCTAAAACTGCGGCAGCAAGAGATTCAACTTAAAGCGCAGAATCAACAGGCAGAGTTACAACTTAAAGCACAGGCGCAGCAAGCGGATATTCAGATTCAACAGGCTAAATTGGCGCTTGAAGCGGGTAAAGTTGACAAGCAGCAGGAGATAAAAGGACAAGAGCTTGGCATGAAAGCTCAACTGGAAATGACTAAACTTGGACATGTGGAGCGGGAAAAACAGCAAGACCGACTCCATCAGAACCGGCAAAAAGTGCAAGACCGCACACATCAAGCCGTCCAACAAGCGCAGCAACAGGCTCAAAAACCTGAGAAAGAATCCAAAAAATGACCGTAATCGACCTAATTATTGAAGAAATTGAACGAAAAGTTCATATAACGCAGGAAGATTTGGGTGCTGGTGCAGCCAAGGATTATGCGGAATATCGGTATGTGTGTGGTTGTTTGAACGGGATGTTGGCGGTAAAACGCTATGTGGATGACATTAAAACCAACTTGGAGAACGATTAATGACCGATGAGCAACAGGCAACACAATTGCCTACCCCCACAGGCTACAAAATCCTGTGCGCTATTCCTGACATCGAAGCAAAATTCGATAGCGGCCTCCTCAAAGCGGAGAAAACGATTAAGGACGAGGAATTGATGACTACGGTGCTTTTCGTAGTCAAGATGGGGCCGGATTGCTATTCCGACGCCTCACGGTTCCCGACCGGCCCTTACTGCAAAGAAGGGGACTTTATCCTTGTTCGCCCGCACGCGGGTTCGCGAGTTCACATCCACGGGAAATCTTTCCGGCTCATCAACGACGATAGCGTCGAGGGTGTAGTGGAAGATCCGCGTGGCATTCACCGAGGCTAGGAGATAACACATGGCGACCGACAAGAACGTGGCCGAGTTGGAAGACGATTTTGAGATTGAGGTTGAAGACGACACCCCGGAGGAAGACCGTAATAAGGAGCCGATGCCGGAAGAAATCGTCAAGAACCTTGAAGACGATGAGCTTGAAGAGTTCTCCAAAGAGAAAGCCAAGCAACTGAAAAAGGTTTGGCACGACGAGCGCCGTGCCAAAGAAGCTGCGTTACGCGAGCGCGAGGAAGCAGTGGCGTTGCTTCAGCGGTTTGCGGATGAGAACAAGACGCTGAAAAAGAATCTGCATACGGGCGAACAGGCGTATGTGGATTCGGCAAAGGTGGCATTTGAGCGGGAGCTTGAGGTAGCCAAGCGAGAGTTTAAGGATGCTTATGACAGCGGCGACTCAGACCGACTGACTGCGGCACAGGAAAACCTCCTTGATGTAAAACTTAAACTCAAGCAGGTAGAAAACTACCGTCCAAAGTACGAAGAAGACGCTGGACAACCCGAAAAAAATGTAGTAAATACCGCCAACAACGACGGGTGGTCTGTAGCCCCTGTTGAAGATGCGGCTCCTAAAGTCGATCCCAAAGCGGTTGCGTGGCAGAAACGTAACCCTTGGTTTGGCGAAAACCGCGTCATGACTAGCATGGCTTTTGGTTTGCATGAAGACTTGGTGGGTGAAGGCGTAGACCCTACTTCTGACGAATACTATTCGCGCATTGATAAGGAAATGCGGCGTAGATTCCCGGAAAATTTTGAGGGTAGCGATAAGAAACGCCCCGCTACGGTGGTGGCTTCCGCAAAGCGTTCTACGGCCCCCCGCAAAGTTACGTTGACGGCAACGCAAGTTTCTTTGGCTAAGAGACTTGGGCTGACCCCAGAGCAATACGCAAAAGAAATGATCAAATTGAATGGTGACACCAATGGCTGAAAACAGAATTTCTCGTGACATGGATACCCGTGAAGCGTCTTCCCGACCCAAGAGTTGGGCACCGCCTTCGCTGCTTCCTGAGGTTAATCAGGAACCGGGATACTCCTACCGCTGGATTCGTATCAGCACCTTGGGCACCCCTGATGTAAACAACATCTCGTCCAAACTACGAGAAGGTTGGGAACCCGTGAAGGCTTCGGAACATCCTGAGGCATTTACAATGGCCGATCCAAACAGTCGGTTTAAGGACTCTATTGAGTCCGGTGGGCTTATCTTGTGTAAGACCCCCAGCGAGTTTGTTGCCCAACGCACCGCTCATTATCAGAAACTCACTGAAGATAATGTGGCGTCTGTGGATAACAACTACATGCGGGAGAATGACCCCCGTATGCCGATGTTTAAGGACAAGAAAACTCAAGTTACTTTTGGCAAAGGTCTTGTTAAATAATTTAGGAATTTAGGAGCTAAACATGGCTTATCCTACTGTCTCAGCCCCTTACGGGCTACGTCCGGTCAATTTGATCGGCGGGCAGGTGTTTGCCGGTTCGACTCGGATGTTTCCGATTGCGAACGGCTATAGCACCAGCATTTTCTACGGCGACCTCGTTGAACTGACGACGGACGGCACGATTGTCAAGAACGGCACCACCTCGGGCACTTCGGCTACTGCCGGTATCGTTGGTGTGTTCCTTGGCTGCGAATACAGCAGCACGGGTGGCCCGATTTTTGGTAAGAACCGCTTCCAGTATTGGCTTGCCAGCACTGCTGCGACTGACGCTGTTGCGTATGTTAGCGATGACCCGGATGCGATCTATCAGGCTGCGATTTGCAGCACCGGCACCACGCTGGCTTATGCCGGTCAGTGGGCTGTTGGTAAGAACGTGGGCCTGCTTCAGAACACGGGTTCTACTTCGACGGGCGACTCCGCTGTGGCGGTTGGTGGTGCGGCTCCGGCTGCTTCTGCCAAGATTATGCGCGTCATTGGCCTTGTCCCGGCTTCTGCGGTGTCCACCACTGCTTCCGGTACGACCTCTGGTTCGTCCACCACGGTGACTCTGGCGGCTGCTAACGCCAATATCTATCCGTACATGACTGTCACGGGCACGGGTATTGCGGCGGGCAACTATGTTGTCAGCATCAGCGGCACCACCCTGACCTTGCAGGTTGCTGTCAACCTCGCGAGCGCCACCACGCTGACCTTCGCTGGCTCCCCTGAGGTGCTGGTTAAGTTCAATCAGGGCTGGCATTCGTATTACAACAGCACCGGCGCTGCCGTTGCGACCTAAGGAGTAATTACAAATGGCAATTTCACGCGCTCAGCTACTTAAAGAACTCCTTCCGGGTCTTAACGCCCTGTTTGGTCTTGAGTACAACCGTTACGGCGAAGAGCACAAGGAGATTTACGAAACTGAATCTTCCGAGCGTTCTTTTGAAGAAGAAACCAAGCTGTCGGGCTTCTCGGCTGCTCCGGTGAAGAACGAAGGTCAGGCTATCCAGTACGACAACGCACAGGAAGCGTGGACTGCTCGTTACAACCACGAAACCATTGCGATGGGCTTTTCGATCACGGAAGAAGCTGTCGAAGATAACCTCTACGACTCGCTGTCCAGCCGCTACACCAAGGCGCTGGCCCGTGCGATGGCTTACACCAAACAGGTGAAAGCTGCTTATGTGTTGAATCAGGGCTTCAATGGCGCGGTCACCTATGGTGACGGTCAGCCGCTCTTCAGCACCGCGCACCCGCTGGTTTCCGGTGGCACCAACAGCAACACGCCTAGCACTGCTGCTGACCTTAACGAAACGTCGCTTGAAGCTGCGGTCATTCAGATTGCTGCTTGGACTGACGAACGTGGTCTGCTGATCGCTGCGAAGCCGAAGAAGCTGATTGTTCCGCCGGCCCTGATGTTTGTCGCCACCCGCCTGCTCGAAACCGAGCTTCGCGTCGGCACCAACGACAACGACATCAACGCGCTGAAGAACAATGGTTCGATCCCCGGCGGCTACACGGTTAACCACTGGTTGACCGACACCAACGGCTGGTTCCTGACCACCGACGTTCCGAATGGCCTCAAGCACTTCGTGCGTACCCCGATGTCCACCGGAATGGATGGAGACTTCGACACTGGAAACGTGCGTTACAAGGCTCGTGAGCGTTATTCGTTCGGCGTGTCTGACCCGCTTGGCATCTTCGGTTCTCCCGGCGCTGCCTAAAACCATTAACTTGGTTTTGAGGAAAGGGGGCTTCGGCCCCCTTTTCTTTTGGTTTTTTCTGTGCTATATCCATTTTTAATCCGGGGCTTCCCGGTGTAACCAACAGCCGCCCCGGCTGACATCATGCAGATGGTTACACTGAACTCGCATGAGAGGACAATTTGATGGCTACTTCTACTACCCTTGCTATTTGGCGCTCAAGTGGTGGCGACCAGACCAAGACCGCGTATGCCGGTCAGATGGTTATGTCGGCTACGTTTTATTTCAGCCCGATTTCCGCCGCTGGCACCGCCGTTCAGAAATCTTCGACTGACACTTCGCGGGTCATCCTGCCGCAGAACGCTATTGTTTTGGCGATTTTTGCCAACGCGACCACGACCGGCGGCACTTCCCCGACGTTCAACATTGGTTTCACGGGAAACACCACTGGCACTGCATCTAACAGCGGCCTCATCGTCAACCAGTCTGCTGCTACTGCCAAGTTGGCGCTTAACTGGGCTTCTGCTTCTACTGGCACTTCGATGGGCGCGGTCGCTTCTTCGTCCGAGCTTGTGTACATCACGGGCGGTACGGGTACGGGTACGGCTGGCAGCGCGAGCACGGTTTCCGGTTATATCCAGTACATCGTGTCCGATAACGGCGCGTTCACGGCCTAATAAAAAATAGGTAACAATATGCGCCCAATCGTTTTGAAAACTTATGGGATTTCAATTTCCTCGCCTGCGGTGATGGATCACTACATATCCCCCTTCAATGTCGGGTTGGGCGTAGTTGTTACCGGATCTGCTACCTTCACCGTGCAGCATACGTTTGACGATGTGTTTGATCCTTCGGTGACCCCCACTTGGTTTAGCCATCCCACTCTTGCGGGCCTTTCCGCTAGTTCGGATGGTAACTATGCGTTTCCGGTAAGGGCGATTCGCCTTAACCAAACGGCGGGCGCTGGGTCTGCGGTGTTGACCGTAATTCAAGCCGGGATGCCGGGGGGCTAATGGCTAGCGGAGTAGGGTTTGCCGGTGTTGCAGACTTTGCCAATAATTACCCCGGCACTGCGCTGGGGGTGGTTGCTAATGCCGATAATGGGTATGGAGACTCTGTGGGCGATTCTGAAGTCATCGTGTATGGCGGGCTTACCCCTACCATAGGGTACATTCTGATGCAGACTTCGGGATATGTACTGCAAGAAACCAGTAGCAAGATTGAATTGGAAACTTAAACATGGCCGACACTAAAATTTCAGCGATGGCCTTTGCTACTGCGTTAACAGGCACAGAACTTGTGCCGTTGGTGCAGGGTGGTGTGAACGTCCAGACGCCTTCCAGTGCATTTGGTACGTTATTCCGCACCAATTATAGCAACTTTGGCGCTTGGCAAGACACCACAACTCAAACAGGGTCTACGACCACTCCCACGGCGATGACGTTCGATACCGCCGACGCTATTGATGGGGTTACGCTTGTATCAGGATCTCGGCTTACGGTTCCTGTGACGGGGGTGTACAACCTTCAATGGAGTGGGCAATTTCAAAATTTAGACCAAGCTGTCCAAGACATTTGGGTTTGGGTGCGTATCAATGGGGCAGATTTAGCCGGGTCTACGGGGTTAATTAGCATTCCCTCCCGTAAAAGTGTAGGCGCACCCAGTCATATTGTTACGGGCTGGAACTATTTCCTTAACTTGACTGCTAGTCAATATGTAGAATTGTATTGGTTAAAAGAAACGTCAGGAATCACACTTACCCCCTATGCGGCGTCTGTATCTCCTCCGTATCCGTCAACTGCGTCTGTCATTGTAACTATAGCTCAGGTGGGATAATGGCTAAACACAAAACTGAAGCGTGGACTCGTAAAGAAGGTAAAGCCGAATCGGGCGGTTTGAACGCCAAAGGCCGTGCGTCCTACAACAAAGCTAACCCCGGTAAGCCGGGGTTGAAAGCTCCGCAGCCGGAAGGTGGCCCGCGTAGGGATTCATTCTGTGCCCGGATGAAAGGGATGAAGAAGAAGCTGACTAGCAAAAAAACCGCCAGCGACCCCAACAGCAGGATCAACAAAAGCCTTCGGGCGTGGAATTGTTAGGAGATAGAAATGGCTAAACAGCTTTCGCCTTTTGAAAAAGAATTTGCCGCCGCTCGTGATCGCGGTGACCTTAAATTTAAATTTAAGGGCAAGGACGGGGCTACTAAAGAGTACACCACTGAGCGTAAAGATGAACCGCGCCGCACTAAGTACAGCACCACTGCTGACACGGCGAAATTCCGAGCGGAACGTGATAAGCCGCGTACTTCGATGGGTCAGACAGGGACTCGAAATTTTTCGTCGTCGCCGTCCTCTTCCAAACCCGAAGCGGAAGATGGTACTCGGAAGGCTCTGAAAGACCTTTCTGCGCGTACTTCGCCTCGTGAACTGGGGAAAATCCCTCCACGCAAGTACTCCGCTGGTGAAGTCCAAAACATGGCGTCTCGTGAAGCTGATAGAAAAGGTTCTTTGGCGAACCAATACCGTAAAGAGAGCCGGATGAAAGATCTGGACGCCACCGCTGCAATGATGGGCGCGGTTGCCGGTGCCCCTGCTGTGACTGGGGCGTTTAAGGGCGCTACGATTCCGGAACTCATGAAAGATGTTGCGGGCACCATCCCCGGTAAAGTTGTTAACCCTGCAAGGGTGATGGGGGAAAAAGCTTCCCGACGCGCTTCGGATATTTACGGAGCGGCTACTGGGCGAGGATATAAAAAAGGCGGCAATGTGAAAAAAGCGAAAGAATCCAAGGCAATGGTCAAGAAGGAGGTTTCGTTCTTCAAAAAGAAGGGCGCTCCGAAATCCATGATCAAGCACGAAGAGAAAGAAGCCAAGGACATGAAACGCGGCGGCGGTAAGGTAATGAAGTTTGCCAAGGGCGGCAGCATCGACGGTTGCGCGATTCGTGGCAAAACCAAGCTCAAACGAGTGAAAATGTAATGATGAAAAAGCGGACTAAGCGATTTGTAGATGGCGGCACTGCTTCTTCTGGAATCCAGTCCGCTTTTGACCAACCTCGTGGCTCTAACAGCGGGATTGGGTTGGGTAACAATGCCCCGTTGGTGCAGATTGGTTCCGAAACCGGAGTGGGTGGCGTTCGCGCTGCCCCGCAAGCCTACGGCCCTCTGAACATCGGCCAGCCCGTTGCCCAACCGCAGCAGATGCGTAAGGGCGGCAAAGTGAAAACCAAAACCTACGCCAAAGGCGGGGTGGTTAAAACTCGCGGGGATGGCTGCTGCAAGAAAGGCCACACCAAAGGGACGATGCGATGAGAGTTTCACGCGGTATGGGCATCATGAGCAAAGCGAAAATGCCGAAGGCTAAGGCGTTGAGTAAGGGTGGCAGCACCAACTGGATCGCCGGGGCTATCAAGAAGCCGGGGGCGCTCCGCGCCTCCTTGGGCGTCAAGGGTGACAAACCCATCCCTGCGGGTAAACTTGCTAAAGCTGCTAAGGCTCCGGGGTTGATGGGCAAACGTGCGCGGTTGGCGCAGACGTTAAAGGGGTTTAAGAAATAATGGCTGCTAAACCGGGGCTGTACGCTAACATTCACGCGAAAAAAGCCCGCATTGCGGCGGGTAGCAAAGAAAAAATGCGGAAACCCAACTCCCCCGGCGCGCCGACTGATAAAGCGTTCACGCAGTCTGCCAAGACCGCAAAGAAGAGTAAGAAGTAATGACTACCTCCGCGTCTCCTCCGGTATTTAACCTCAACCTCAACGAGTTGATCGAAGAGGCGTTTGAGCGGGCGGGCGCGGAGTTGAGAACTGGTTATGAATTTCGGACGGCCCGGCGCAGTCTTAATTTGATGTTTGCCGAGTGGGCGAATCGCGGGATTAATTTGTGGACAGTTGAGTCAGACACGGTCGCCCTCTCCCAAGGGCAAGCTACCTACCCCCTCCCCGTAGACACCGTTGACTTGATGGAACACGTTATCCGTACCAATGCGGGGACTTCGATTCAATCGGACATCCCGGTTTCGCGCATTAGCGTTTCGACCTACTCCAGCCTACCCAATAAGACCGCGCAGGGTCGTCCGATCCAGATTTACATCAACCGGCAGAGCGGGGCTACTGAACCCAGCGGCGTGCAGTATCCGACGTTCACGTTGTGGCCTGTGCCCAACGTCTCCGACACCTACCAACTTGTGTATTGGCGGCTTCGCCGGATGTTAGACGCCGGGACTGGCGTCAACACGCAAGACATCCCGTTTCGTTTCCTACCTGCAATGGTGGCGGGATTGGCGTACTATGTGGCGCTTAAGATCCCAGAAGCAGCGCAACGGATTCCTATGCTTAAGCAGATGTATGACGAGGCTTGGCAGCAGGCATCGGATGAGGATCGTGAGAAAGCGGCTTGGCGAATTGTGCCGCGTGAGATGTTCATCCAATGAGCAATAAGTTTACATCTGGTCGGATTGCTATTGCCGAGTGCGATAGGTGCGGCCAGAGGTATAAGCTGAAGCAGTTGAAAGAGTTGGTCATTCGGACAAAGAAGACCAATATTTTGGTTTGTCCGACCTGCTGGGAACCCGACCACCCGCAAAATTTGCAGGGGCTATACCCGGTAGAAGATCCCCAAGCCGTGCGGAACCCCCGCCGGGATAACACATACATTGTGTCTGGGTTGAACTATTTGGGCGCTTTGGGAGAAGGTAGCCGGCAGATTCAATGGGGCTGGAATCCAGTAGGATTCGGCGGTAACAGTGCGCTGACGCCAAATGATTTGGCAGCGGTGGGTGTAGTAGGAACAGTAGGAGTGACTATCTCATGAAGAAGATGAACAATGGCGGCTTGAGCAAGCACATGCAAGAACAGCATGACATTAAACCGGCAAACAAAGCCAAAGGGTTCAACAAGGGCGGCGCTACCAAGTGCATGAAGAAAGGTGGCCCGACTGGTTTGGAAATGCGGAAAGTGGGCCGGAACATGGCCCGTGCTAACAATCAGCGGGGGCGGTAATGGCTAAATACAGTATGAAACGTGGAGGTAAGGAGGTAGGCCCAGCGTCGGTCTACGCCGAGCCGCATACGATGACTGGGAAGGCTGTGAACGCTAAAGATTTCACTGGTCGCAATGTCAAGCCGATGCCTTCTGATTGCATCAGCGTGGGAAATTATTCCACCGTTGATTTTGATCAGGCACCGAAGAAGCAGACCATTAAAATCCGTGGATGTGGTGCGGCGACCAAGGGCACGATGGCTAGCGATAAGATGGGCTAACAGATGAATTATTCCGAGTTAGTGACGGAGATTCAGTCGTATGTAGAGAACGAGTTCGCTACGGCTGACATTAATACGTTTATCGAGCAGGCAGAGCAGCGGATTTATAACACTGTTCAGCTTCCGGCTATCCGTAAAAATGTGACTGGATCTCTGACTATCGGGAATAAATATCTGTCAGTACCCACCGACTGGCTGGCGACGTTTTCGTTGGCGGTGATTGATGCTGCTGGAGAGTATCAATACCTGCTTAATAAAGATGTGAATTTTATCCGCGCAGCCTATCCGACGACGGCAGTGTTAGATCGCGGACTTCCTGAGTATTACGCCATCTTCGACTCTAATTCGTTCATCCTTGGGCCGACCCCGGATTTAGCTTACACCGCCGAGCTTCACTACTACTATTACCCCGAGTCCATCGTCACCGCTGGCACTACTTGGCTGGGTGATAATTTTGACTCCACGCTGCTTTACGGCGCGTTGCTGGAAGCGTACACCTACATGAAGGGTGAGCAGGACGTACTCGTGATGTATCAGAAACGGTACGATGAAGCGATGGGGCTGTTGAAACAGCTTGGTGATGGTAAAGACCGCCGCGATGCTTACCGTTCTGGTCAAGTACGCTATCCGGTCACTTAGGGGGCTGAATGTTAGATGCGATGGGTGGAACCGTAGGATCTCCAGTAGTCATCACTACGGACTACCGTGGACTTACGCCGGATGAACTTGCCGACTTGGCAATGGATAAGATTTTAAGTGTGTCTGTTTCGGCTCCCAGAGAAATTCGCGAGCAGGCGCTGACCTACCGTGCCTTGGTTCGTGATGTGGTTTTAGACCATATGCGGCAGGCGGTGATGCACGACCGCGTAACGATTGCTAATGCTTTGACAAAAGCTGGTGCGCCTGAGTTGGCGTCCATTGTAAAGGAGATTTGATATGGCTTTTACCGGAAGCGCAATGTGCGCCAGCTTCAAAGCGGAGTTGATGCAGTGCTACCACCTGTTTTCAACGTCAGCAAACCCTGCGCGTACTCTGAATACGACGCCGGATACGTTCAAAATGGCGTTGTACGACAATACCGCAACACTGACTAAGACCACCACGGCTTACACGGTTTCGGGACAGCTTGCGTCCGGTAGTGGCTACACCACTGGCGGCAATACGTTGACGATCTCCACGGCTCCGACGACTGATACGACCAGCACCAACAACGTGGCGTACATCAGCTTTTCGACGACTTCGTGGACTTCGGCTACGTTCACCGCTTACGGCGCTTTGATCTACAACTCCTCGCAGTCTGACCGCGCTGTTGCGGTACTGGACTTTGGCGGCGCTAAATCGGTGACCAGCGGTACGTTCACGGTGACATTTCCGACGTATGCTTCCGGCACCACTGCGGCAATCATCCAGCTTCAGTAAGGGGGTGTTATGGCGTTCAATGTCTTCGACCGCGTACAAGAAACGACGACGACTACAGGTACGGGCACAGTTACCCTTGGCGGAGCTGTGTCCGGGTTTCAATCGTTTTTTAACGCAGGGTTTAACAACGGAGACACCACATACTATTGCATTACTAACGGCACTGCATGGGAAGTTGGGCTTGGGACTTTTACCACCGGCCCCAATTCGCTTGCGCGAACTACCATTTTATCTTCTTCAAACTTTAATTCGGCTATCACCCTCGCCGGTACGTCCAACGTCTTCTGCGTCTATCCAGCCAGTAAAGCGGTTTATCGCGATTCTAGTGGTAACGTCGCGGGATATAACCTTACTGCGGGCACTATTAATAGCACGACGGTGGGCGCAACTTCTGCCAGCACAGGAGCATTCACTACCCTAAGTGCATCTTCAACCGTCAGTGGTACGGGCTTTAGTACTTACTTAGCTTCTCCTCCGGCTATTGGTGGAACGACCCCTGCGGCTATTACAGGAACTACGATCACTGCTAATACGCAGTTCTCTGGCCCTCACAACGGTACCGTAGGGGCTACTACCCCAAACACAGGAGCATTCACCACCCTAAGTGCATCTTCGACCGTCAGTGGTACAGGCTTTAGCACCTACTTAGCTTCTCCTCCGGCTATTGGCGGCACGACCGCCGCTGCGGGCAGCTTCACCACTCTAAGTGCATCCAGCACCCTTGCTGCCGGCGGCGTTCCTGTTTCCGGCTATTCACTCACAGTACGCTCTACCGCGCTTGCAAACGCATATTTTGTTGATACCGATTCCGGCGCAAGCGGTATGAACATCAATTTTCTGAAAAACAGTGCGTCCCCTGCGGCGTCGGACGACATTGCCAATTTACGTTTTTACGGTAATGACAGTGCCGCTGTTCAAACCGAATACGTCAGACTTGCAGCGACAATCGCAGATCCCACTAATGGTTCCGAAGATGGGACGTTGGTGCTGAACACAATAAAAGCCGGTACTGTTGCAGAACGAGTTCGTTATAGCTCCGCAGACGGCCTTTACGTCGTAGACGGCGCGTTTAGATGCCCAGATGCCTACGCCAGCACTACGGGCACTGCTGCCAATATGGTGATGAGTTCGGCCAGCGGTATTCTTCAACGCAGCACATCTTCGTTGCGGTATAAAAACAGTGTCGAGAATGCGACCTACGGCCTTACTGAGGTAATGCAACTTCGTCCTGTTACCTACAAGGGAAACAACGACGGCGATACCGTTTTTGGTGGATTCATTGCCGAGGAAGTGCATGACATTGGGCTGTCTCAGTTTGTGCAGTACGACGAGCAGAATCGTCCCGACGCACTTGCTTACGGCAACATGGTGTCCCTGCTGACTAAAGCTGTGCAAGAACAGCAAGCAATGATCGAAGACCTCAAAGCCCGTATCGCGGTGCTTGAAGCCAGATAATGTTTTCCGTCGCGCCATTTTCTGGAGCGCCGTTTTCCACTGCTTGGGTAAGTACCTCAGTTGCCCTCACAGGCGTCACTACGACGGGCGTCATTGGTACTGTTTCTGTTTCAGGTGCGGCTAATGTAACCCTCACAGGCGTCACTACGACGGGTGTCGTAGGTTCAGTTACCGTCACCGGCTCCGCTAATGTAACCCTCACAGGCGTCACTACGACGGGTGTCGTAGGTTCAGTTACTGTCACCGGCTCCGCTAATGTAGCTCTCACAGGCGTCACTACGACGGGTGTCGTAGGCACCGTTTCTGTTTCGGGTGCGGCTAATGTAGCCCTCACAGGCGTCACTACGACGGGTGTCGTAGGCTCAGTTATCGTTATACCTAGTGTTGAGGTATTTCTTACTGGTGTAACGACGACGGGCGTAGTAGGGACGGTAGTTGCCCAGCAGGCTACGTTTGTAGCTCCCACGGGGATCACCACAGATGTGGTTGTCGGCACACCGACTGTTCTCCCTAACACGATAGCTGCGGTTACCGGCGTTACGACGACAGGGGTAGTTGGGACTGTCAGTTTTGTTATTGACGCTGATGTAGCCCTCACAGGCGTCACGACGACGGGCGTAGTTGGGGCTGTCAGTTTTGTTATTGACGCTGATGTAGCCCTCACAGGTATCACTACAACGGGAGTTGTGGGCGCTGTCGGGTTCATTATTGACGCCAACGTATTTCTTGTTGGCGTCACGACGACTTGCGTTGTTGGTGATGTTAGGATATGGGGGCAGATCATTCCCGACCAAAACCCCAACTGGGTGCCGGTGGATGATAGTCAAACGGGTGTTTGGAGTGCGGTTAACGACGCGCAAGTAGCGGGATGGGTAGCCGTCGATGATAGTCAAACGGGCACTTGGACAGATGTTGATGATGCTCAAACCCCAAATTGGGCGCAGATAGCTGCGTAAAGGATTTAAAAAATGTCTTCTACCTACTCCAATCTTGGTATCGAACTCATTGGTACTGGCGAACAGGCCGGTACTTGGGGCGTCACCACCAATAACAATTTTAGTGACATCATTGACAACGCCATCGTAGGCGCTGCAACCATTGCGGTAACCGGCACATCCTCGGGTTCCCCCACCGTCCTTACCGTTTCAAACGGATCTGCATCTGACGGACAAAAACGCATCATCACCGCATCGGGGGCTTTGGGCGCTGCTGGCTATTTGCAAATTTCGCCCAACGATTTTGCTGGCTACTATTTCATCCGCAATTCCACCGGACAGACCTTGAACATCTTTCAAGGAACGTATTCCTCCGGCAACGCGGTTGTAATTGAAAATGGGTTTGATGCCATCATTAAATGTAGTGGCACGGGCGCAGGTGCAATAGTTTCTTTCATTAACTACAAACTTAAGACAGGCCCGCTTCTAGTCACTAATGAGTCCACGGTTGGCACCGTTATTTCGGGGTCTACGTCCGCCGCTGCTTTGCGTATCACACAAACCGGCTCTGGCAATGCGCTGCTGGTAGAGGACGATGCTAACCCTGATTCTACGCCGGTTGTCATCAACACTTCCGGGCAGCTAGTTATTGGCGCTACGACGGCTCCGGGGTCTACGACCGCTGGTTTATCGCTCACTTCAGATTCCGCTTCTGCGCCTAATAGCAACATTTTGTCTCGCCGGAACAGTACGGACTCCACCGGAACTACGATAGACCTCTACAAAGCTCGTGGCTCGCTAGCCATTCCCACCACTGTAGTTAGTGGGGACAATGCGGGGACTATTACATTTTCCGCCTACGACGGGACTAACTTTCTCCCCACCGCGCAAATTAAATCATCCGTAGATGCTACTCCCGGCACTAATGATATGCCGGGTAATTTGGTAATTAGTACCACGGCAGACGGTGCAAGTACGCTCACTACCCGACTGACCGTCGATTCTGCGGGGCTGGTGACGGTGCCGGGGGGACTTAGTGGCCCAATAGGCGCGACTGGTGCCACTACTGGGGTGTTCACTACGTTAGGAATTTCGGGGGCGCTGTCTCTCAGCGGGTCTGCGGGCACTTCGGGACAAATTCTGACTTCTGCTGGGGCTGGCGTTGTACCAACTTGGCAGACTCAAACCCCCACTTTTGCGGCGGGAACTCGGCTTGCTTTTCAACAATCTGCCGCGCCGACTGGGTGGACTATTGAAACAGGCGCGGCATACAACAACGCGGCTTTGCGGATTATTACCTCTGGCACCGCAGGGACAGGTGGTACTGCCGCGTTCACTACGGCGTTTACAAGTAGAACTCCCGCCGGTACGGTGACTACTACAAATGCGGGCACCACCCTTTCGACCTCGCAGTATGGTCTTTTGTCACATTCACATGATTACACAAGGACGTTAATTGGGAGTGGATCTACCATTGAAGACGGATCTCCGCTTACCTCTACTTCTACAACCGTAGCCACTTCCACAGAATCCGACACCACCGTGTCTTCGCACACGCACACTGCAACTAGCACGTTTACCGGAACGGCTATGGATTTTGCAGTTAAATATGTAGATTTCATTATTGCAACCAAAAACTAAGGATTTGCAATGGAACTCAAACCCGGTAATTTTTGCCCGTTAATTAAAAAAGATTGCATTGGTATCCAATGTGCGTGGTTCTCCCAAATTATGGGCAAAAACCCAAACACTGGGCAGGATGTCAACGAATGGAATTGCGCCATTGCGTGGATGCCAATGCTGCTCATTGAAAATTCCCAACAATCTCGTCAAACCAGCGCAACGGTGCAGGCTTTCCGAAACGACATGGTTGCTCAAGGGGACAATACTCAACAGTTGTTCTTGGCTATTGCTAACCAAAATCAACGATTAATCGAAGGGTAACCAATGAACACTTATTGGAAAATTGAACAGCTTACTCGTAGGGCGTCGGATGGCGGGGTAACTGCGGTTCATTGGCGGCTTTTTGGGGAAGAAGGAGAATTTCAAGCGTCGCTGTACGGGGAGTTTAGAACCAACCCAGACCCATCTTCGCCCGATTTCATCCCGTTTGACAATTTGACCGAAGCGGAAGTCATCAATTGGATAACTTCCACTTTGCGGGAGGGACGGATGAACGATTTTATTGCTGACTTAACGGTGCAAATTGAACAGCAAAAAAATCCGGTGATCTCCGACAGGCTTCCTTGGGCGTAAGTTATGAACGCGCATGACAAACTTTCGGTGTGGGTGACGCTCATCGCTACAATTACGCTGTCCATGATTTTAATGTCGATGGTGGGCGGCATGATGATTGGATTGTTCGACGAGAAAGTGGACAACAACAAGATTTTTGAAGCTGTGCTGCCTGCGTTTCAGACAATTGTCGGGGGTTTCATCGGGCTAATTACCGGCATCAAGATCGCCACAGACCAACGCCGCGACGACGCAGGGGATGAATAGTGGATTCCCAAATGTTGTTTAACATTATCCTTGGCGCAACTACGTCGATGATTGGGTGGTTTGGGCGCTCTGTTTGGGAAGCCAGCGTCGAACTTCGTGCGGATTTGGCAAAACTACGGGAAGACCTTCCACGAACCTATGTGGCCCGCGAAGACTATCGTGCCGACATCCGAGAAGTGAAAGAAATGCTGTCGAGAATTTTCGATAAACTTGATTCAAAGGTAGACAAATGACTTTCGAGGAATCTTTCAAAGTACTTATCGGCCATGAAGGTGGGTACAGCGACGACCGCAACGACCCCGGCAACTGGACTGGCGGCAAAGTAGGCGTTGGCGAATTGCTGGGCACCAAGTATGGCGTTGCCGCTAATTCGTATCCGATGGAAGACATCCAAGGGCTGACGCTGGAACGAGCGCAGCAGATTTACAAACGGGACTATTGGGACAAGCTGCACGCCGATGACCTCCCTAAACAGGTGCGGTTTGCGGTGTTTGACGCAGCCGTCAACTCTGGAGTGGGACAAGCAGCAAAATGGCTTCAACGGGCCGTTGGGGTTAAGGACGACGGCATTATCGGTCAGGGGACGTTGGCGGCGGTGCGAGCGATGGATCAGTACAAACTCGCTGCGGTTTTCAACGGTCAGCGCCTCAAATTCATGACCGAGTTGAAGGTTTTTGATAAGTATGGTAAAGGGTGGGCACGGCGCATCGCCGAGAATCTAATTAACCTTCCGTAGGAGGATCCTCCATGAATCTTAAGTTTTTTCTAGATCGTGCGCGGGAACCCTCCACTTGGCGCGGTGCCGCTATCATGGCGGGCACGATGGGCGTTGGGGTTAACCCTGAGGCTATGCAACAAATTGGGTTGGCGGTGGGTGCTGTCATCTCGGCAATCGAGATTTTCCGCAAGGAAAAATAAATGCCCCTTAAGAAGCTGATATTCAAGCCGGGGGTAAACCGAGACCAAACCAACTACGCTGGCGAAGGTGGTTGGTGGGAGTCCAACAAGATTCGGTTTCTTTCGGGTTTCCCGCAGAAAATAGGTGGCTGGGCAAAAGCCTCGGTCACTTCATATCTGGGCGTCTGCCGTTCGTTGTTTAACTGGATCCCAGCAGCGGGATACAATTTCCTTGCGCTTGGGACTAACTCAAAGATTTATGTCGAAAGCGGCGGTTCGCTGCACGACATCACCCCGCTCCGCGCTACTTATACCGGCGCATCGGCTCCTCAAGACACCGACAACTGTTTCACCACGGTATTGGGGTCTACTACTGTCACGGTCACTATCAACTCGCACGGCGCGGTAGACGGGGATTATGTGGTTTTTTCTGGGGCTACAGCGGTTGGCGGCGTGCCCGCTACCAGCCTCAACGACGTTCAGTTTCTCATTTCTAACGTCACTGTTAACACATTTACAATAACTGTAGATACCGCAGCGACCTCTGCGGCTACTGGTGGTGGCACGAGTATTACGGCATTTTTTTACATTCCTTCGGGGTTTGCTACCGCCGCTTCCGGTGTAGGTTGGGGCGCTCCTCCGTGGGGTGGGTTTGGAACGACGCCGACGACTGGCTGGGGTATCGCTTCGGCAACGGCTGTTTCTATCCCCATCCGCATTGTTTACTTTGCGTCGCGGTACAACGTGGTTGCGGACGAAACCGATTTGCTTTTTAACATTCGGAACGGCGCAATCTATTACTGGGATACTGACACTTCGTTTGCGGTAGCCCCCGCTGCGTCTCCTACCAATGCAATTGCGTTGACGGGAACGTCAATCCCAGATCAAGTTGGGCAAATTTTGTTTGACCCCAAGAGCGGCATTTTGATGGCGTTTGGGGCTACGGCGTACGGGGGCGGTTCAGCTACTTACGATCCTCTTTTGGTTCGTTGGTCAAGCCAAGATGATTATACCAATTGGGATCCCGCGACCCCCGTAACGTCCACCGCTGGGTTCTTAAAAATTCAAACTGGCTCCAATATTTTGCGGGCCGTTGCCAACTTGGATGAAACGCTAGTTTTTACGGAAAGCTCGGTAACGTCTGTGCAGTTTGTGGGGGGGACAGACGTATTTTCGCAAAAATTAATCTCCAACGAAATTTCGCTTATTGGCCCTAACGCCGTCCTCTCTAAAAACAATGTCTTCTATTGGATGGGGACGGATAAGTTCCTATCGTACAACGGGCGTGTGGAAACCATCCCCTGTACCCTACGTCAACATGTTTTTGAAGACATAAATTGGGCGCAAACGGAACAATTTTTTGCTGCGTCCAACGAAAGATTTTATGAAGTTTGGTGGTTCTATTGCTCCACCAATTCCGACACCATCGATAAGTACGTCATCTTTAACTACGCCGAAAACATCTGGTACTACGGAGACTGTACCGACTCGATGAGTCGCACGGCGTGGTCTGACTCTCCGCTACGTCAATACCCGCAGGCTGCAAGTGGTGATGACAACTATTTGTACAGCCACGAGTATGGTACGGACGCCGGGGAACTCCCGATGACCTCCTACATTACCTCTAACAACGTAGACCTTGACCCGGACGGCAACAAGTTCATGCTGGTACGCCGACTTATCCCGGACGTATCTTTTGTGGGGTCTGCAACTGGATCGACCCCCAGTGTGGACTTCACACTATCGCCCCGGAATTTCCCCGGTGCTGCGTACATGACGACCAACGCCGAGGGTCAGGACTTCTCGCGGACAGTTACTCGTAGCTCTGGCACCACGGTATCGGTAGAGCAGTACACGGAGCAGGTGTTTATCCGCGCCCGTGCCCGTCAGATAGGGGTTTCTATTGGGTCGTCGGAGTTGGGGGTCAATTGGCAGTTAGGTGCCCCGCGCCTTGATATGCGCGAAGACGGCACTCGGGGTTAAAAGTGACGTTTAAAAATACGCAAGCCCCGCGTATCCCTAGCGCCCCTAAAGAGTACGACGCGGTATTCTTCAATCGCTTTGCGCGAGCATTGGATACGTATTTCACTGTCTTGGATTCCAAAGCCGGGATCGTCGTAGACAGCGTATCTACTGGGCAATTTATTACGCCGTTCACTGCGCTTACTGTGGCAAACGGGGCAAATAACAATCTTGAGGTTCCTGCCGCTACGTTCTTTAGAATTTCAGCCCCCACCGCGCCGTTTTCCATCACGGGGCTTTTAACTGGTAACGCGGTCTACGACTCTACCTCCGCTTTGGTCTATGCTGCGTTAGATGGGCAGCAAGTGACGTTGTTTAACTCCACAGCGTATGCCATGACAATCTCAGATCAAAGCGCCAGCAGTAGTGCCCCCAATCAGATTATTACAAATACCGGGGCTGCTATTGCTACGACAGGTTCGGGGGTAGTGACGTTAATTTATTCTCAAACAGATGCACGTTGGATCGTCATCTCCGCACAGCTTTAAGTAGGAGTCTGATATGGCAACTCGGGGCGGGTCTCAAATTTCTCAAACTCCTCGCGGGCGGGCGATTGCCGCACAGACTGCTGCGCCAGCAGTAAATAATGGTATCGCCATGATTGGCGGCGTTCCGTATGTATTATCCAATTCCGCTGCTGTTGGGGTTGATAATCGTGACGCAGACATGAATCGCTTTGCTCAAGAATTTCAGACGCGGGTAGGGTCAAATCTTAGCGGACAAGCACGGAGCAACGCGCTGGGAGTTCCGTCCCTTGGTGCTCCGCGCACGGGGCAGTGGGTGCCGGTCAGCAGTCTGACGCCTGAGTTTTATACCCGGAACTACGAACAAAACTGGAAGAACGCCCCCGGATATACCCCCGTCCTTACGCCTGAGTTACGGGCTGCGCTGGCTACTGGAGATCCCAATAAGATTGCTACCGCCCACTACAACGCCCTGCATAGCTTGCCCGATAAGGGTCAAGACTTTGGAAGCTTCCTTGCGGACTTTGCCCCACAAATTGCATTGGGTGCTATTCCCGGTGTCGGCCCTGCATTGGCAGCAACGTACGGTGGGGTGCGAACTGCTGTTAATGGCGGCTCTCCTCTTGAAATTTTGTTGAACGCCGCAGGGAGCTATACTGGGGGGCAGTTGATCCCCGGCATTCAATCTGCGGGGGGCATTCAGAACTTCATCAATCAAGGTATATCTAAGGCAACGGGCATCTTTAGCAACCCCAGTTCGGCGTTTACCGGGGCAACCAGCGGGGCGGCGTCTAATCCGTTCCAGACCGCAGTAGATGTAGCGGGGAACGTACCTTCTTCTCTTATATCGGGGGGTCAGAAAAAAACCACGCCCGCACCCACCCCTACCGCGCCTTCGCGGCCTAGCCAGTCATCCCCCAACTTTATGGGGCCGAGGACACCTACCCCTGTTCGCCCTGCTCCTGTATCTACCCCTGCTCGCCCTGCTGCTCCTGCGTCCACTCCCGCTCGCCCTGCGGCTACTCCTATGTTTGGGCAATTGGGGGGCGTTCAGCCTGTGCGCCGCGCTATGGGTGGGCCGATTGACCCACGGCGGGATGCTATGAATCCGATGGGCGGTGCGCCTGCGGCGCATTATGGGCTTGCTTCGTTGGAAAAAGGGGGGGCGGCAAGCGATGCACCCGTTGAAGGTTATCTTGACGGCCCCGGTGACGGCATGAGTGATTCGATCAAAGCCACCATTGACGGAAAGCAGCCGGCGCGGCTTGCGGATGGCGAGTTCGTTATCCCTGCGGATGTGGTCAGTGGGCTTGGTAATGGGTCTAGTAAAGCTGGGGCAAAAGTGCTATACGCCATGATGGATCGCATCCGTAAAGCCCGCACGGGTACGGCTAAACAGGGTAAAGAAATCAACGCCGAGAAATTCTTGCCAGCATAAATGTTGACCGAAGCAGAACGTAGTAAAATTTACGAATGGATAGGCGACGAACACGCCTATTCATTGTTCATGCAAATTTCGGAAGCTGGCGAATTCTGGGATGACTTGCTGGATAAAGACAGACCGATTCCCGATTCTAGGGTTAACTCGGTGATGTTTTCGTTGCTGGTGGCACTGCCTAGCAATCCGTTTTTTATAGCCCACAGAGCCAACATCCTTCCGGTATTGGCGACATTGACAAATTCATGGGCACATCTGGTGCCCAAACTGGAAGCCAACGAGTTGGTTTCCAAGAAAACAGTTTATGCAGTACGGCGCTGCGTTACTAACAACATAGATTTCTTGCTGTACATAATTTTTCTTTCACGCGGCATGAACTATGTAGCAGAAATCTCAAACGAAGTCGCGGACTTTGTGATTTCTAAAGAAGAATTATTTACCGAATACGTTGACGGTTTAACCGCTCAAAGGAGTTAAGTCATGGGTTGGACAGACGGCGGCATGGAAGAGTCCGGTAGAACCGAGACTAATAAGAACACAACCAATACGCTGGCGTTCGATCCCCGGATGCAGGGCTATTTCTATGGCGCTGCCAACAAGGCGATGAATGCGTTCAATGAACCATTCAAAGCACTAAACCCCAACCAATATGTTGCCGGCCCCAATGCAGATTTGCAGGCTGCATGGTCGGGTATCCGTGGGATGCAAGACCCCCGAGAATTTGGGCAGGCGTCGGATTTGTTCAACCGTGCTGCTGGATACCAAGCAAACAAATATGCTGCTCCAGAAGCATATGGTGCCCCGCAAGCGTTTGGTAATTTTGGGCTTCAAAGCCTCAATGTCCCGCAAAATTTTTCAGCGGAAGCCGCCAAACAGTACATGAACCCGTTCAATGAAGCGGTGACTGAGCAGGCTCGGCAGCAAGCTATCCGAGAAGGTAGCCGGCAAGCCGCCCAAGACCAGCTACAGACGGTGTTTGGAGCCAATTCGTCGTCTAGCGGCGCTGCGTTGAAGGGCGCAATGGCTAACCAGAACATGGCTAACACCATTGCCGACATCACTGCCAAAGGCAATGCTGCGGCGTTTGACCAAGCGCGTCAGCAATTCAACGAAGATGTTAATCGTCGGTTGGGTGCGGAACAGTTCAATATCGGCGCTGGCGAACGCGCATACGGGCTGAACCAAGCTACCGCTGCACAGAACGAAGCCGCACGGGCAAGAGCGTATGGACTCAACGCCGACACTGCTTTGAATGCGTTTAGAGCTAATGAAGACGCTCGGCAGTTTGCAGCTAATCTTGGTTTGAGTTCGGCGCAGGGGTTGGGTGCGTTGGGTACTGCTCGTCAAGCTTCGGACTTGAACCGATACAATGCGCTTGCTGCGGCTGGAGCAGACCAGCGGAATATTGAAAGCCAAAAGATGGCGTTGAAGCTTAGTGAAGCTTTGGCTAAACGTGGGTGGAATCAGCAGCAAGCGTCGCAGTTGGCGCAGATCCTTGCCACCATTCCTACAGGCAGAACGCAGACGGGCACCGAGACGGGTACGGAACGGACATTCTCCCAGACTCCCAGCCTGATGAGTCAGCTTGGTGGGTTGGCCGGTGCCGCTGCCAGTATGTACTTTGGTCTGCCGATGCAGTTAGGTCAGGCGGGGATTACCTCCCCCGGAGACATTTGGAAGAAAGCTGGCGGATTCTGGGGCACGGGTGGTGGTAGCGGCATGGGCGATAGCTTGCCCTGATAATTATTTAAGGAACCTACGTCATGCCTATTAATCAGCAAGTTGAAAAAGTTAACGCCGCTCTGTCGCGGATGTCTCCCCAGCAGTTGATGTCCATGCTGCAAGATAAGAACAATCCTTATCTGTACTTGGTGACTTCGCGGTTGGCGCAGCTAAAGGAAATGCAGCAACCCAAGCCCCCGCCGCCGCAGGGTACGGTAACAGATCGTGTGGCGCAGGCGTTGATGCAACCTCCTATGCCTCCGCAGGGTATCGCCGCTGCAATGCCGCCGGGGATGGCTATGCCTCCCCAGATGCCTCCCCAGATGGCTCCCCAGATGGCTCCCCAGATGGCTCCCCAGATGGCTCAGGCTGCGCCTCAGATGCCCCCGCAGGCTATGCAGGCTGGTGGGCACGTTCACGACTATGGGGTCGCTTCGCTTCCCTATGAGCCGCGCTACGAGGAAGGTGGGATCGTGGCATTTCAAGAAGGTGGGTACTACAGTACAGACCCTTCTAAGGAATATAGAAATAGGTCTTTTATTCCCGAATTTATTGGGGAAGATATTCCAGATTGGTGGGCTAGCGTTTCCGCCCCTTCAAACCCGGAAAGAATTCGGGTTGATAAACCGCAGCGTAAAGAAGAACCTCAAGGTACTCCGTATAATTTTCCATATAGGCAGTTGGTTCCGGGGACAAAATCCAAAGCATCTGATTCCAAAATCACGATAGATCCCCGCGAAGTTAGCGACATGTTTAATAATGACATGTTTAAAGTGCCTACGCTTACTAATTCGGGTTACCCCGGATTTGGCGATACTCGAAAAGAATTGACCGCCGATTTAGCAAAATACGAAGCCGCTGCAAAAGCTAACGCTACGCCTGCGATGTCGTTTGAGGATATTGCCAAAACTCGACTTGCAGCCCAGAAGGCTAATCCTGACTTCGATCCCGATTTCTTCAAAAAGCGCAAAGAAGGCTATCAGAAAGACGTAAGCGAACTGGGCGACCGTGCAACGGGAGAACTGCTCACAAAAGTACTTCCGTCAGCGTTCCTTGAAATGGCGGGCACTCCGGGCGGGTTCCTAAAAGGTTTGACTGCTGGGGCTAAGAAAGGCGTCGAAGGGTTTGATACGTCCATGCAAGGAATCCGTGAAGCGCGGGAAAAACTTAAGGATAGAATGCTTCGCGAAGACGAAATCAAGCAAACGGCGGCTGCGGGGCAGGTGGATGCGGCTATGCAGCTTAAAGCCCAGAATGAATCGGCTATTAGGGCTGAACAGGCTGCTTTGGCGGCTAAACTGTTTGAAGCCAATACCGGGATGACCCTCAAAGCCTATGAGGCAGAAGTCGGTGCAGCGCAGGCTCAGAGAGAAATGGAGCAGGCTAATTTAACCGCCGCTATTCAAATGAAAGTCGCGCAAATTGGACTTCAGAAAAATCTGGACGACAACCAAAACGCTGTACTTTTGGAAACTATTAAAGCGAGTAAAGAAGGGCGACTTACCCCCGATGCGTTCCTTAAAACAGCGGCTCCGCTAATGCCCGAGATTGAAGCGCGGGTGGCTCAAGAAGAAGCTACGCAAAAAATTAAACTAAGTCCAGAAGAGCGGAAAACACGAGTAAATCAATTACTGCGCGAACAACTTGGCCCAGTGATGCAAGCTTATCAATTATACAATACTCAAAATTCTCCTCCGAAGGGTATTGTCAGTATCCGTCCCGCTCCTTAATTGGTAGTCCCTACACATGCCTAAATATATCGTCACTGCCGCTGACGGCAAGGAATACAACGTAAACGCCCCCGAAGGGACTCCGCAAGAAGATATAGTTAAGTATGTGCAGAAACAACTAGGGTATGAACCCGCTCCAGTTGCGGAGCCGGAGGAAGAAGAGGATGTTTTTGCCAAATATAAACCCCAGCGTGGGGCGTTTGACGCTTTTGGTTCTGGCGTCTCTCGCGGGTTCACTCGGCTAGGCTCGACGTTCGGTGACGTTCTCCCCGCACTGGGGGCGAGTGCGCTTGGGTTTGACGACTATGCCAAGCGGCAGATGGAAGAAGCGGCGGCTACGGAAGAGCAATTGCGGCGCACTAACCGCGCCCAGTTTGAATCTCTCAGTGACGTTAAAGGGCCGGGGGATTGGCTTCCGTTTGCTGCTGAAACGATTGGTGAGCAGGTTCCTAACCTCTTAACGTCACTTATCCCCGGCGGTGTCGGTGCGACTGTAGGGCGTCGGGCAGTTGTCGGCGCGGCTGAGAAACAACTTGCTGGGCTGGCTGAGAAGCGGCTTGCGGGCGCGGCGGAACGCAAACTTGGGAAGGAGGCGCAAGAACAGCTTCTTAACCAAGGGCCGGCAACGGAGGATATGCTGCAAGCTGCGCGTAGCGCCGCTACCACCCCAGAGGCGATCAAAGGCGTCGTCACCCCCGAGGCTATCGAAGCCTCCGCAGAGAGCATGAAGCGGCTGCTGCCGAAGACGCTCGGAGATAAGGCTGCTGATACGGGTGCAATGGCGGGCCTGTATCTTGGCTCTGTGGCGCAGAATGCGCCCGAAATCTTCCAGAACATCTACGACCAAACGGGCGGCGACCTCGCCCCCGGTGCAGCCCTTATCGGTGGCGCTATTGGCGGTGCGCTGGACTCCATCCTCCCTGCCAAGCTTCTTAAAGTCGTGCGGAATAACCCCGCACTCAAGGCCGAGATTGCCGCGAGGATTGCGGAAAATAAGGGGGTTAAGTCTGGACTACTTCCCGCGCTTAAGAGCGGCGCAATGGGCGCTGCCAAGGGCGTCGGCACTGAAGGTCTGACCGAAGCGGCGCAGGAAGCTATCTCCATTGAAGCTGAACGCATTGTCGGGGAAACCCAAGAAGCATGGGGGACGGAAGAGTTCGACCGTTTGCTCGAAAGCGGTGTGCGCGGTGCAGTGGCTGGTGGCGTCTTTGGGGCTGGCGAAGGGGTTGGGAAGTACGCCCGTGAGCGTGGCGAAATCACCCGTCAGGAAGAAGCCGTAGCGGCGGAAGAAGCTCGGGTTAAAGCGGAAGAAGAAGAGGCCAAGCGGATTGCAGATGAGGCTGCGGAGCTTGCTGGGATTCCCCAGAAGCTGCTGGACTTAGATGCAGAGCTTCAAACCGCACGGGCAAATGCGACCGCGAATCCAAAAGACGCAAAACTGCAAATTGAAGTCGGTCGCGTCCAGAAAAAAATTGATGAACTAAAAGCGCGGGAGCTATTGCTCAAAACCCCCAAATCCACCACAACTCCGGGTACGACTGGGGGCGCTACGCCGCCGACCACCACTAAGAAGAATCCCCAAGACTACACCATCGGAGATGCTCTGTTTGATGTTGGGGTGTGGTCTAACAAACAAGACGATGTCAACAAAGCGTTTGGCAAGTTCATCAAAGAATATAACGCTGGGGTTCCTGACGACCAGAAATTTTCGTATTTGGACTTCAATAAGCCTCTCAAAGGGTTGGATGTAGAGAAGCTTGATGAGCTATTGGACATTGCTGCGCGCAATCATTCCAAGATTCCGGGGTTACAGACTGACGAGCAACTTCTGCAATTTGCAGAAAAAATCAACGAACTGCGGCAAAACCATCCTAACTTCAGACCGGAAGCCATCGTTGCTGGGATTGATAAGTCCCAGTACTCCGACTATTTGACCCGACTTCTCAAAGGGAGAAAAGTTGGTGTAGACGAGGCCACAGACGAAGCCATTCTTGACGAGATGACGAGCAAGATTGACTTCATCACAAACCATCCTTCGGGGAATCTGAACCCGGAGCTTGCGGCGCACCTGCAATCCAAGATTGACTCTTCTTCTTTGGGGTATGTGAAGGATGTTAAAACGTCCAAAGCTACGGGTGTGTTCACCCCCGGCTATCTCAGAAGTCTTGGTGTAAGTGATACCAAAACTAACAAGCCTTTTTACGACTTACTTGTTAGCCAAGATTTTAGAAATAACACTCCATCAGTAATTAGTTCTTTGGTGTTGTTCTCCCAGACGGCGACCCCTGCGCGGTTGAAGCTGATCACAGACATCATCGCCAAAGTGCCGGAGCTTCAAGCGGAATACGCTTCGGGCGGCTATCCTCCCCTTGGCGGCACTAAGCCTCCCCCGCCGACTGGGCCGACTGTGACCACTACGGCATTTCCGCCGCCCGCTATTACGACCCCGTTTACGGCTGATTATCTTGCCAACAAAGGGTTTGACACCGACACGGGTGTCCATCAGCTACTGGTCGATGCGGACATTTCAGACCCGCAGATTGCACGGAAGACGTTGCAGAGTTTGAACACGCTGTTCCCCAACTCTACCCCGGATGAGCAGCGTCGGATTAATGAAATCGTAGCGGAGACTCGCCAGCTTGCCGAGGCGCAAGAAGAGCAGGAAGTTGAGAGCGACTTTACTGATGCGGCGAAAGTCGATGCAGCTAAACAACGCCATGAAGCGTTGGTAAATAGTCCAGACCCGCAGGTTAGCGACCCCGTTAAGCAGATTGTTAATCTAGCTCGACAGGGCGCTCAAGCCAAGGGTGCCCCTCTGACTTCTTACGAGATTGCGGAGAAATTGAAATCCGCAAATCAAATGCCGGAATCGGTGCCGGAAATTCTTGCTAATTACGCGCAGGAAATTTCTGACGCTCGGATTTCCAATGGATTAGTGAAGCCGTTGGAAGTGACTGAAGACCGTTCAATTACAGAAGCTAGTAGTTCGGTTAGAAAACGACATGCTCACTCAAACCCTAATTCTGTTGAGTATAAAAAATACCAAGAATCTATTGCTCTAGAACAAGACCTTAAAGGTAAATCCCCGCTTGAAGTAATTCGGCATATCGCCGCAATTACACCGAATAAATCGTACCGCGTCATTTCTACTCGTCTGGCGCAGATGATAGAAAAGCTGGAAAAAGCGGGACAAAAGTTTGAATTTGCAATTGTAAATGACGCAAATAAAAACGAAAAAATTACTTATAAATCTTCATATGGGTCTACAGTTAACGACACACTTGGGAATGTTTTAAAGCAAAGTTATAATGGAGTTGTTTGGACGCCGGGTGACGAGAAGAAAACTTTTATCTTCATAAGTGGCACTGACCGGGCTACGGGGTCTGATGAAATTGGGGTAACCCCGGAAACCATCATTCATGAGTACGTTCACGCAGCGGCGGTGCTTCTTACCCGCAATCGGTTAAATGTTTCTAAAGTAGCGTCGCCTAAAGCACGACTTGCGGCTGATGGACTTGTAGAACTGTATCGATATGTAGACAAAGAGGTTCAAAAAGCCGGCGGGCCGCACAAAATGACCCGCGACCAGATAAAGCAGAAATTTGGGTTTTTTGCTGAATATGGGATGAAAAACGAACATGAGTTCATCGCTACTGCGTTGAGTAATGTTCATACGCAAAAGTTTTTGGATAGCATTTCATATCCCGCAACCAATCAAACTGTTTTTGACAAGTTCATAGACCTCATCCGAGACCTTCTCGGTATACCGGCACGGGCTAATACCGCCCTGTCTCAGCTACTGCGCGTGTCTTCTGACTTCTTCTCGATCCCGGAAGCAGAAATTGAGCAGTTCATTAAATCAATTTCTCCGGGGGCTACTCCTTCGCCGCCTATGTCGCTTGAGACTGCACCAAGTGAGTCGGCTACGCCTCCCCCCGCGCCCCCCGCTGCTCCTGCGCCCAAGGAATACATCCCGCGTGAGCGCCCTGTAGCGGAGTCGGTGAAGCGGACGTTTGATCCTGCGGAGCGGTTGGATAAGTCCACTGACCTTGCAAAGAACGCCGACAAGATTAAAGACGCGGTGTTCACGTATCTTGACGATCTCATCGACAAAATGCCCGTATGGGCAGGGCGCGATATCGCCAAATGGTTCCTCGACAAGGTCGTCAATTTCTCCGAGGTCATGCGTGACCTTGCGTTTAGCTTACTAAGTCTTAAGCAGCTAGCGGATGTGGCTACTCTGGTCAGCCCTGACTTGGGTAAATCCATATTGTCCTTGCGAGACCGCATTGCGGAACGCAACGCCGAGATTGACCGGCAGCGCGAGCGCATCGAGAAGTTTATCGATGCCGCTAAGAAGCTGTTCAACAAGCACCCGCTAAAGGTTAAGAAGGAATTTGACCGGATCGTGCATGACTCCACGAGAGACCAGCTTAACTTCCAAGCGACCCCCACTGAGTTGCAGAAAATGCAGGCAGATGAGCCTGAGAAGTACCAGCAGTGGGTAGACCTCAAACGGGATTTCGATGCGCTGCCGGCGGATGTACAGAAGCTGTACTACGACTTGCGGGATATTTACGCCGAGTATGGCGCTAAATTCAGAGGTTTGATCCAAGAAGTCTCTGACAAGGTGGGCGCTCTGGGAACTGGTAACAAAATCCTCATCCAGATGCTGGAGCGGCAGCTTAATCCGTACTTCCCGCTGTGGCGCAAGGGCGACTACTGGATGCAGTTCATCGACTCCAAAGGTCAGGAGAACATCCTCGCGTTTGAAACCCCCGGAGAACGTCGTCGGTATCGTGCCCAGATTTTATCGCAGGGTATCAAAGCCAAGGACATCATCGACTTTGAGCGCATCACCGACCTCGATGTGGACAAGCTGCCGCCGACCAGTCAGTTCAAGGAAGTCATCAAGCTCCTCAAAGAGAAGAACGTCGATTCGAGCGTGATAGACGCGGTGTTCCAGTCTTATCTCAACTTCTTCCCGTCGAACTCGGTGATGCAGCAGTTCCGTCCTCGTGAAGGCAAGCTGGGTTACCGGGAGGATGCGCTGTCGGCGCTGGCTGATGTGGGCACTCGCATGGCGATGAACGTCGTGCAGTTCGACCATGTGACCAAGATTGACGATGCGCTTTCTGAAGCAAAGGGGTTGATAAGTACTGAGGGTAAGACCACTTCTTGGATTATGAAGGCCATTGATGCCTCTCTGATCAAGCGAGAGGGGTACATGAAGTCCCCGATGCAGAAGGGCACTTGGGGCAAGATCGCTTCGTTTGTTGGCTACAACAGCTATCGGTTCTTCCTGCTCGGCAACATCTCTTCTGCTGTCGTCAACTTGACGCAGCTTCCCATCGTGACCTACAGCTTGCTGGCGGGTGAGTATGGTGCGGGGGAATCCCTCCGTGCCATGTCAGAAGCCAGCAAGATGTTTTTCCGTGGGGGCAGTGACAACAACAGCACGATGGAGAATATATTCACTGGGAAGCCGCTTACCGACTTCACGTTCTTTGGTACTCGGAAGGACGGATCTCGTCCAGACATCCCGAAGCACATGCAGGAGTTGTGGCAGCGTGCGGTCAATGCCGGTGCTATTCGACGTTCTACTGGACAAGACCTCCAGTACCAGCGCGAGTACAGCGTCAAGACCGAGAAGGAAGAGACCGGGGCTGACAAAATCCTCAACACATGGAACAAAGTTGAGAACAACCTTAGCTGGATATTCCAAAACTCGGAACGCTTCAACCGTGAGGTAACCCTCCTCGCGGCGTACAAGCTTGAGTACAACAAGCTCAAGAAGCAGGGGAAGCTCTCAGACCAAGAAATTGCGGAGCGTGCAGCCGCCAAAGCTATTGAGACGGTTGAAGAAGCCAACGGCTCTTCGATGTCTGAGACTGGGCCTGCGTTGTTCCAGTCCGACATTGGCAAGATCGTGGGGACGTTCAAGCGGTTTGCCTTGGCTCAGATTTTTCTGGCGTCCAAGCTGTTCGCGAAAGCGTTCGGCCCCGGCAGCGGGGCCACCAAGGAAGAACGCTCCATCGCTCGGAAGCAATTTGGTTACATCAACGGCATGGCGTTCACCTTTGCCGGCATCAAGGGCATGCCGTTCTTCGGCGGGCTAAACCTCATCGCCTCTGCCATCCTCGGGGACGACGACGAGCCATTTGACCTTGAAGGCGACATCCTCCGTAGCGAAGCCTCGTGGGCGCTACGCGGGCCTATGAGTGAACTGACTGGTGCGGACATCTCAAGCCGCACGGGCTTCACAGACCTCGTCTGGCGCGACGACCCGAAGCGTTTGGCGGAAGTCGGGATGCCTACCTACGTCGCTGAACTTGCGCTTGGGCCGGCAATGGGTATCGTGAACAACTTCCGGCGCGGCATGAACGACATCGAGCAGGGGCACACAGAGCGAGGCATCGAGGCTATGCTCCCTGCGGTTATTCGCAATATGCTGAAATCGATTCGGTTTGGTATCGAGGGGGCGACGACTAAGGAAGGTGTGAAGCTTGTGGACGACCCGAATGGGTACGAACTCGTTATGCAGTTCTTTGGGTTCACGCCCAAAGATCTAGGCGACCGTTACGCCGCCAACGAAATCATGAAGTCGGCGCAGCGTAATGGAACGGAACGTCGAACGGCGCTTCTGGCCCGCTTGAACCTTGCAAAGCAAGAGAACGACCTTGATGAGATTCTGGAGATCCGCCGGCAAATCCACAACTTCAACACCAAGGGGCCGGGAGCATCAATCGTTAAACCCATCACTTCCGACACTATCCATAAATCGGAAAAACAATACCAAGTGAAGCAACGTCAGATGGCTCAGACGTATGGCGTGTACCTTGGTAAGCCGATGAGCAGAGAAGTCCGCAATCTGCAAGCCCTTGTACCGGAAGAAGAGTAAAAAAAGCCCCGCACTTGGCGGGGCTAATTACAACACAAGAGGAAAGACACGTACAAAGAAAGGTTATCACGAGGGGGAATATGAATCAACGCGCCTCCGGGGGTGCCCCCTCAATTCCATAGAAGTCTTCCCCGTTGTACGAGAACTCATACACGCGCACGGCGGGGGAGTCGATGTTAGTGCCCTTGCCCATCCGCTTCTTCTGCTCTCCCAGATACGCCCCTTTGTCTTTGAAACTTCCCAGCAAGTCTTTAACCATCACCTGCCGCTCGGTGCAGAAATCCTTAAACACCTTGGTGCTTATGTACAGCTTCTTCACATCTGGCTCAAACCTTATAGACAGATTTTTGTGGGGAGAATGTATCGCCAAGGGTGCCAAAGCAGACCTTCCATCGGTGCTGTTATTGATGACCAGCACGCTGTCCCGGTGAGCGTTCAAAAAGTCCCCGAGGACATCCGCAATCTCAGGCACCGCATTCGCCACATCGCGGCGCAGGGATGGAATCAAATGCGAGAAAATCCATTCCAGCACCGGCTCTACCGGAATCTCATGTAGTCCTAACTCGTAGGCAATCTGCCCCCCGACGATGCAGGCGGCAAAGCACGCCGACCAATACCGCTCCCGGTTATCCAGCTTGGCCCGCTTGTCGATGTACTCCTGCATCGCCCGGATGCGACGGATGACCTCATCCTTGTTCCGCACCACCCACTCGGCGTAGAGCGTCCCAGCAACCCCGTAGTTCTCCATCAGGGTGACTTCAAACAACTCGTAAGCCTCGGTCTTCGACATCAGGTTCAGTGACTCTACCCGGTACTCAATCAGCCGCATCAACTCGCCGTTGGCGGTGGACTTACCAGATGAAAGCTTGTCCACGATGGAAGCGTTGGAAGTGCATAGACCGATGAGCGACCATGTGGTGTCGTTCTTCCGCTCCATGTTTACCTGAGACTGCATCCGCCCCGGCCCCATACCATGCGGGATGGCGTAAACCAACTTGGACGCAACATCCATCGGCATGTTGGTTACTTCATCGACTGTCAGCGGCAGGTTGTTCAACACGCCAGCGCGGTAAATCTTGTGGGCGTAGGTATCCGCCTCTACCGACAGAAGCTTGCTGGGGTGCCCCCAGATGCTGTTGACCATCCGCATGATGGTCGTCTTACCTGTCCCTGAGTTGGGGCTAACCAGAGCGAACATAGCGCCGTTGTAGCCAGTGAACTTTATCAGCGGGGAGCCAAAGCCCCCAAAGAACGGCAGAGCGAAGCCCTCTGCTCCCGGCGCTGCGTAAGTCTTGGTGACTCGCTTCCACTCCACAAGTGCCCCCTTGGCATGCAGCAGGGTGGCGACCGACTCGGTAGTTTCGGATGGTGGACTGTACCGGATTTCGGACACTCCGATTTCTTGGGTGCCCAGAATGAACTTGGAGTCGCCCTCTGCCCAACCCATCTGAGCGTGCAAAATCTCCGTATCCATCGTTACCTGCTGCGTCTTCGCGCAACTGATGAGATACCACATCAGCCGCTCCAACGCTTTCCCGGCGCTGATGACTCCATTGGCTGATAGCACCTTCCGTAGCTCGTCCTTAGAGGTCATAGCGTACAGCGGGACGATGAATTCCCGCGCCTTCTCTCTGGGTAAGTGCAGCCGTGCCAACGCAAGGTCACCGCGCACCGAGTCGGTCATGCGCTTCACCAGATAGAGAGAATGCTCATAAACCAACTCAGGCTCGTCGTCTCCATTTGCTACATAAATAGCTCCAGATTTAGCTCTAAAATAAGGCTTAGGTAATGTTGGGATTTCGTACTCGACGGGGTCGCCGCCTTCTTCGATTTCTACAATCACCTCTTCTTCGCTGGTCTGAACCTCGACTCCCAGCACAATCGGACTCTTAATCTTCTTTTTGTGTGGGCATCCCTTGCAACCGCCGGGGTTGTAGGACTCAATGGTCTCGCACTTGTACGGCTTGTCGATCAAATCCTCCGACTTCCGTATCGTCGTTTCAAAATCGTAGCTGGGGTGTTTATCCGAAATAGCGTGAATGCCGACCTCAAAGTCGGTGCAGTTACGCGCAATCGACAGCCCTGCACGCCACAGGTCGTAGCCAATCTTCTCCTGCTCAGTCGCGATATAGACCAACTGCTGGCACCCATCCCCCCGTGCCGACCGTTCCATAATCAGCACGAACCGCTTCTGGCGGTCGTCTGACAAGGACTTCATCAACTCACTTGGGCCTGTCCGCAAGTAATCCGGCGGCTCGGACAGGAGGATCGTCACACCCAGCAAACGGGTGAAATCCGCTAGTTCAAACTCCTCGCCTTCCAAAAGAACCTCTACAGGCACCGGGTCACGCTTGTAGTTGAAGGTGCCGGGAACGCGCAGGATGCGTGCAGCGTCCGCTGTGACGCTCATGTCGATCCTAAGACCTTCCTCCCTGCACAGCGTCTTGAGGCGCTCCGCAGTCGGCTTCCACTCGCTGCGGGTCATAGAGCGCGAGGTTATCCAATAGGCATGGATGCCGTAGCCAGAAGACACGATGGTCGGCGTGGGTAAACCCTTTGCCTCGCAGAACACCGACAACGCCTCCAAACCATCAGCCTGTGCCGCGTATGGCTTACCTACACCACAGTCGATGTCAACGTAAAACGATTGGAGCGCATGAGCATTGGTCGTCTTGCGACCGCCGCTTTCCTCTTCAAACGACGCGCAAGCAAAGTAGGCGTTATAGGACTGCCCCGAGAGTTCTTCTGCCTTGGCTACCGCACCGGGGATGTCGCGGTAGAAAAATGTGCGGGGGTTGCTCCCCTCTTTTAATCCGACTATGCAGTACACCCCATCAGCGGGAAGTACCTTTTCCATAAATGTCGTTGTGTTCATGTCTTTCTCTTCTTCTAATCTATTCCCATCCCCCGCTAGTTAATAACGCTTGAATCTTCTCGCCATAGACCGCCCTCGGCTCCGACTTGCCGGTAAACCACTTGTAGATCGTCATTTTGGAAACCCCAAAGTACCCCGCCATATCAATGGCGGGGATGTCTCGACTAATGCAGTACCGGCCTAACCGGACACCGAGGCTATCAGACGCTCGACGGTTCGCGTCGATGATTCGCGCACTGTAGCCTCGGTTATCCATTTACTCGTCGTCCACTTCAGTGGCGGCGGGCTTGCTCTTGTTGGCAAACTTCGCCAGCACGGCGTTGACATCGGGCTTTTCCGCCAAGGTTTCCTTCTTCTTCGCCGGCTTAACCTCCGGCTCGCTCTCTTCCACTTCGCCACCGTTCGCCTTAATGGCGTCCTTCAGCGACGGAAGCGCCTTCTGCCCCTTGTCGGCCTGATAGACAGTCATGGTGACCGCCATCTTGGCCTCGGTGGACTGCCCGTGCTCGATGAGCTTAGGCAGCGCCTCACGGCTCGGGAAGCCGATGGGGGCGAAGAACAGCTTCGGCGTATCCGCGTCGTCGTCAAACGAGATGCGGGTAACCAGACGGTCAATGGAATGCCCTTGCGATGCAACGTACTTGAAGTACTGCTGATACGGCATGTGGGAGATGTCACCCTTGCCGAAAAGAGAAGTCGCCGGAATCTCCAGCATGTGAACGCCGCTGTCGATGTCGTCAGCCAACACCACCGCAATCCGCTGCTTGAACCGGCAGGCACGAGTGTTGCCCTGACCGCTGCCGGCGATGTTCATCGGGCAGTCGTTGCAGTTCTTGTGCTGCGGGTTCTCCACGCTCGGGTGCGGCACCTTACTGTCAGCCGACCAGCAAGTCGGCGGGGCGGCTTCCGCAGTCGGGTCATACGTCCCTTCGTAGTAGGTGCGGGACACATCCTTGGCGACGTTCACCACGATGACATCCAACTCGTCCTTCTTCTTCGCCACTTCCTCGCCGTTGACGACCAGACGGAACACCTTGCCACGGATGGAGATGCGCTTGTTTACGCCCCCCATCTTCTGCATCAGGTCTTTGGTCAACTCGGACTGCCCCTCCTCACGGATGTAGTCGGGGACGAGATTGGTGCTGAACGGAATCATATTGTTCATCTTATTTATCCTTAGGATTTCTTACGAATGGTAATGGAGTATTCGGAGTCCACGTTCAAACCTGCGGGGTGCAAGTCTGGGTTAGCCTCAAGAAACTCCTTCATGTTTGACTGGTGGATGCGCTTCTCAAGAAGCTCGAAAGCATCGTGCTCCTTCATGAAGCTGTGAATGGACGCCCAGTCATTCGTCCAGTACTTCTTCTTCACGCTACGGATAACCGTACCGTGGCTCGTGCGGATAGAGTCCGCGCCGATTACTTTGCAGAGGTCTTTCAGTGCAACGGTCAGCACCTCCATGTCGGCCTCAATCTCGGCAACCTGCTGCGCCGTAACGCGCTCGATAGCCTGCTTCTGGTCTCGTAAAGCGATGAACGCTTCTACGATGGTGTCTACACCGTATTCATCAGTAGCCATGTCTTGTCCTCTAATTCGTTGTTATGTGCGGATGGTGAAGGATTAAATTTACTGTGTCAACTCCTCCCGGTACAAATCAATCAACTTTGCGTGGTCACCCAATTTCTCCCGCAGCATGCGGTAGATCTTCTGTTCGATCTGACTACCCACAATGTGTACCACCGTCATCGCGTTCTTCTGCCCCTGCCGGTCGATACGAGCGTTCGCCTGCAAATAAATCTCAGTGCTGGTGACCGGCGCATACCAGATGATGGTGTCGGCGGCAGTGAGCGTGATGCCATGCGCCGCAGCGGCAGGCTGGATAATCAGGACTTTGATGTCGTCTTCATCTTTGGTCTGAAACCGCTGGATGATGTCGTTACGCTTGGTCGCGCTTACCGACCCCGAGATAACCTCGCAGGGGGTATGTTTGCTCACGAGGTGAGTTTTTAACAGGTCGATGGTATGTGTAAACGGAACGAACACCAGCACCTTGTGCGACGCCTCCTCAATGACTTCATCCACCACGCTCAAACGGTTCGATACGTCAAACTCCACGGTCGCCCCGGAGTTGGTATACACCGCGCCACCTGAGATTTGCAGGAGCTTGTTGAGATTCACCGCTACGTTGGCCGAGGTGATCTCCTCCTCCCCAGCCATGACCAAAAACTCCTTCTTCAAAAGCTCGTAATACTTCTTCTGCTGCGGCGTCAACGCCGCTTCCCGGTCGGTGTAAGTGATGGGCGGCAAATCCAAACAATCTTTCTTCTCAAACCGAATGGCAGGCTGCAAAGCCGTGTGGACAATGGTCGATGCATTCGGCTTCGGAATCCACTTGAACCGGGTTATCTGCACCATGACCGACTCTTTGAACGTCGTGTAGAACTTCGGCACGTTGTGCGGCACGCACATCTTAGCCAGCCCGTAAGCATCCGCCGGGGACTGCGCCGCAGGCGTCCCTGTCATCATCCACAGCCATGTGTTAGTGGTCACTAACTTGTTCATCGCCTTCCATCGCTTGGTGGTCGCCGTCTTGTAGGCGTTCGCCTCGTCAATGATGATGAGGTCAAAGCCGCCCTTCGCAATCTCGTCAGCCACGATGGAAACGCCGTCAAAATTGATGATGACGTAGTCGTAGTCGCCTCGGATGATTCTCACCCGCTTGTCTTTGTCCCCGTGGGCTACCCCGACTTTGCGGTGCATCGCGAAGTTGAAGAGGTCGCGCTGCCATGCGGCTTGCATGATCGACAACGGACACACCACCAGCACTCGCTTGATGGCGCCCTCCGACATCAAATACTCCGACGCCCAAATGGCGCTAGCGGTCTTCCCCGTGCCCTGCTCGTTGAAACAGAACGCTCGGTTGTGCAGGGTCAGAAACTCGGCGGTGTCCCGCTGATGCGCCATCGGAGTAAAAAGCCCCGGCCACCCGTAGTCCCGGCGAATGGGGGATGGGACATTCTTGAAATTCAAATACCGTAGCCATTGCGCTTCTTCTAAATCCCACTCTACGGCAACCGTAGAAATATCGTCTTCTTTGCGTATTACTTGGCTTCGTTTGATTGCTTTGGTGATTTTATCGGGGTTTCTTGTGCGTACCGCAAGGTACTTGTCTTCAATTATTTCCATTATTTTTTCTTGCGTGAGACGTTCTTTTTAATCGTGTGGTCGCTGTTTCGGTAAAAACTCCGATTGTCGTGCGGGGATTCAAGCCGAAGATTCGATAGAGAAGAGTCTCCACCTTTGCTAAGAGGTTTAACATGCTCTATGTCTTTACCTTTGCGCTTGATAACTTTGCCGTCTTTTCCGGGGTTGTCGAACTCGTACCGTGCCCGCTCTCGGGCTGCACGGGCTGGCCCCTCACCTCGGGCCTTCTGCTGCTGATATTCTTTTTTGTAGGGTCTAGGTTTGTTGACGTAAGGCATAACCAAACTCCTTCTCAAAGTCTGCTTCTAGTTTGTCGATGATGGCATCTACATCGGCGTCAGTATCTGCCAATTCCGCCTCAAATTCTTCCTTCAGTTCATGCAGCAGTCGTTTTTTATCTTCTGGTTTCTTCATATCAACCTCTACCGTTGTGCTCACAATCCAGTACGGGGCAAAACTTACGACAAGTAAAATTGGGGAATGGGTTCCAGATGTCAGTGTTATAGCATTCATCTAATCGTTGAACGTCTTTTACCCATTTACCCCAAAACTTTTGTGCGTCAGCACGATGCACTTCAATCGAAATAAACTCTTTACTGACCACGAACAACAAGCCAGCGTCGATGGTATCGACATTAGGAAAGTGCGCGAAGACCGCCAAGGCAAGGAGTTCTAATTGGGCGGTGTCGGCGTAGCGGGCAGATTTGCCGGTCTTATAGTCAATGAGCAGCGCGGTCTTTTCGTTGGGACGGACTACCAATACGTCGGCAATCCCGCGCCACCAGACATCTTTTGCCAAGAACCCGCAGGGCTTCAACTCTTCTGTAAGCCCCATCTTGTGCTCGTAGTACTTATCCCCCGGTGACTCAATCAGGGTGTCTACATAAGGTTTTATGTAGTCGTACTTCGCGGGGATGGGGACACCATCCCGGCCATACTCTTCAGCGGCTTTGTGTACGGCATTGCCGTAGATCAAATGCTCGGCCTCATCTTCTTTCACATCTTTCAGAACGCGCAGCCTGTGATATTTACGGGGGCATTGCTTGAATAGAGAAATTGAAGAATAAGACCAAGTACTCATTTGTTCCGCGCTTTCTGAAGTTTGTTTCGTACCAAAAACATCAATTTACAATTATCCAACTCAATCTTTGTTAGCAAAGCCAGCGCAGTTACAGCTTCTTCTTCCGTAACGCCAACCTCGGCTTTCAAACAGAAGTCTTCAATTTTCCGTAGAGAGAGCTTGATTTCGGTGACGTACACCGAGTAGTCGTCAACACTGACCATAATTATCTCCAATACCACTTTCACAATTCAAAGGCAAGCCCTCTGCCCAAACGGGCGTTTCGCGGAAACACTGCTCGACAAATGCCTGCGCCCGCTCGGCTTCGGCCACCGGGGCGACGATAGCAACGGCGTCGTGGACGGTCATAACCGGACGGTACTCGTATGAGATGTTGACCATCTGCTCCGCTATAACGCACCGCGCTATAGCCTGCACCACGTTTTCAATGACCTTGCCGCCGTAGATTTTAACCCGCCCGTTGCGAGCCTTGTAGCTGAACTGACCCTCGGAGTCCTTCTGTAAGTCGGCGTAGCCCAGCTTGTACCCGCTCGGCAGCACGAAGCCATCAGCGCCAAGGTACAGCGCGTCGGGGCGCACGCCAATGGGTGCCGTCTGGCCCGCCAGCATCGCTTCAAGGCACCGCTGCCCCTGCTTCCACAACGCCGGGATCGCGGGGTATGACTCCCGGTAGGTGTTAATAATGTGCTTGCACTCTTCCAACTCCAACGTCACGCCAGAGGATTTAAGGGACGATTGGAACTTCGCAGCGCCAAGTCCGTATCCACAACCTAAAACTACAGTCTTACCAAGAAATCGTTCTTCTTTTGAAATCTCTTCCACAGGTTTGCGGTAAATTTTAGACGCCATGATTTTGTAAACGTCCTGCTTGTTGGCGAACGCCTCGACCAAATCATCCTGCCCAGACAGCCACGCCAACACCCTCGCTTCGATCTGCGAGGAGTCGCAGTCGATGATCACATGCCCCGGCGGTGCCAAAATTGCGCTCTTCAGCGTGTTGTTCCCACGGCTCGGCAGGTTCTGAATGTTCACGCCCCCTGACCCCCCCCAACGGCCCGTGTGTGCAGCGTAGTAACTCAGGGGAACTGGTAGGGAACCGCGCTTGGCAATGCCAATGAACCGCTCCGTCCGAGTCTCTTCCAACGTAGACTTGGTGCCCAGCCGTGCTGCCACCACCGCCTGCACCCGCTCATCCGGGTGTTCAAGCAACTCCTTTAGCCCCTCGTCGCTCTTAGCCAGCGCGTAGGTTTCCTTCCCGGTCGTCGGGCTGATTTTCATCGGCGGCTCCACGCCCAACGCCCGCAGGAGTTCTGCAAACTTAGGATTAGAATTGAGCGTTTCCGGGTCGGCTTCGCAGGCTGCGAGCAACTCGGCTTTGCGATCTCGCACTTCTTCAAGGTGCTGCTCCAGCAGCGGCAGGTCGAGTTCCAAAACCGGCTCGGAGAACATCTTGATCGTCAGATTGATGACGCTTAGTTCAAGCGAAGAAACCTTGGAAAGATATACGTTAAGCAAATCCCAAGTCAGGTCGCAGTCGTTGCGGCAGTACTCGCCGTACCGTCGAAGCTCGTCCGGGGCGAAATCCCCTCGCCGCTTGCCCAGCGCGTGGATCACTTCCTCCCCTTTCGCCCCCAGATTGTGCCGCTCGGCGCAGGCTTTCAGCGATGAAGAAACGTGCAGCCCGTCTAGCGCCCGCGCCAGACTGAGCGTATCGCACCACATGTTGGGTTTGATGCCAAAAATCCACGATAGGATGGCTGCGTCGAACATGGCATTGTGGGCAACGGCGACGGCGTTGTCCCAGTCGTAAGAGAGTAAGAAATCTCGGGTGTCTTCGTGGGTTCCTGAGAAGAACACCGCACGTTCGTCGTTAACCTTGACCCCAACACCAACCACTTCAAATCGTGGGTCACGAATGTATTCCTCCGTCGTAATTTTAGACAACGAAAATTCTTTGTCGTAGTAGGTTTCAAAGTCAATTGTGATGATTTTCATTCTTCCCCCCTTGCGCGGATACCTTTTGCAATGTATGTCGCAACTCCGTTTGTATCGTCGATTTCTCTCGCCACTAACTCAGCCCACTCAGCGCACGCCTCGCGCTCGGCAGCCGCAGCCTTGGCAGCGATCAGTTCCACGAAATGTTCAAGCCGCCGGCTTGAGTCGTACTCGATAGGAGATCTGTACTCAAAATTTTGAGTAAGCCCAGCTTTCCTTAGCGCCACAAAGATTTCTTGGTGCTTTATTCTTCCGCTCATTCCTCCCCCCTTGCGCGGATTCTATGGGCAACAACGTCGTCAGTTATGCCAAATAACTGCGCCTCCTCATCCGCTATCTGAGCACACGCCTCGCGCTCGGCGGCGGCGACTACGTTGGCAAATCGGTACAGGACTGAGATGTACATGTCATCGGCGAACGTGTTGCCTTCATAGACATGAATATCCGCCTCTCTCGCCATGCGGATAACGTCTTCCCGTGTCATGTGTTCCCCCTTGCGCGGATTGCGTCGGCACATCGCTTTGCTTCTTTCGCTTGCGATATTGCGTCTGCGTGCCAGCAAGCCGCGAATTCCAAATCACACACCTTCGCGCACGCCTCCCTCTCGGCCAGCACCGCAAGCCTGACAACTTCAGCGTGCCATGCCAGAAATTGCGCTGTCTCATCGGTCGGCTGCAACCTCAACGTCTCTGCCTCTTGCTTCCCGTGCAGTTCATACTCCCACTGGCTGTACTCGCTTTCAGTCACCGCCTGCCCATCTGTGTCCTTGCTCATTTTTCAACCCTCGCGTACAGGGCCGTGCCGACCGGCCAGATTTCGTTGCTTTCGGGGGCGAAAATGAATCGCCCGTTTAGCGTTCCGGTAAATCGACCGACAAGCTCGTACTCCGGCGCGCGGTACTCGCTTTCCGTCAACGCCTGCATTTCGTCCAGCCGGTCTTCGGCCAGCGCGTCTTTAAGATTCTTAACGGCCTTGACCATTTCTTTCAGGAACTCAAGGTGCGGGGGAACGTCATCGACGCGCCAAGTAACGATGCTGACAACGGCCTGCGCCGCTTCTCTCAGTTTGTTCATTTCTTCCTACCCTCCACAAACGCTTTTAGCTTCTGGTAGTTCTCTAAATTAGCGAAGCCTCCCTGCTTCCACAGACTGACGGACTGCTTCCGCACTCCAAGCTGTCGGGCAATCTCCGACATGGACACACCGCTCTGTCTCACAAGGTCGTCCATCCTGTAAGTCTTCCGCTTACCCACGTAGTCCTGCTGGTAGTCCTTCTCGGGCGCGGGCGCTGCCTGTACCTCCTCCTGCACCTCCACAACGACCGGCTGCGCTACTACCTTCTGCACTACCGTCCCGTCAAAGTTCATCCGCACGCGCCACGCTCGACGCTTCATCCCCTTCGCCTCAAGCTGCGACGCCCTCGCCATCGCCGCCTGATACTCATCCTCAGATCCGAAATACAACCGATACACCTGAGACGATGCCGCCATAACAACCCTTTCTGTTTACTGTGTCAACATAAATTACAAAGCCTGACCCACTATCAGTGGGTAGTGCTCGGGGCGGGGGTTGCGGTGTTGGGGTAGTACTGCTTCCCATATTTCTCAATGCACTCGGTGAGGGCTTGCAGGGTTTCTTGTGGGCCGACCGTTTCGAGGCACATGGAGGTGAGTGCGGACAGGGCGGCGAGCATAGTCTCGTCGTAGTCGGCCCCGCCTTCCATCTCACCGTTGCGGAACACGATACCGTTGACCTCGGTCGTGATGTGGTCGTCGGATTCTTTGGCTCGGATCGAGAGCAGGACGCTGGCGTGACTGTTCAGCATCATCTCCTGCATCTCTTTGAGGTCTTCATCCCGCGAGGATTTTTCTGCGCCTGCGGAGATTCTTATAGTGTCCATGTCTTTCCTTTTTTATTTCTTCGGTTCTTTACTGACCTCGGACAGGAGCCTGTCGAGATACCATTTAGCTTTTTCTAGGTCTGTCTTACCGCCCTTCATCTTCCAGCGCCAGACATACTTCAGCACGTTCGCGGTGCAGACTGCCTCCATCCCCTCCAGACCCGTCGTCGCGGCGGCAATGGCGTCGATGCACTCAACGCTGCCAGCGGTGTAATGGGCAGGGTGGTTAACTTGGTCTTTTGTAACTGCCTCACCTTTCTCGGTCATCGCTGTCTCCTTGTGGCGGCGAGAAACCCCCGCCGCCACATTTCCGTCAAGGTTTAGTCTTCCGACACGCTCGTCGCGTCAAGAATTTGACCACCAGCCGACAGATACTCAGCCAGCGCAGCAACTTCCTTCAGACCCAGCATGGTCACCGAGGTGGTCTCGCTCACGGCAAACTTCAGCGCACCATACGCACTACGCGCACGGATAAGATGCTTCTCGCCGTTCATCTGAACCACATAAATCTTCGGCACGCGATTGCGGGTCTTTTTCTCTTTCACTACGTCATTCATTCTTAATTTCCCTTCTTCTTAGTCGGTTTCGGTTTTTCCTGCACAGACGCTGTCTGTGAGGGTCTAGATCTTACTCTGGGCGGCTTTGCTTTCACAACGTCTTGGACAATTGCTGTAACGTCCTCATCCACTTCCTCCTCGTTGTCATCCGCACCGCTATACACAGACTTATCCACAACCGACTTGCCGGCAGTGTAGTCGGACAATTCTTTCTCGAAATTATCAGTTAACAGCTTGGCCCAATCCGAAATCAAAAAGTTTTTGCGCTGTGCCCACCATGTGTCTTCCCACGTAGCGACCTCGTAGAGGTGCGCCATAATCTCCAGCGTCTGGTTCGGCGCATCCGGGTTGACCTTCCGCGACCACCACAACATCTCACTGGCAACGGTCTCGCGCAGCACCGCCAACTGTAGTCGGTGGGCAAGATGCTGGATTTTTAACCCCACCTCCCCGACACGGAGGTCAGCGGCAGCTTGTATCGACTGGTCAATCCGCTTGGCCGCAGTCTCAATCCGCTTCTGGTAGTCGGGGTACGCCACTTCAAACTTCCCCTGCCACTCGATGAGCTTCTTCCCCAGCACCACCTGCTCAAGGTGCTCCTTCCGCAGGGCGTCATTAATCAGGTCATCGATCATCGGCTTCGCAAGCTTATACAGGTCTTCCTTAACCGCTTTCATTAACGCCTCTTTGCGTTCCTTAGGCATGACCCCGGTGTTCTCCTCTTGTCGCATCTCAATTCTCCTCTATTGCTTTTGCAATCAAATCGCCTACGTCCCGAATCAACCGACTCAGGAACGGACTCGGCTCCCCCTCAATCTCAATCCGCCCGCCCTTCACCTTGGTCGCGAAATAAACAAACTCGGCCTGCGGGGACTTACAGGAGTACGTCGATGTCGGCGGTGGCGTAGACACCTCTTCCCCATCATCCCACGCACTCGCCAAGAACAACTCGGACTCACTCAACCCATGCTCGTCTTTCTCTTTCATCGGGCACCTCCTCTGACCGGCCAGCCGCTGTAGTCGGCTTTGATGGGGGCATGCTTGGGATGCAGCAGCCACTTGTCTCCCAGTATCTTGAGAGCCTGCGCTCTCTTGATGTCGAGGTCTTCAACCCCCCACACGTTGTGTGTGGGCTTACGAATCAAGAACTGACTGATGTCAGTCAGTTTCGGCTGCGGGTTTTTCTTAGCCTCCATTTTCTTTCTCCTCCTCTGTCGAATTGATTTCCCAGACCGTCGCAGTCCAATCGACGCCCCCATGTGCCTCAAGCACCGCTTCTACCAACTCAATGGGGACGTAGGGGTAGACCGTTCTCGTCAGGTCATCAGGGCCTTCCGCGTATTCCACCCAAGCCTCAACCGGCTCAAGTGGATAGCCAACCTCGACATGCGTGTATGGGCCTTCATTATCCTGAGGCGTGGAGTAGTGCGCGCTCGACGCCTGCACTGACACTGCAAACCCGTCGTAGCACACAATCTTGCTGCACGGGCGGCGCAAATCCGTGTTTGCGTACCGTTCCCCACTCTTCAAGTGCGTCTGCAAATCCCAAGGTTTCATTTTTCAATCCTCGCTGTTAAAAACTCAGCCCACTGGGGGAATGGCCCCATCCACTCTTTCCAGTACTTGCGTACCTCTCCAGCAGTCGCCAGTCCAAGCCAATCGTCGTAAATCTGCGCCCGGAACTCGGGCGAACAGGTCTTCAGCCATTGCAGCGTTACCGCTGCGCGTTTTGCTCGTAGTGACATCACAGTTCCTCCGCTTCAACCTGCGGGTCAATGCCCACAAGATCGCAGTAATTAACCCAATCGGATGTAAAGATCCGAGAAAAATACTCCCCCGTAGTCCGCCCCTGCCGATCCGCCCACTGAGAGTCAAACCGTGCCACCATCCGCCCCGTCTTCTTCCCACGGTACAAACCCGTCAGCCACACCCCCACGCTGATTTCTTCCTTCCCCTCCCACATCGGGGCCGGCAGGCTCATGTAGCCGGAGTCGCCATCATAAAATCCAGAAACTTTAGCTTTCATCTCACATCTCCCACTTTTTAATTGCGTCGCTGATGAATTCCGCAAGCTCTTCCAGCTTCTTAAATTCGTTGGCGGGGATAATGCCGTTGCGCTCCCCGATGGTAACGCTCAGAGCGTAACTAATGTTACGCATCTCTTCTTTGGTCAGGTGTACCACATGCTGGTACTCCGGGTTGTTCTTCTTGCTCACTTCTTTCCCTCTAGTTTGTTTAATAATTCTTCTTCGGTCATTGTACCATCATATACGAAGGCAATACCACCCGCCTCTTTTATTGTTGTTATTTCTCTCTGTTGCAGTGCCGTAGTGTTGCCCAGTTTGCCTTCCGCCTTGCACTCGATGGCGAAGAACCTCCCCCGCCAACACCCGACAACGTCGGGGATGCCTGAGCGTCCGTATCCCCCGGTCTGGGGGAAAAAGAGATAGGGAACTGGCTGGAGCAGGCGGAGGAAGGTGGTCAGCTTGCGCTTGGTTTTTCCCTCCGGGGTGAAGGCGGTCATGCCTCGTCCTCCCCGAAAGCTGCGTCCCACTCTTCGGGCGTCGTGCCCGTCAGCACGAACTCACGCTGGTTTGCGTTGAGTGTGGGGAACGCATCTTGGATCAGCGCCCCCGTTGCCCATGCGGCCAGCCCGTCCTCAAACGCTTCACGAGGCAGGGGCACCACCATGCTGTTGTGCTTACCCGTAAGCTTGCTCTGCCTCGTTACCAGCACTGTGCCGGGGGCTGCGACATCTTCCGTATAGATAAGCTTGCCCGCTTTCATGCCTCGTCCTCCTTGGCCTCTTCCCACATCAACCGCTGGGCAGCGCGAAGGACTGCCTTCGCCAACTGCTGGGCCTCGGCCTCGGGGAGGTCGGGGTCATACGCACGACTCCCCATCACCCGCGCCAAGTCCAGCACATCCTCCCGCAGGAGTTCCAATCGGCCCTCGCGCACGCCCCGCTTGTGGCCGAGGGCGTAGCCCCCGTCGTAGCCCTTCGCAAACTCGCTCGCCATCTCGTCCGTCCTCATCCCATCACCCCCATGATCTGTTCGCAAATCTGGTCGTCCACCTTCTCGTCAACCTTCCTGTCCAACCACCGCGCCCTGTAGCCCTTGCGGTCGAACAGGATGTAGTCGATCTCCACCGTGCGCGGCTCGTCCCAGCCGTTGCCGTCCCGGTGATAACTCCGCACCCGCGCAATGGCGGGGATGCCCGCCACCACTACCTCAACGTCCGTCGCCATCACACACCTCCTCCAGCCAGTAGTCACACCCCGCCTCGCCATCCCGCTGCGTCATCCGCATAAGGGCAATTTCCTTGGTCACTTGCCCGATGTCAGTCGGCGGCATCATGAGGTCGTAGACCAGTGTGAAATCCTGATACTTGTAATTCCGACACCAAACTTTATAGGTCTTCTCCTCAGTCGGAACCAGCCACGCGTCTCGGCCATCGGCGGCGAAGTAATTCATCGCCTTGGTAGCGTCCCCAATGTGGTAGACCCCCGCTTCAAACGTGTTTGCCTTCAAGCGCCCGTGGTAGTAGCGCACCATGAGTCTGTAGTTCATGCCCACTCTCCCTCCACTCTGTCGATCCACATCGTTGACCACACTGCCCATCGTGCTGCCTGCTCTGCCGCCAACGCCGCATCCCTCGCCGCCGCCATCGATTCTTGCGTCCGCTCGGCGCACATCCGTGCCCACTCGGGGCCGTAGCCGTGCTGGTCGGCAAGAGGCTGGTGCTGAACCAGCCTGTCCCACATTTTTTCGGTGTTCATCTTTTTACTCCTTAATTTTCCAGCCCGTGGTTGCGGGCAATGTCCGGGTGAGTGTCGCGCAGCCACTGTGCAAACTTGATCGTCAACGCCGCCTTGGCGTAGCTCCAAGGCCAAGCACGGGACGGCTCGCGGATCGAGCGGAAGTAGTCCGTAATCTCGGGCATGGGATACCAACGCTTGGCGTTGTCAGTTTTGCCGAGGCGGTAAATGTCCGCCCAGTCCAATTTCTTTTTCATCTTTGTACTCCTTAAATCTTGTAGACCGCCGCATACCAGTGGGTGCAGCACTCAACAAAAAGACCCAACCGCGCCAACACCTCTTCGGTCTTCTCGTTAAACTCCGCGAGATAGCGGGCCTCGCTGCCGTCATACACCACTACCAACTCCGACTCCGCCCCATACGCTTCCCCGCGCTCGCACCACTCCGTAGGGGAGTAGAAGACCTTGCAGCCGCCCGAATTGGGCAACCCCTGCTGCACCGCCTGCTGACGGAAAGCCTCCGCAGCCAGCACCCCACTGGTGGATAACCCCTCGGGGATGTCCCAGTCCTTACTCAATCCACTCATCCCAAACCCCCTATAAGATAACCTAGTAAGAAACACATCAAGAAAACGAATGCTACTTCTTCCAACCGCATAGTGCAACACCCCCTAAAAACCCCCGAAAACCCCCCTAATGTTCCAAAAATCGCGCAATGTTCCAAAAAATTTTTGTATTGTTCCAAACTAAGTGCTTGATTTCTAAGGAATGTTCCTATTGTGGCAATGTTCCGGGCAAAAACTATGAGTGCCCAAAAATTTCTGAATGTTCCAAAGGGCGCATACCCCCCTGTATGTATGTAAAAAGAATTCAATATAAATATAGGTATTGTTCCAGAGGAGCGCGTGTAAATTTTTTTGGGCGTTCATGATTTTTGGCTGGAACATTGCCACAAATGGAACACTCCTTAGATTTCAACGACTTACGCTAAAAAAACTGGAACATTAGCTGGAACATTAGGGGATTTTTGGAACAATACACCCCAAAATCCCCCTCAGCCCCCCCCGAAAACCTCCGAAACCCCCTAAATCCGCGCCACCCAGAGGGTCAGACCAAGAAGTTTTGCCCAGTACTGGTCAGGATGCGGCTCCCATGCCGCCCCGGCGTCGAACCGGGGCATGCGTTTTTGGATGGCGTAGTAATCCGTGCCGTCCGTGAAGATAGACTCCGTGCCCGTCTGCCCCGGCTGGTATTGGAACTCGTTTACGAATTCCCGCCGACTCCCATAGCACTCGCCCATCCCGGCGGCGATGGCTTCCAGCCGCTTGCTCATGCTGCGCCCTCCTTCTCCACGTTGACTGCCCGCTCTGCCATCGTCTGCACCCAGTGCCGGAACCCGTCCGCATCGGTGACCCTGATTTCGTGGTTCTCGCTCTTCGTAGCCAGCCCGTAATCGAGCGCGGCTGCCAGTCGGAGGCAGATGCCGACGTAATCGTGCTCACGCCCCAACGAGTCGAACTTCTTGAGCCGCGCCTTCACGCCGCGCCACGCCTGTCCCAGAGCTTCCGCCTGCCGTTCGCTGTTGAACCCGCTGTAGGCGCACTGGATTTCGATCTCGCCCCCGTAGATGTTGGTATCCGTGATACCGTGCAGGCCGCTGCCCTGCTGGCCGCGCACCCGGATGCGGATCTCGGGCAACCAGCACCCGTCGCCGTCCTCCCGCACCCGCAGGGTCTTGGGGCTCAACCCCGGCCAGCAAATGATCCCCTCCTTGTACGCACCGTTGGTGGCAGTGAAAATCTGATACCCGTGGCTCATGTGAGCCTGCACAATCAGGTAGTGCTTGCGGGGGTTCTTGGTCTTGCTCATGGTCTCTCTCCTGTTGCCCCGGCTCATCACCGGGGCGTTGGTGTTAGATGATGTGCTGCTCGGGGTGGCAGGGCAGCGGGACATACACGAAGACAGACCCCGTAGCCGTGCCGCCCTCGATCAGCGAACCCTGCCAGCCCAGCTTGCGGGCCAGCGCCAGCGCAGCGTGAGCGTGCGCGTTGCGAGAGTCCTCATACGGGTAGTCGATGGTCACCGAGTGCTTCCCGTTGCCCGTCGTCGCCTTGATTCGAGCGCCGCGAAAGGTCGTCGCGCTCAGGAACTTCGTAATGATCGCCATCTCTTCTCTCCTTGTTACTTGCTAAACCGATTCAACCACGCCAAGGCTTCCGCCTTGGTCGCAAAACGCCCAGAGAGCGGGGCACGATGCGGGCCGCGCACCACATACCAGCCCTCAAGTAAAGCCACATAAACTACCTTCGCACCGCTCGGAAGAACCACATTCATCTTTTGTCTCCTTGTCGTTTTGCCTTAAGAGAAGCGGATAGTACCTGGCCTATCCGCTCCGCGCAACTACTTCTTGAACCCGTACTCGACTACGGTTACGAATTCCGCGCCCTCGACCTGCGGACGGTAGTCCGAGATCTGATAATCCGCCGACTCAGGCACCGGCACCTTGTACACGTTGCAGCACCGCACGCCGCTCGCCTTGTCCAGCTTCGCCTGCCGCGCCAACACCTCAAGGAGGTCTGTCCCCGTGCTCCACCACATGTAGCTGGACACGAAAAAGTGCTCCGCATCCTTCTCGACCTGCCACGGCTCACTGCGCGGCTCAAACTTTTTCTCCATCGGGATCTCTCTCATGCCACCACTCAGCTTGATTTTCACACCCATCACACCTCTCCTTGATTCCAGATTTTAGTAACCGCCGGTAAAAATGACCGTCCAAGTGCCATAGCCCATCGGCGAAGCACGGAAAGTAACCCCCTCGCGCACCAAACGCACGCAAATGTCAATCATCTCTTCCGTATTCAAATCAACAATCTGCACTGTGTTTCTCCTGTCGTTTGTTCGATGTTCCACGTGGAACGGTTTGGCGTTGCCGGTTTTGATGAGGGAGGGGGCTGCATCTGCCGTCCTCCCCCGCCCACAAATAAACCCCTAAATTTCCTGTTACTTTGGTGCCAACATCTGTTCCTTTGGTGACACGTGGGCCACCCCCTTTTGTTACGTTATAACGTAACATTTCCCCTCAGAACGGTATGTCCTCGTCTTCAGATGTTCCACGTGGAACATCGTCACCCTCGTCCTCCTCGACTGTTCCACGTGGAACATCGTCGCCCTCGTCCTCGTAGTAATCGAAGTAATCGTCCTCCGGGTGGCGCACCGCCGGCCCGCAGTAGAACGGATTCCGCACCCACGTGTCGTAGCTGGTGAGCAGCCATGCCTGCTCGGCGCGGTCGCGACCGACGTTGACCGCAAATTCCCGAATCGCATCATCTGGTGTCGCCAACGGCCCTTCTTCGTCCTGATACTGGATCCACATCTCGTCTCTCCTGTAGTTGCATCTCTCGCCCACAGGAGCCACTATACTCTTGTCACAGCGAAAAGCAACAAGCACGACCTACAAGGCCGACAACGCCGACTCCGTCGCGGCACGGCGCACGCCGCCCCATCAGGCTCGCCGCAGCCCCCTTCCTTACCAGTTCTCCAAAAAAATAAGGGGGCCGAAGCCCCCTGCTGCCATCCTACCTGTGCGGCCCTATGCCGATTCCATCTGCGCCTGTAGTTCGTCGATGTAGCCTTGGAGCATCGCGATGATCGCATCGCGGGTAGTGCTACGCGGGAGACCGAACGTCTTTTTAACCAAGGCCGTTACACTGCGCCCGCTAGAATGTTTCATGCCAAGGCTTTCGAGTTTGACTGCGGCCTTCCACTGGCAAAGTTGAAAGTAAGGAATAAACTTTTCGTCTTGCATTGTTGCTTTCTCCGATTGTTAAGAATTTATTAAGTTACTCAATGCTTTTGGTGCACGTTTAAGAGCCTGTTCTATCCGCTCCGGCCTAATATGCCGCAAAGCATCCCTCGCCGCGTTTGCCGCCCCTAAAGCGAATCCATCCGCGTCGCTACCGTATGCCACTAATTCAATCTGTTCGTGGGCCTTGATTGCGGCCAATGCCGCAACGATAAATAGCGCGTCTTGATCCATATCGTAAATAATTCGAGCGTAAAGTCCGGACATTGTTGCTTTCTCCGATTGTGGGAGCGGCATCGAACGGTGCCGCTCCCGTTGGTTTTAGTACGCGAGGCCAACGTCGCCGGCAACGTGGTGCCGGAGCATGGTGCCGGTGGGAAGCTTGGCAACCCACGCAGCCAAGTCTGCGGCATCGTTCGACTGCGGTTTAGCCTTGGTGCGTTCCCACGCTAGGCGAACCTTGCCACCCGCCGCATAGCAAGCCTCGCCGTTGACCTTTTTCTTGAACACACCGTGTACCGGGAACGTAATGACGTAATCCCGCTCGGCCCCGCGACGATTGCAGAGCGGATTATCCCCACCGCAACCGCGTTCGCTACCCTTGCCGGAGCAAGTAACCTTGCCCTTATTCTTTTCGACGGTGGCAGGGCATTGAACGTAACGGATACCATCCACCACGCGAACCTTGCTATCGGCACCATGCCAATGCTCCGGCACCACCACCGTGGTGGGCACACCGGCCTCCACTGCAAGCTTCGCATCGGCGAACGAATCCGCAGAGTAGTTGAACGTGGTGCCGTAGGTCGCGGCCCTGTCTTTCCACTGCGACCAATGGAAATGAGTGTAAGTCCACGCGAGGCCACCTACAGGCACTGCGGCCCCGACGGTGTCCATGTAGTGGTAATCTATGGTGGCCGCGCTGGTAGCCTTTGCCGGATTTAGCGCACACGTGGCAGGGCACGTGCCGAACAGGTCGACGCCAGCGCGGTAGGTTACCGCAATCTTTCCGGTCTTAGAGTCGCCGGACACTTTAACGAGTGTAAGCATAAGTGATGCTCCCGTAGTAGTTAAACTAGAACCCGCGCTACCGATATCGATAACGTGAAGCCACTATACGCTAACTATAGAGAAAAGCAACAAGCGCAAACTACAATCGCCACGCCGCGCAGGCGCACGCCGCCCCTGTAGGCTCGTCACAGCCCCCTTCCTTGCCAGTTCCTTAAAAAAGAAGGGAGGCCGGAGCCTCCCTCAAGTGCGCTGGGTGTTAGCTGCGAACAATCCCCGCCGTCACCATCGCAAGCCGCCAGTATTTAGCCATGCGCGGCGCGTTGTCGTGCGAGTAGTGCAGCGTGCGCTCCGTGTACTCGCCCGTGAACATGTTCTGCTCCATGTCGGGCTGAGACAGCCATTCGGGCGTTCCGTCTCCAAGGGGAACGCAGGCTCGCCACGGCTGGCTGTATTCACGCATCAGTTCGACCAATTCGCGGAAACCAACGGTCTCCGTGCTGACGCTGGCCTCACCGTCCGGGCAGTAATCGTCTTCGTCTTCATCGGGTGCCGGATAAACCGTCTCAATCAAAGTAATCTTAATCACTATCATCTCTCCCTTATGCTACCCGGCCACGTGGCCGGGTAGCGTTGCTGTTTAGATATCGGTCTTGACCGTGAAGGTCACATCCCGCAGCACATCCCGCACCATATCGCGGATTGTGTTATCGTCCGGAATATCGAGGTTATCGAGTTGCCGCGACACTTCGGACTCGACTTCCGACTCGACGCTGGCCTCAACGGTCTCGCGAATCTCTTCGCGAATCTCTTCGCGCACCGTTTCGCTAACGCCATCTTTCGCTTCAAGCTCCTCAATCCGACGGATCAGAGGGAGAGTGGCTTCAGCCACAACGTGGGCGATATAGGCGCGAACCAAAGCTTCGATGGATTGAATATCCATTAGGTATAACTCCAGATAAATTGTAGGAAGAGCGTGTATGCACTAGGCATGTAGGTCACTATACGCTTATCGTAGAGAAAAGCAACAAGCGCAAACTACAATCGCCACGCCGCGCAGGCGCACGCCGCCCCCCTTGGCACCCCGCTGCCCCATTCCTTGCCAGTTCCTTAAAAAAGAAGGGAGGCCGGAGCCTCCCTCAAGTTCACCGTCGTTCTACTTCATCGCTTTCAATTCAGCCTTGATGCGCTTGGCGGTCTCGCCGCGCCATGTGCTGGCGTTCGCGAGAAAGTAAGCCACCACGCTTCGGGCCGAGTCGTCGTAGTAGTTGTCCCGGATACTATCCAGACAACTCATGGCCTCAAGGTACGGCTTGGCCGCGTAGTTCACCTTGGCCCCCCAATCACGACGGATTTCGCGGGCGATTTCGTGCAATGGTCTATTCATGGTTTTTCTCCCTTATGCTACCCGGCCACGTGGCCGGGTAGCGTTGCTGTTATGGCCGGTAATCGGCCTCGTTGTAGCCATCGCTCTCTAGGGCATCGAACCATTCCTGTATGGTTTCATCTGTCCAGCCAGCGTTCCTCAGTGCAACACGTGCACCATCCATAAAACCCTTGTCAAAACCCTTGTAGTAGGCATTATCTTTTGCTAGTTCGATATTGGCTTGCCCACACTTGAGTCCGTCAATCCATCCCTCACGATGGCCTTTCTCGTAGCCGTCATCAAAGGCCACCATTGCGCGATAGTCGTGCATAGTCTTTTCTCCGATTAAATTGTAGGAAGAGCGCGTGGTGCGCGCTAAGCGCGCCTCACTAGGACGATTTAAAGTTTACTCTTCCCACAGAAAAAAGCAACAAGCGCAAACTACAATCGCCACGCCGCGCAGGCGCACGCCGCCCCTGTAGGCTCGCCACAGCCCCCTTCCTTGCCAGTTCCTTAAAAAAGAAAGGGGGCCGAAGCCCCCTCAAGTGCGCCGAGTGTTATTCGTACTGCCGCGACCCCTTGCTCGCTTCGCGTCCGACTTCCTCGACCGGCTCCACTTTCGTGAAGTAAGTTTCCGGGCCATCCGGCTCGGGAAGGTAGTCGTAGTCCAACCCGCGAGCGTCGCACCATTCCATCTCGCGATTGCACTGTTCGCCGTGCGCCCGCGTCGCGGCCTCCGACATCTCCCTGGCCTTTTCGGCCATCTGCTGCGCCGCGTGCAACGCGGCCATCTGCGACGGGTACTCATTCCACGCGACCAACTGCACATCGCGCCCATACCAGCCGCCCTCTTCCGGGCCACCGTAGTACGGGACGGACACGTACAGGGTCACGGCGTACGGGGCCGGGGTGCTCGCATTGGGAGCGATAGCGTGGAACGCGGCAGAGATATACTTTTGCATAACCTTAACTCCGATTAAATTGTAGAAAGAGCGTTTGTCACTAGGACGATTTGAATTCTACGCTAACTACAAAGAAAAGCAACAAGCGCAACGCGCAAGCGCAGGCACGCGAAGGCGCACGCCGCCCCTGTAGGCTCGCCACAGCCCCCTTCCTAGCCAGTTCCGTCAAAAAAGAAGGGAGGCCGGAGCCTCCCTCAAGTGCGCTGGGTGTTAGCTTTTCCAGCGTTTGACCATGTATT
>Ga0209358_10000177_pt1 | contig 59519 bp, 41 predicted proteins | sample LauGreFa1BDMLBSN_2_FD_187574 | JGI IMG/M metagenome (GOLD analysis project Ga0209358, IMG submission 187574) | Freshwater lake microbial communities from Lake Michigan, USA - Fa13.BD.MLB.SN (SPAdes) (version 2) | ecosystem: Environmental > Aquatic > Freshwater > Lake | place: Lake Michigan, USA... | reverse complement strand
ACCACCCCCCGCAGTTGGGTATCACCCGCCACGTCCAATGACCGGGTCACCACCATCGCATTGAGGCTTGCAACGCCCATTACCCGTAATTGATCGGTCACATCCAAGGCATTGATCGTGGCCATGCTCCCGGTTAGTTGGCCAATCGCCGAATTAGCTAGAACCACCAGCCGATCGGCGGCCACCTGCCTTGCCGCTAATTCGCCCGGGACGACCACCCCTTGCAGTTGGGTATCACCCGCCACACTCAATGACCGGGTCACCACCACTGCATTGAGGCTTGCCACGCCCCACACCCGTAGTTCATCTGTTACATCCAAGGCATTGATGGTGGCCATGCTCCCGGTTAGTTGGCCAATCGCCGAATTAGCTAGAACCACCAGCCGATCGGCGGCCACCTGCCTTGCCGCTAATTCGCCCGGGACGACCACCGCCCGCAGTTGGGTATCCCCCGCCACGTCCAATGACCGGGTCACCACCACTGCATTGAGGCTCGCCACGCCCCACACCCGGAGTTCATCCATTACATCCAAGGCATTGACCGTGGCCATGCTCCCGGTTAGTTGGCCAATCGCCGCATCTGCTTGAACCACCAGCCGATCGGCAACCACCTGCCTTGCCGCTAATTCGCCCGGGACGACCACCCCCCGCAGTTGGGTATCCCCCGCCACGTCCAAGGACTGGGTCACCACCATCGCATTGAAGCTTGCAACGCCCATTACCCGTAATTCATCGGTCACATCCAAGGCATTGATGGTGGCCATGCTCCCGGTTAGTTGGCCAATCGCCGCATCTGCTTGAACCACCAGCCGATCGGCAACCACCTGCCTTGCCTCTAATGCACCGGGTACCACCACCCCCCGCAGTTGGGTATCACCTGCCACCTCCAAGGACCGGGTCACCACCATCGCATTGAGGCTTGCCACACCCATCACCCGTAATTGATCGGTCACATCCAAGGCATTGATGGTGGCCAGCGTAGCGATGAGCTGGGTAAACTGGGCCGTTTCCACTATTGCCGTGGTCACCACCGCCTGCTGCATACTACTCCCCACCTTCACGGTCACATCCGTCATGCGGGCCCCCGATTGGGGCATCTGTAGTGTTTGTAGGCTCACCCCATTGGCCGTGGTTTGTGCTAACCCAGTGAGTCGGTTGACTGTTCCCTGATTGATACTAACCATCCGTGCCGATAGGCTGTTGACACTGGCGATGGTGGGCACCCCCATGGAACGGGTCACCACCAGTTGATTGAGTCGCCCATCAATGGGCACCACCACGTGTTGCATGATGGCATCCTGATCGGTGACCACGATCATCCCACCTGTCACCACCAACTGATTAACGGACGCAATCTGGCTCACCGCCAGTCTGTTTTGCACCGCCAACGCATTTGCAGTGCCGGTTTGCACCATCAAGCGGTTCATGCGGGCATCCCCTGCCACCCCCAACGACCGGGTCACCACCATCTGGTTAATGGTGCCGGTTATGGGCACTGTGATGTCTGGTATCATCGCCCAGGCCCCCGCATCTATTAGCATATCGCCGGTGATGACCATCTCATTGGCGGTCACCTGTTGGATCATGGCCCGCTGACTGATCAGTTGTTGAATGATGCCATCCTGAATCACCAATTGATTGATGGTACTATACCCCGATACCATCACGCTCTCAGGTACGCTCACCCTTCCAACCGCTGCCCGATCAGCCACCATCCCTTGGATCAGGGTGGTGGTGTCTTCCACCATCAAGGAACGACTGACCGTCATGTCTCGGGCCTCGGTTTTTTTCCACCCTCCCAATTCATCTACCATCACACGGTTGATGGTGGCCGCATTCACCCCCATCAGGGCGATACGATTCCATCCTTTTCCATCAAAATTGCCCACATTCAAACTGGCAATGGAGGCCGTGGGTACCAACATGCGATTAAATACGGCATCGGCATTGAGTCGCAGCCACTCACGAATCTCTATTGATTCCGCCGACAACTCCGTGCCCGTATACTGGCCAATATTGAGTTGGTTAACCGATAACTCCGTAACCCCTTCCAAACGATTGATCGTCGCCGACCCTTCCACGGTCAACAACGCCCCAACCCGCACCGCATTGATGGTGGCCGCCTGCATCACCGATACGGTCGAGACGGTCATGCTTCCTTTACCTGTCAACGCTTCTGACCCGAGTGTGCCGACGGTTGCGTGCGTCGGTACCACCAATTGGTTGAGGCTGGCGGTGGTCTCCACGACCATACGCGACAGGGTGGCCACACCCAACCCATTGATCTGTTGCACCATCAGACCCGGGGCCCTCATCTGCCCGGGAACACCCATGTCAACCGCCGTTAATTGGTTAAATGTGCCCACCCTCACGGCCAATTGGGCCACGGTGGCCGTTGGCACATCCAATGCCGTCACCCCCAATTGATTCATGGTGGCCATGATTGGAACGGTCACGTAAGGGAGCTGGGCCCATTCAATCATCCCCGATTGGGTGACCACCAGCTGATTGACCCTGGGTACTGATAAAAACGCCGTCTCGATGCCCCCCCCTTTGGTGTCGCCTAACACCCTCATACTGTCGGTTACATTTGCCGTGATGACCACCAGTTGATTGGCCGACAATCCCCCGCTGGTCAGTGACGATGCACGAAGCATCTCGTCAGACAATAGACGGTTGGTGTTGACCTGTTCGCTTACCTGAATGGTACGGGATCGGAGGGTGGGTACCGAGGCACTGCCATTCACATCCAATAATTCGGTGGGTGGTTTGCCAACCCCCACTTTCACCCCGGGGGCCATGATGGCCTGGCGACGCACGGTTAGTTGGGATGCATCGAACTGATTGGCCGCCATGTCACCTGAGATCATGACCCCACCCAACACATCCAACGCCTCTTGGGGAATGCGTCCAATCCCGATGCGCGTTAATTGACCATCCAACTTAATAGGCCCCATGGTGAGTGATCCGTCCAATACCGAAAACGTCGGGGTCCAAATCTGACCCACTCGTAAGAGGGTATTAATGGTGGTCACTTGTCCCAAGGGCACCAATTCAGATAAAAATTGACTGGTGCCAATCGACATCACCTGCCCTTCTGGGGTTAACACAATCGATTCGATACTACCCCGATAAGCCGACTCAAGGGGGCCCGTTACATGGCGAAGGGTGAGTGAATCGCCGGTGTCGAACTGTAATCCAGGACCGGGTGTCAACGTTCGGGGGGTGTCCAATGTGGCGTTGGTACTACTGATCACCACCTGATCGGGCATCATCGCCAATCGTACCCATTGATTCTGAGAGACCATGATAAGCCCGGGTCCGGGTGTCACCGACCCGATGCCGCCGGATGATACCGGCATCGTGCCCACCAATTGAGCGGGTGATATCCCCGTCAAATAGGTGCCCGCCCCCTGAAACACCTGGGCACTCACCCTGGGGACCACCACTTGCTGATACACCCGCCCCGATCCTGAAAGGGTCTGACTGATATCGAGGGTACCCCGAATGCGTGGGCTCCCACTTAATGGCACCAATTGCGGGGGTCCCGTGATGATCGTGTTAAGATGACCTTGGCCGTCTAATAACAACCCCCGTACCCAGGTCTCATCGTCAAAGGTCATCGACGGCCAATCGGATGTATCCTGATGGGCAATGGTGATACGCCCATTTTCGTGGCTGACTTGCACCCCATTGTCTCCGGTGAGCTGACCGAATGCCGGCAACCCATCCCCATCCCCAATCAACACCTCACCGGCCACCCCTGTCCCCACCCCCGCCATCTGTTGGGTGTCCCCTCCCAAAACTTGGTTAGCCGGTAAAGATGGGCGGCCCGTGCCACCCCGACTCACCGATAACACTTCGCCTACCTGCAAAATGGAGATACCCGTAATGTAACGGCCATCTCCCTCAAAAAAATCAGCCGTCACCACCGAGGCGGTCATCCCGTTGACCACCAACTGATCCATCCGGATATCCCCCGACACCCCCACCGAGCCGGTAATCGCCAGTGCCCCGTTGATCCGGGGTGACCGGAGTGGGACCAATTGTTGCCGTCCCGTATCGGTTAACAGCCACTCACCCCCGCCGCCACCGCTGGTTTGCCTCACATGCCCTTGATCATCGAGTGTGAGGGTCATCACCCGATCATCGGGATTCAAAAAGGGTGACACCACCGCCTGGGCATTGCTGGTAATCACCAGTGACGACCCGATTGACAGGACGTATAGGCCATTTTCCCCCACCCATTCGGTGGCCACTGGGCTATGGACCCCCCCCATGAGCACCTGCCGTTCACGTAAGGCCACATTTAATGTCAAGCCCTGATCATTGGCACTTAATAAACGGGGTGAGAGGGGGTCTAACGACCCCACCCCGCCCGTATTGACCCCCACTTTGCCGACCAATTGATTGGGCGTTAATCGCGTCAATCCAGTCCCTTTCCCTTCCCACCGGGTGGCCGCTATCGACCCTTCAATGGTCACCAATGCCGGACGGGCACTGAGTCCCAATTGGATGTTTTGAGTGGTCAATTGAGCAAAACGAGCAGGGGTTCGCCAGTCAGTCAGGGTGACCCTTTCAAATGTGGGAAACGCAGTCCGATCAATCGACTGAGGTAATGATAGTTGAAGGGTATTGTCATACTCACGCACACGAATCGTTCCCGACTCATCACGCAAGGTCATCCCGACAGGCCCACGGGCACCCCCCCCCAATAGTTGCCCATTTTGTAAGGGGCCCAGGCCACTGAGTTGACCCGATGCCCCACCGACCAACACCCCAAGTGGTAGGGTGGCCAGGCCCGTTCCTCCCCTGGATACGGGCAATACGCCCACCAAATGCGCCAAACTGATATTGGATAATCCCGCACCAGATCCCACCCATTGGGTGGCACTTACCATGCCGCTTATCTCCCAAGCCTTGGATCGACCGTCCGCCGCAAGCGAGAGGGTTACCGCACGGGGTGAGAGCATGATACCCTGTCCAATGGATACGGTTTGGTTCGCCGTGAGGCTGTGCCATTGGATGTTGGCGGTGGCATGAACGTCCTGAATGGGTGAGACGTTGTATTGCGTTCCCATCCAATTGACGGCCACTTGATTGGCCTGTCCCATGAGTTGTCCGGTGGTCACGCCCGTTAGGCTCCCCATTGCCAAACTCCCTGCGGGTATCACCAAGGACACCACGTCGGATTCTCCCCCCACCACAAGGCCACCGGCTGGCATCTGCGATTGCCCCGTTCCACCCCTTGCAACCGAAAACACCCCTGACACCGCTTGCATGGGGATCGTGGTGAGGGTGGCACCACTGCCACTCAAGACGGTGGCCGATAGCGTGCCGGATACCGAAAAAGGAAGAATCGCCATGGCCTGTGGATCCAGGCCCACTCCCCCCACTCGTACCGTATTGGCGGTTAATCCACGCCATTTAACACGGGCGGTTGGACCAATGTTTTGGGGCAACCCCACTACCATTTGACCACCGGTTATGAGCACCTGCACGCTATTCGATTCCCCCATCAACCGTCCCCCCACCGGACTGGTATCCCCACCCATTAAGAGTTCACCGGGTGCCAAGGACAACGATCCGACCCCATTGTCTTGTCCGACCAATATCCCCTGGGCTGTGATGTGGTCTTCTCCTGTTCCCCCTTGGCTAATCGGCATGACCCCTACCACCTGGGCCGCCGATAGGGTTCGGATCCCGGTGCCATTGCCACGAAAAGCCGCCGCCGATACGGTCCTAACGTTGAGTGTCCCTTGCAACCCAACGGTTCCCACATTGGGTACCAACGTCAATTGATTCGAGGTGACCACCCCGATGAGGTGTCCGGAGTCATTGAGGATGATCCCACCCAATAATTCCCCTTCCTTGATGGGTACCTGAGGAAGGGGAGGATGAAACAAGCGAACCTGATTGCCGGTTGTTGCCATCCCTATCCCAGGTCCTGCAACCAATCCGCCTTCACCATCTTGACGCACGACCGATACCACCCCTTGTGTGGGAAGGGTCATGGCCGCCACGCCTTGACCATCCCCTGTTAATATCAATCCGTTGGGTAATGATGGGCGTTGGGTACCCCCTTGACCCAACTGGGCCACCCCCGTCATGGCCCCCGCCTGTAAGTGGGTTACCAGCTCAGCATTGCCCACCAACGTGGCCTGTAATCGGTTGGTCATCACGGTGGGAGCCGTCATCGTGCCATCCACCCGCATATTGGCCGAGACCCCCAGATTGCCTTCCATGCTGCCACCTAATTGGGGGACATTATCCAATGCCATGCTGCGGTTGTATCGGGTATCCAAATCGGTGACTTCGCCCCCTATGATGTGGCCATACAAATCCAATGTCACACTGGTCAGTGCCCTTCGGGCGATATTGGGGACGGGCACGCCTATGTTTCGGTGTGAAATCGTCAGTTGACCGTTGGCCGACACCAGATCAAATCCAGGGTTGGCATTGGGTATCACCGGCCACGCCTCCACCACCCCAAACCGCGACGCCCCCACCAATGTGCCCACTTGGGTGGGTTGATACCATTGGGGTTGGGTTACCAAAGAGGGAATCAGCAAGGCCCCTTTGGGGCTACTGCTACCCCCTGTTCCACCCCGTATGCCCGGTAGCACACCCTGGTTGACCTGGGCCGCATTCAGAGAGGTGATACCCTCCCCCATTCCCACCACATTACCTGCCTCGAGTCGGCCGGTGAGCAACTGATTGGCACTGATATCCCCTGCGACCAACTGGCTCATGGTGGTGTCATCAAGGGTCATTAACCCGTCATAAATGCCCTTGGTCATCAAAATAACCGGGTCACGGGTAATCACCGCCTGAATGTGACCCGCCTCATCCACTGTCATCCCCACCACCACCCCGTTGCGTTGGGTGTCGCGCAGTGGGATCGGCTTAAACCCCACCGTAATACGACCCGAAAGGGAGTCAATGGCCATCCCCAACCCTGCTGTCAGGGTATTGGGCATGGGCCCTGCCGATCCCGCCCCAATCCATAGTTGACCATTCGATAGGGCCTCGGTGGTAAGAATGTGACTGCGACCCCCGATCAATAACGACCCCGTGGGAATGATCCCCACCCCCAATCCCCCTTGCGTGGTATTAAACAATGCCGCCTCTGGATACGCCACATTGGTTAACAAGCTACCATCCCCCATCAATCGTCCCGCGATAACGGTGCCCACGGGTCTTGACCCATCCGATTCTGACCCGACCATCCATACCCCATCGGTTTGTAATTGACTCCCTTTTACCGACGTGACAATGGTCATATTGACCGATCCATCTTCGTCTTCGATCCGCAACGGCGATACCATCCCGTTGTCATTGTCATACTGGGCAATCACCAGTAATTTTTCTGTTCCGACGCCAGCGGATTGGTTGCCAATCAACAGTTGAACCCCCTGTACCTCACCGGTAGTCCCCGTCTGTTTCCCCCCGATGGAGAGCATACCGGCGGGTTGGGTGGTCCCCATCCCAATGGTTCCGGTGCCATCCGGGACCAGTATCAAGTCCATGTTGCGGGCCGTTGTGGCCATGTCCACGCCATTCTCACCCGATCGAATGGTCACACTGCCCCCTTCAACGGACACCAATTGCTTGCTGATTTTGTCATCGGCTTGGGCTTTGGTGTAGCCATACCGATCCTCTGTGGCCAATGTCACCCCCATCACATGCCCCGCATCCGCGATGTTCAATGATCGAATCCACGTGGTGGGCTCCAAATTGAACGCCCCAACTGATGACAAAGGATGCCCCCAAAACAAACGGGTTCCCTCAGTGGTTGATACCAAAGGAGGCGACAACACGGGGGTACGCGACCCCCACCCTTCATCGTATCCCAGCCACGCCTGCGGGGATAACACCACCCCCCTTACCCCCTCTTGATTGGCCACCAATACCCCCCCGTCGTTGATGCCCGATTGTCCCGTCCCACCCTTTGTATCGGGGACGCTCCCATAAAACTGGGTGGGATTTAATGCCATTAAAAACCGCCCGTCCCCCGTGAATTGAGACGCTTGAATGCTGATTTCACCTCTCTGTTGCCAATCCAAGCGACGCCACCCCGAATCGCCACCCCCCCAAAACTGCCCCGATTTAAATACAATACCACCCGATACCACGGCCGATACCACGGTCGGAGCATCCCCAATCCGAACCCCCCCCTTCACATCCAATCGTGCCTGGGGACTCAGCAGGCCGATGCCCACTTGGTCGGCATCGATACGTAACCCATGGTCGGTTGGTGTGGCAATGACCCCGTCGGTTAATTGCAAGGTATTGGTCAGGGCCATGCCATTTCGGGTGTACCAGGGGTCTCGGGACACCACGAAAAGCTGGTCATCGGCACGGGTTTGCCAACTGGTAATCGCCCCATACGGACTGATGGTTAATCCCCCCAAAAAATCGGTTGCCAACGATAGGCGTTGATCGGTGCCATATCCGGTAGGCACACTTAGTTGAATCGACCCCTCTTGCCTGGTGAGTCGGACCCCCTCTCCCTCGATGGGACTGACAAACCGAGGGGATTGGGCCACCGCCCCCATGAGCCAACCCGCCCGTGTGACCACCCCCCCTGACGTGCCACGCTTTCCTACCACCAACTCCCCCTTATCCCACGCCGATTGAGAGACACCCCCTTGGCTCATGTTGATGACCGCCAAAGACGTCACCGACAACTGGCTCACCCCTGACCCATCCCCTCTGATAGACCCCGCTGTCAGGGTACCCTCTACCACGACATCCCGGGTACTACCCGATGCCACCATGGCACCCGACCCAATGGCCAATGAGCGCGTGGCCACCAGCCCCGTTCCCATGGCTTGCCAACGCCCGGTCCACTCTGGGTTTTCTAGGGTTCGGACCACCCCATTCCCCATTCCCCCCTTGAATTGCCCGTCATACGACAACACCCCGGACGATAGGGGGGTATCCACCGTGCCCAGTTTCACCCCCCCCGCCACATCCAGGGTGGCCAACGGAATGGCCACCCCCACCCCCATCCGTTTGTCCGTTTTGAGTATCAATTGATCGGCTATCAGTTGTGCCGTGAGCCCCCCATCCGGTCCCCCTGATCCCCCTTGTAACGGTAAGGTGTCGGTTATCGTGGGCTGACGCAACGTCACCATCGATAGGGTCACACTTTGTAAGGTGAGGCCTTTTAACACCTGGGGATAGTCCGTCAATATCACCGGTGCGACGGTGCCATCCCATACCGATACGTTGAGGGTGGGGTTGAGGCGATAAATCCCCCCTGCCACCTGCGAGACATCGTCAGAGGATGCCAAATAAACCGACGGGGTGCTCACAGAGCCAGCCGGTATCATCACCTGGGCCACCCGCGAGTCGGTTCCAATACGCCACATCCCATTATCGGCGATGCTACCCACCACTGATTCTCTTGAATCAAGAAAAGACAGGCCCGTTTGTTGGCCCACTGTCCCTGTCAGTTGCAGTTCCAATCGTGCCCCATTGCTTTCTTGACCCCCGATGATGGTGGGCATGTTCCCCATCATGTTGACATTGCCTGACACCCGCAACGATTGTCCTTCACGTGGGGCCATGACAATGCCCCCTCCAATGATGACATTACCCGCCACCACCACATCCGGACGGGTGGTGGTGCCGGTCAACACGTTGCGGGTCCCAATCCATACATCCGTATTGACTGACCATGCCACTGGCAACACACTGACCGACCCGATCCCCACGAGGGGGCTCCCCGATCCTACTACCACATTGCCCACTTCCAAGCCTGCCGTCATGGTGGCATCTGGCAACCGAGTGGTCCCGGTCACGGACAATTCCAAATCCGATGATCGAGCGGCAAGTCCCCCCTCTACGACCACATCACCGAATCCCACGGCCCCCCCTGGGTTTAGTACGGTGGGATTGGACACCGGAATCACGGTAGGGGTCGTCAGGGGGCTGATAAACGATGCCTCACCGCGAATGCCGTCGTCTTGAATGAGAAGGCCACCGAATTGTGCGGGCAGGGCAATGGACACCCCGGTACCCGATACAGCCCGTCTGCCCAACCCAATTGACGACCCGATGACAGAAAAGGTTGGGGCCGATACACGTGCCGATTCGATCACCGTCATGGGCCATTGGATGACCCCACCGATGATACCGACACGTCCGATCACCCCCCCTTGTACCCCCACACTGCCTTTGACCGCCAGTGTGCGATTGGCAGAGGTTCGAATACCCAGGTTTTGGCTCACCACCATTTGTTTCCCATTTTGAGCCATGGCCCCCCAGGTATTGGGCACCGTACCGAGTGCCACATCCCCTTCATCATTGGTACCCCATAAGCCCCCCACCGCCTCATAGCGAATGCTCCCTTCTTGGCTGACCTGGCTACTGCCCAACCGAATCCCCCCGGCCACATCCACTGTTTGAAAGGGGAGGTTGTAGCTGCCGATACTGGTTTGACCACTCGCCGGCATCCACACCAAGGGTCGGCCGTCTTGGGTTTCAATTTGACCGGCTGCCTCAAACTGAATGTCTCTGATCACGCCGCCATTCATGGGCACAAAATCGCCTCCCCCTGTTTGCTCCAGCCAGGGCTGTTTTAAGACCATGGGAAGGGCGGAGACCACATGGGCATTGGACATGAGGGTCAGTTGGCCCAACGGCATCGTATCTTGCCAGGTCATCTCATGGTCGTGTACGGGATACCACTGGGCCAACCATCCCGTCGAAACGGGTAAGAGTGACAAAAACGCATCCCCTACCACGACACCGGCGATTCCGCCGGTTCGTCCGCCTGCTAACCAACGGCCCTGAGACAATCGGATGTAGCCGATACCCAAGGGGGATTGATTCCCCCACACAATGGCATTGGCCAGCGGGGCGGTCGTCCCAATGCCCCCTTTTGAAACAGGTAGTGAGGTGGTAAAGGATGTCACCGGCATGTTGGATAATTTCGCCGCATTCCCTCTCAACGTGGTGGCTTGGATGGTGGTGGCATTCAACGTTCCGACCACTTGTAACGCCACATCGGTGGTCGAGCGGCCAATGGCCACCCGATTACCCGACGCCACCCATTGGGTGGGTGAACTTGATTTCCATAACACTTTGGGTGCCAGCGGCATATCCAAGGCCACCCATTTGCTGCCATCATACCCCATAAATTGAGACCCACTAAATACCATCACCCCTGGTCTTAAACTACCACCGACGGTGGAGCGTAATCGCAGGGCCCCGTCCAGATCCAATCGGGTTTGGGGTTGGGTGACACCCCCCAGCCCTAGGTTACCGGACGATAACACCATTTGGGGCTGGCCATCTACCAGGAACTGGATGCTGGCGTTGGCCGACGTCGTCATGATACTCACGGACCCAACCCCTGTGAGGGCATTCGCCGTACTGGATATCAATTGGGCGGTACGCATGACCGATCCATCCCCGAAGGTCAGCCCGGATGACCGGATGCGAATCGACCCCGAGACATCCAAGGGAAACAAGGGGGTGATATTAATACCCAAATAGCCATTGGCCGTCACGGTGGTAAGGGTTGCCCGAAGGGATAAGCCATTCAGGGTAACCCCCTCTAATAGACCCAATCGGTTGATATTGGCATACGCCCCTGTGACCGTAGAAGGCATGAGTGTACCCGTTAACGAATTGGCTGATACCCACCCCGCCCGATCGGCATACGACGCATAAGAAGACAGGGGGATGGTAAAGTGTGGGACGGGGGCTTCGACATCCCCCACACGGATCCAAAACTCCGTGGTACTGCTCATCAAGTGAAGGGGCAGAGGGGTGTCAAGTCCCACGGGGAAATAAAACAACCCCTCGTCAAAATAGGCCCATTGGGTTTCTGACCACAGCGGGATTGAGGATCCTGGTGTGCCTCCTCCTTTTTGTACCCATCCCTTGTAGACATCCGACCATACAGGGCTCCCATCCCCTAAGGGCGATTTCAAAAAAACAGTGACCCGTTGATTCCCTCGAATGGGGCCATTGGGGGTCATCATTTCCCCTTCTAGATACAAGGTGGCCGCCATGGTCACACACCATGTCAAGACCCACCCCATTAGCAGTAGTCCCACGGCCCACTTTTTCATTGTCCCCGTATCCACGTGCCCCCCCGCTTGGCGACACCCCTTATGGTCCCTGTTGCGGTGCCCATCACCAAGAGGTCCCTCACTAAACCAACCATCCATTCACAGGGCTGAGAGTGGGCCGGCCCACCAACAGGGTGCTCACCCATCAGATGCGATCATGACAAAACCCCTTTTGTAAACCCGCTCACACACTTCGATTGTGACCCAAAAGCCATCTCCATGATGGCCATCAACGCACACCAGACACCCCAAACAAGTTCCCTATTTTAGCACAAAATAAACCCCTCATGATAGCGATTTCATGCCACTTGATCCTGCCCTCCTCCCCTTCTCAATGGTCATAGCAAGACCCTCCTAATTGAGTAGGGCGGGTGGGGTCTGGCACCCCATCCCTTGCCGATGAAAAGACACCACACATGGGGTCACGCTGGTACCCCCGTTTCCACCGTCTAAGTCATCACGAGACCCATCCTGGCCAGGTGCCATGACACCATCATGATTCCGTGTCTTTTTTCATTGTTGGATGGGTATTGGAACGACACGGTTACCCATTGGGTAGTGTCAGCACACTGGTCATACCTGGTAATGGGGATAGCAAGACCCTCCTATTGGGTAGGGCGGGTGGGGTCTGGCACCCCATCCCTTGCCGATGAAAAGACACCACCCATGGGGTCACGCTGGGCACCCCCCTTTCCACCGGCTAAGTCATCACGAGACCCATCCTGGCCAGGTGCCATGACACCATCATGATTCCCTGTCTTTTTTGATTGTTGGATGGGTATTGGAACGACACGGTTACCCATTGGGTAGTGTCAGCACACTGGTCATACCTGGTGTGGTCGCACCCGTGCCCACACCGACCCATCACCCATGCGGGGTTACCCATGACCCATTACCATGCTGACCCTGTAACCAAGAGAGTCCATTCCCCCCTATTCCCCCTCTTTTTGTGACATGACACCCCATTATCATGGGGGACTGATGCCCATGGTCATGGGGACGATCAGACGGCCCCACGCACTGGAGAGGATGCCCCTGAACCCAACGATCCCACTGCATTGAAACACGGGTTCTAACGTCCTTTTTTTCCCCTCATTTTTATCCCCCCCTTTTTTTACACCCCCTTAAGCCCCCTTTTTTGGCTCAGTCCCCCAGCGGTTTTACATCAGATGGTGGCCATTTTGGCATCATCCAACTCGCCTTCCCAACGAGACACCAATGCCGTTGCCACTGCATTGCCCACCACATTGGTGGCCGAACGACCCATGTCGAGTATCTGATCCACGCCCAATACCAACAACAAGCCTTCTACCGGAATACCAAAGGTATGCAATGCCCCTGCAATCACAATCAAAGATGCCCGTGGCACACCGGCCATTCCTTTGGAGGTTACCATCATCATCAGCAACATGGATATTTCTTGGGTGATCGTAAAGTCAATCCCATAGGCTTGGGCAATAAACATGGTGGCAAAGGTCATATACATAATCGACCCGTCTAAGTTAAACGAATACCCAAGCGGTAATACAAAACTGGTAATGCGGTTGCTACACCCAAACGCTTCCATTTTTTCAATCACTTTGGGTAGTGCCACTTCAGAACTGGCGGTGCTAAACGCCAATAGCAACGGATCTTTTAAATGAACCAACAACTTCAACAACGGAATTTTAAACACCCAACACACCGAACCTAAAATCACAAAAACAAAAAACAACAAACCACCCAAAAAGCACCCAATCAAGTATAGATACCCCACCAAAATATCGGGGCCTTGCTTGGCCACCACCGCAGCCAATGCCCCAAACACCCCAAAGGGGGCCGCATACATCACCGCCCCTGTTACCTTGAACATGATATGGGCCACCGCATCCAAGCCTTTGACAATGGGCTCCCCCGTTTTTCCCAAAGAGGGGATGGCCGCCCCAAAAAACAAAGAAAACACCACAATTTGCAAAATTTCATTTTCGGCCATGGCCTGAATTAAACTGGTCGGCACAATATGGGTAATAAAATCTTTGGCACTTCGGTGTTCTTTACCTGTAATACCTGACACCACCCCATCTTGGGGTAGCGTGACGTGCATGCGATGACCCGGCTCCATCAAATTGACCAGTGTCATCCCACTTAACAGGGCAATCACCGTGGCCACCTGAAAATACAAGAATGTTTTAATGCCAATCCGACCCAACGACTTAATATCACCCAACTTGGCAATGCCTACCACCAAGGTCGAAAACACCAAGGGGGCCACCACCATTTTGATGAGTCGCAAAAAAATATCACTTAAAATTTGAGATTTTAAAGCAATGGGATGAAGCAAGTGCACACTACCAACCACAATACCCAACACCATTCCCAAAAAAATCTGGGTGGTAATACTACCCAATCGAATCCTCATGATGATACTCCCTCTACTGTGGTCACCCGTTGCGATAGGGTATGTTGAAATGCCTCATAATCTGCCATCGACCGCCGAATGACCTCATAACTTTCTTCCCGTCCATATACGTTGGAAATGTAACAGTTGGGTTTGGATGAATCGGGGCTTTGCTTGTACGTTAAAAAATAATGCCGCAAGCGATCCACAATAGCCGGCGGCACTTGTGATAATTCTGTATACCCGCTATACGCCGCATCATTGACCAAGACCGCAATGATCTTGTCATCGGCTTCTCCCCCATCAAACAAGCGAAATCCACCAATGGGCTTGGCGCGCAAAATAATGGACCCATGGTTAATGGGACGCTCCGCCAACACACAAATATCCAGTGGGTCATCATCACCTTTGATGTTTTTTTCGCCTGTTTTTTGCATGGTGAAGGCTGCCACCTGGTCCTGACAAATGGTTTGGGGAATAAAACCATACAAACTGGGGCAATGATTCGAAAACTTTTGGGGGCGATCCACCATTAAATGGCCACTGTATTTATCGATTTCGTATTTGACGGTATCCGTGGGTACCATTTCTACAAATACATTGACCACCTGAGGGGCCTCATCACCAGCATGAATCCCATGCCATGGATGGGCCAACGTCAGGGAATATGACTTGGGCATAATGACTCCTTAAAAAATAGAAAGTAGCGGGAGTGTAACGAGACTCCCTTAAAAAGACAACCCCTCCACATGAGACACCGCCGCCCTGAATACAGAAACGGGAACGGGATGACCCGTCATAAACGCAAACGCCAACACCCCCTGATGAATCAACATGCCCCACCCATCAAACGTGGTCGCCCCCTTTGATTTGGCCGTATCCAACCAGGGGCTGGGCCGCCCATACATCAGGTCTGCTACCACCTGACCAGGCGAGACCCAGGACATCGGCATGGGGGGGGTCGTGCCATCTGCAAGGGTGGCCGACGTGGTATTTACCACCATATCGCACCGTGAAAAAGGGACCCCATCTGACCCATCTCCCATCTCACACGAGAGGGAATAGCCTGCCTGAATCTCGGTGCAAAGGCGTTGGGCATTGGCAAGGGTGCGATTGAGTACCACCAGGTGTTGACCACCCCGCTGGGCAAATCCGAGGGCCACCGCACGGGCTGCCCCCCCACTTCCCAAAATGCCCAAACGGGAAGGCAACCCCAGTCCTCGTTCGGCCACGTCATGCCAAAACCCATCCCCATCTGTATTGGTCCCAATGGCGTGCCCATCGGATAAAAAACGAATGGTATTGACGGCCCCCATGTCACGGGCTTGGGGGGTTAATTCGGTTACAAAGGGCAATACCGCCATTTTGTAAGGAACGGTCACGTTAATCCCTTTTACGCCCAGCGCGGGCAAGCCCTTCATGGCAACCGATAATGCCGCCTCGTTAACGGGAAATGGCACATAAACCGCATCCAATCCAAGGTGCTGGTAGCCTGCCGTATGCAACACGGGCGACCAAGAGTGGGTCACGGGTGATCCCACAATGCCATATACCGACGTCTTTGCGCTGCTCATCTCCCCTTCCGACGAACCAAACGGTACAAAGAAACTGAGGGCACCCAGTGTTTCCACCACGCATAGGCGGCCATCATCATGGCCAGATTTTCGAGTATTTTTTGGCCATTCACCGGCCGCGGGGCCCCAAAGCACCCACAATCAATGACCAAGTTCTGGGTGTACGCATACGAGACCAACAGGGTAAATACTGTCAATAATGCCACCACCGCCCCCCCGGTGACACGCGGATACACCCCCAAGATCATGGCCACCCCTACCCCCACTTCAACCCATGGAAACAGCCATACTATCCAATCGATGATGGCCATTGGGAACACTTGGTAACCCAGCAATGAGGATGCAAAACGCAACGGGTCGAGCCACTTGGCCATCCCCGCATACACAAATAAGCCCCCCACCCCCAGCTGAATGGCCACCCCCACCCATTGTCGCAGGGTCTGAAACGGGGGCATTATAATTGATCAGGAAATTGGAAGCGCTGGGTTGGGTACTTGGCAGCCATCCATTCCTTCATCCCCCCTGAATACACATAGACCCGTTTAAACTGTAGTTCGTGTAAGGCATTGGCCAATAACTCCGCCATGGGGCACTGGGCACTGGCACAGTACACGACAATGAGTTGATCACGTTTTAATTTTTTTAAAAACAGGCTCTTTTTGGCGTCTTGATAAAACACCGAGCGGGCACCGGGAATATGCAAATACTGAAAATCTCGCTCGAGCCTCGCATCCAAAAACAGGGCTTTTTGGGTACGAAACAGTGTGTGGGCCTCTAAGGTGGATAAAAACTTAATGGGGGTTGCGGACTGGTCTCGATCCAAGGCCGACATCACTTTTTTGTTAATATCAGCATGGAGGACCGCATCAGAGGACAGGTTGAGGTAGCCATATCCTACAGCTGCCAATGTGAGGATGCTTATGAACACAACCGGTACTATTTTCATCGTATCTCCTTTAACACCTGACGGATCGTATCATGAAAACAATCAGGAAATAAGGCGTTGCCTTTTTCTTCCATCCATGTCCGATACGTTGCCACCGATAATCCAAACTCACTTCGAATGCGAAGATACGAGTTGAAAATCGCTACCAACAGTGGCCATGGCATGGCCCCCGATATAATGGCCTTAAATGCCATCGGGGCGGCCATTAAAAACCCATTGTCGTCCCCTAATTTTTCGTAGGCAATGCACCGTTCAATACAAGCGGGCATATAAAATTGAATGGATGGATCAGACTGATGATACACCTCCAATGCCCGTTCTGGTTGTGCCAAGTGATTAAAAATGGACATCATGGTGGCACGTGGTTGCAAACAAAGGGGCCCGCCGGTTGATACCGTGGGCCATAACACATCATGGGCCAATTGATGGTTTCGAACGGTCACGAGTTTTTTGGCCATCTGATTGGCCGCATACGGATTGCCGGTGAGTTCTTGGTTGAGGGTGTGGCCTGCATACTGAAATAAATGGGCCAACTGGGACCCCGAAAACAAGGTGGCCGCCATCACCGCACGGTGTTCGCGATGGGTATGAAAATGCTGAAAAAACAAGTTAGACACCGTCAACGGATCAAATCCTTTGGCTAAGATCATATACCGACTTTGTTGTTGAACGGGTTCAACCATGACATGATATCCCTTTTGTTTGGCCACGTATTCAATGACTTCAAATGTAAGCAATGAATAACTCAGGGCCCCACAGGTTAAATAGGGGGTGTTGATTCGGTTGTCGCCATCTAGCCCGTAGGTACCAAAATCAAACAACAGCACCACATGCTGGTCTTGCTCACGTGACAAAAGCCGGTCCAAGCTATCCAGCAATTCGTCCGAGAGTAGCACATTGCACAGGTCCGGATTGGCATCAAAAATGGCGGTTACCGTCTGCGTCACGCGATCGCTGGCCGTACTCTCTGATAACGGGATATGGGATTGTGTTTCGTTGAGTGCCCCGACCAATTGGGCGGCCAGTGGCATGTGGTCGTCCGATGCCGGACGAGATAAAATCTCCGCCACTTGATCGGGCGTTAATCGGATGGGGGGGAAAGATCGGTTATCCACCACTGAAACAGGTTGGCTGTTATCAATATAAGAAGATACCAAACACTCTTCTAAGCGGTTGTCACGACGGCGAAAATACCGAGATGGAATGGCATCCAATACATACGACATGACATCCACATCGCAGGGAAGGTACGCATCTTTTGACAAATCGAGTGTGGCATACTGACATCGTGGGGGGGTGGTATCGTTGGTTTTAAGGGCGTCAATGGACGCATCAAATGCATCGCATACGGTGTAGGTCAGGGATAACGTGGTGGGGGTTTGGGTCATGTATTTGGCGAGCCATCCCAAGCCTGCCCCATGCTCTACCACGTGCACCTTGGCATGGGGGCCATACAAATCAGAAAAAAAGCCCAAAAAGGAACGGGCGGTTTCTTGGGTACTCGTCATGCCATACGGCACCCCGTGGATGGCCAAAGAGGCAATACCCGTGTGATATCCAAACGGTGTCCACTCAAACCGTTTGGCATATGGATACGGAACGGGCGGTTGCACCACCATATGGTGCCGGTCGTCAGCTGTGCATTTGTCCATTCGGTGAGTATAAACCGCTTCGATCAATTACACAAATTGACAACCCGTTAACGGCCAATAAGCCCCAGACGCACCTTAGTGGCGGTCAGGTCCATCGGCCCTTTCGTCCATGATGGGGTGTGGGGACAACACACCGCCATGATGCATGGGCCATTTAGCGTCTGATGGATGGGTACGTCCAATGGGCTCCCCGGCAGTTGGTCCATCAAGACCGCTTCACCCATCCCCAACAGTGTGATTGTTAAGTTGCTTTTATTGCGTACCATTCCCCGACTGAGCCAGTACCTTCCCCCCTGGGTAAGGATTCCAGATTTCCTGTCCCCCTACTAGGAGATCGATACACCCACCGCCGATGTGATCCCCGCCACTACCTGAGACAACTGCGATTCGCTCAACCCCGCGTAAATGGGGATTGACAACACACAGGTCGCCATTTTTTCTGCCACCGGGCAATCCCCCTCTTGATAGCCCAATGCATCAAAGCAGGCTTGCCGATGCAAGGGTACCGGATAATAAATAGCATGCCCTATCCCTTTCGTGGCCAGTTCTTTCATCACAGCATCGCGATCCGCCACCTGGATGGTGTATTGGTTATAAATCATTCGTCCCCCCGATCGCACCACCGGTATTCCCACACCCGACCCCACTAGCTGCTGATTATACCCGATGGCATTCTGGATTCTTGCCTCATGTTGGGCTTCTAAGCCCTTTAATTTAATCCGCAACACCGCCGCTTGAATGGTATCCAACCGGAAATTCCCCCCCACCATTGTGTGATAATACCGTTCTTGGGCCCCATGAACCCGCAAAATACCCATTAAATCCGCCACATCTTTCCGTTGGGTGGTCACTGCACCCCCATCCCCTATTCCACCCAAGTTTTTGCTCGGAAAAAATGAAAAACATCCCACATCCCCCATCGATCCGGCCCCATACACGGTGCCATCTTGTGACCGATACTGAGCCCCAATGGCCTGTGCGGCGTCTTCAATAACGGCCAACCCGTGCCGCTTGGCAATGGCCATAATCGGGTCCATGTCCGCCATTTGACCAAACAAATGAACCGGCATAATGGCCTTGGTTCGTGGGGTGATGGCAGATTCAATCAACGCAGGGTTGATGGTATAGGTGGCATCAATATCCACAAATACCGGCGTGGCCCCTACCCTTACGATGGCACCTGCCGTAGCAAAAAAACTAAAGGGACTGGTGATCACCTCATCCCCCGGTCCAATGCCCAGTGCCATCAACGCCAACAACAATGCATCCGTACCCGATGACACACCCAACGCATGGGCGACCCCCACATACTGGGCCAGCTCTGACTCAAACGCCGGAATATCTGGTCCCATAATAAATTGCTTGGAGGCCATTACCCCCTTAATGGCCTCCAGAACCGCCGTCTCGATACCCTCGTATTGTACCTGCAAATCCAACAGTGGAATCATGTATATCCCTTTCTTGCCGTGTGTTTGACCATGTCCTCTTTGGCCCCATCCGAATCAGAAAAATAAGATTGAAGCGATGACACCGTTAAGGGATCATTGCCCATGTCTTTCATGGCTTTCACGGTGGCCAACGCCCCCGACATGGTGGTGATCACCGGTACGTTTAAGGCCAATGCGGTTTGACGAATCAACATTTCATCTTTTATCGGGTTTTTACCGCTTGGCGTGTTAATAATGAGCTGAATGTCCCCATTTTTAATGGCATCAATGATGTTGGGGCGCCCCTCATAGACTTTGTAAATGGGCGTGGAGACAATCCCCAATTGACGCAAGTAATCGGATGTCCCTCGGGTTGCCACCACATCAAAACCCATCTCTAACAACTGCTGGGCCACCTCCCCCATGCGTGGCTTGTCAGTGTTTTTGACCGACAAAAAGACCCGCCCTGATGTGGGAATCGCCTGGCCGGCTGCCAACTGGGCCTTGAGATACGCCTTTCCAAACGTGCGATCCAGCCCCATGACTTCACCCGTTGATTTCATTTCGGGGCCCAATAATGTGTCGACCCCAGGAAATTTATTGAAGGGAAACACCGCTTCTTTGACTGCTGTATGCCGAATGGTAGGTCGATCAATCCCCAATGAGGGAATCGATGCCCCCAAAATAACTTGGGTGGCCAATTTTGCCCATTGAATCCCTGTGGCCTTGCTGACAAACGGAACCGTGCGAGACGCCCTGGGATTCACTTCCAATACGTACACCACACCCGACTTCACCGCAAATTGGATGTTAAGCAGTCCGACAACGTGTAAGGCCTTGGCAATGGCCACCGTATACGCTTCGATTTGTGACACAATGGCGTGTGGTAGCGAATACGGCGGTAAGGCACAGGCCGAATCCCCTGAATGAATCCCTGCCTCCTCGATATGCTCCATGACACCCGCCACCACCACCGTATGCCCGTCGGATAAGGCATCCACATCAACCTCAATAGCCCCTTCTAAATATTGGTCAATCAACAGGGGCTTGGCAGGAGAAATTTCAACTTTCGTGTGGGCCATATAACGGGTCAATTCGGACGCATCATACACAATTTCCATGGATGCACCACCCAGCACATAAGAGGGTCGGACCAGAACCGGATACCCAATCTCATCGGAGGCAAGCAAGGCATCGTCCAACGATACCACAATCCCATTTTTGGGTTGCTCAATCCCCAATTCCGTCATTAATGTTTTAAATTTATCCCGGTCTTCTGCAATGTCGATACTGGTGGATGATGTACCCAAAATCCGGACGCCTGCGGCTTCTAATTTTTGGGATAAATTCAATGGGGTTTGACCACCAAATTGGACAATCACGCCCACCGGTTGCTCCGTCTGATGAATGGATAACACGTCTTCTAAGGTTAAGGGCTCAAAATAAAGACGGTCTGAACTGTCATAATCAGTGGATACCGTTTCGGGATTGGAATTGACCATAATGCTGTCATACCCCGCATCCCGACACGCCATCGACGCATGAACACAACAATAATCAAATTCAATGCCTTGGCCAATGCGATTGGGTCCCCCACCCAAAATGATTACCCTCGGTCGATCAGATATCCGGTGCTCCGACTCGGTTTCATAAGTGGAGTAAAAATAGGGGGTCACCGACTCGAATTCTGCCGCACAAGTATCCACCAACCCAAATGTCGACCGAATCCCCCGCTCTTCTCGCCAGGCTCTGACGGCCATCTCGTCGGAAAAGCCCAATAAATAGGCCAGTTGCACATCACTAAATCCCCATGATTTGGCCTGGGCCACATCGGCCTCTGTGGCTGTCATCGTGTTGGCAAACTGAACCAATTGGTGCAATTGATGAATAAACCAGGGATCAATGGACGTTAAATCGCACAATGTGTCAACCGTCATGCCACGTTGTAACGCCACCCCCATCATGGCCACCCGATCCGGATTGGGGGTAATCAACTTGCCCCGAATATCGTCATCTGAGAGTGTGGGGTCATCTTTGCCATCAAATCCAAACCCAAACCGTTTGGTTTCGAGTGATCGAATGGCCTTTTGAAAGGCTTCTTTAAAGGTGCGTCCAATGGCCATTGCTTCGCCCACTGACTTCATTGCTGTTCCCAACACCGGGGCAGTTTGAGGAAATTTATCAAAATTAAACCGGGGTATTTTGACGACGCAATAATCAATGCTGGGCTCAAAACAGGCGGGTGTTTTTTTGGTAATGTCGTTGGTAAGTTCGTCTAACGTGTAGCCAATCGACAGTTTGGCTGCAAATTTGGCAATCGGAAAGCCCGTGGCTTTAGAAGCCAACGCCGAAGACCGACTCACCCGGGGATTCATCTCAATGACAATCAATCGACCGTCCGTCGGGTTCAGCGCAAATTGTACATTGGCTCCTCCCGTTTCAACCCCGATTTCTCGTAAAATAGCAATCGCTGCCGTCCGCATGTGTTGGTATTCTTTGTCTGTCAGGGTTTGAGCAGGTGCCACCGTAATCGAATCCCCCGTATGCACACCCATGGGATCCATGTTTTCGATTGAACACACAATCACCGCATTGTCATGACGGTCCCTCATAACCTCGAGCTCGTATTCTTTCCACCCTAAAATCGATTCTTCGATTAACACTTCTGAAATTAAACTATTGCGCAAGCCCGCCCCCACAATTGACTCTAACTCTTCTTGATTGTAGGCAATCCCCCCCCCCGTTCCCCCCATGGTAAACGACGGTCTCACCACACACGGATAGCCCAGCACCACGGCGGCTTGCTTGGCTTCTTCTAATGAATACGCAATCTCAGACCGTGCCGATGCCAAGCCAATCTTGTCCATGGCCGCTTTAAACGCCCTGCGATCTTCGGCCATTTCAATGGCCGCCACACTGGCCCCAATCAAGGCCACCCCATGCTCGGCCAACACCCCCGATTTGGCCATGGCCATGGCCAAATTTAATGCGGTTTGTCCCCCCAGCGTGGGTAATATGGCATCCGGCTTTTCTTTGGCGATAACCTGGGCCAAAAATGCCGGGGTTAACGGTTCGATGTAGGTCACATCGGCCACCTGAGGATCGGTCATGATGGTGGCTGGATTGGAGTTCACCAACACCACCTCACACCCTTCTTCTTTGAGGGCTTTGCATGCTTGGGTTCCCGAATAATCAAATTCACAGGCCTGCCCAATAATAATGGGGCCCGACCCGATTAAAATGATTTTATTAATGTCCTTTCGTTTCGGCATATAATTTTATCTTTCGTGATCCCATGGCGAATTTTCCTTTATCTCGAACATCCAAGGGGTATTTTCCGGTAAAGCAAGCGGTACAAAATTGCGGGGGCTGATAGGCGGTCACTGCTTCAACCATTCCCTGAGGGGTTAAGTACCCAATACTGTCCGCCCCCACATAGGCCAAAATGTCCCGAATCGACTTGTGATTGGCAATCAACTGGTTTTTATTGGGGGTGTCAATCCCAAAATGACAGGGTGCCACAATGGGTGCCGATGAAATACGCAAATGAATCTCTTTGGCCCCCGCCGAACGAATGGCTTCGATTCGTTGCTTGGAAGTGGTCCCCCGTACCAATGAATCATCCACCACCACGACCCGTTTGTCCTTTAACACCGCTTTAATCGGGTTTAATTTGACTTTCACCGCCAAATCGCGGATGTGTTGCTCGGGCTGAATAAAGGTCCGACCCACATAGTGGTTGCGGGTCATGCCAATCTCAAGTGGAATCCCTGATTCTTCGGCATATCCTAATGCCGCACTGTTTCCAGAATCTGGGATGGCCATGACCAAATCCGCATCAACGGGGTAATCGCGGGCCAATTGACGCCCCATCATTTTTCGTACCATATGCACAGATTCCCCAAACACCACACTGTCTGGACGGGCAAAATAGACATGTTCAAATATACAAAACGCATGCCGTGGTGCGGGGTCTAACATCATGCTCGTCACGCCATTCTGATCAATAAATAGCACCTCGCCGGGTAATACTTCCCGCACATACGTGGCCCCAATTAAATCAAACGCACAGGTCTCGGATGCCACAACCCACCCCCCAGAAGGTAAACGACCCAACACCAAGGGGCGAAACCCATGGGGATCACGAACCGCCACCAAATAGGTTTCGGTTAGAAACACCAAGGAGAATGCCCCTTCCAACCGTGACAGTACATCCCCAAATAAAGCCGCTGGTTGTTGATGGGTAGAGCGGGTCAACAAATGCAAAATCACCTCGGTATCCACTGTGGTTTGAAACAATGCCCCGTCTTTCTTCAGTTGTCGATACAAGGTTCGGGCATTGGTAAGGTTGCCATTATGGGCCACTGCGACTTTACCTTTAGAGGTTTTGGTTACCAAGGGCTGCACATTGGCCAAATTGGATTCTCCGGTGGTGGAATATCGTACGTGACCGATGGCAGCTTTTCCTTTTAAGTATCCCATTTGATCGGGTGAAAACACATCACTGACCAACCCTTCGTCTTTGACCACATAAAAGGTATTGCGGTCTTTTGATACAATACCCGCACTCTCTTGCCCACGGTGTTGCAATGCATACAACGCCAATCGGCATAATTCAGAGGCACCCGGTACATCCCACATACCTACCACCCCACATTTGTCACGCCACCCATCCTGACTCATCGTGTCTCCTTTGCATGATGGGTCGCCATCATGGTTACAAATTCATCAAACAAATACCCTGAATCATGGGGACCGGGGGCTGATTCGGGATGGTATTGAACCGAAAACGCCGGCAAGGTCAGGTGACGAAATCCTTCGGGGGTCTGGTCATTAAGATTGACATGGGTAATGGCCACTTCCTGATCAGACAAGGACGTTGGGTCTATACAAAACCCATGGTTTTGAGAGGTGATCTCAACCCGTCCCGTGGCCAGGTGCCGGACCGGGTGATTCACCGCATGATGACCAAACTTTAGTTTATAGGTTTGGCCGCCCAAGGCCCGCCAAAGCAATTGGTGCCCCAAACAAATCCCAAACACAGGGAGCTTACCCAACGCTGCCTGAATCAAGGCGATCACTCCAGTCACCGGCTCGGGATCACCCGGCCCATTGGCCAACAGGATGCCATCATATCGCCCCTCAATCTGAGCCCACTGCGTGGTACTGGGTAACACATCGCAGGTACAACCCCGTTGGGCCAGATGGGTTAAGATGGTCCGCTTGACACCGGTATCGATGACCGCCACCCGAAACCGTGGCACACCACCAAGGGCTGGCACCGTGTAGGGGGACGATACCGACACACGGTCCGCTAGATTTTGACCGGTCATATTCGGTGCATCCGCCAACCACGCCGCAAGGGTATCCGCCGGGGTGTCCGCCGGTGCCACCACCCCGGTTAACGCACCGTGATCCCTGAGGTGACGGGTAAGCGACCGCGTATCAATCCCACAAATGCCGATGACCCCTTCGGAATCCAAATAGTCGCCCAAGGATTGGGTCGCCCGCCAATTGCTGTAAAAGGAAATATATTCTTTGCAAATCAGGACGTGTAGGTGTGGTTTCGACGATTCGTGATCATCAGGTACCACCCCATATGACCCAATCATGGGATACGTCATGACCACCATCTGCCCCATATAAGAGGGATCGGTCACCACTTCTTGATACCCCGACAAGGCGGTATTAAATACAACTTCCCCGGTTCGAACACCCGCACGAGTAAAAAAAAACCCCCTAAAAATGGCCCCATCCGATAGGGTCAAACAACAGGGAACCGGGGGGTTAGTCGTCATGGTGAAAGGATCTTGAGCGCCACAACTGAATCAACACAGGGGCCACTGATACCACCAAAATACCCATGACCACCATCACCAAATGATCCCTAACAAACGGAATTTGACTAAAATAATAACCCGCCGATGCAAAGACTGCGACCCACACCAATGATCCTAATACATTAAAAACAGAAAATTTCCAAAAATTCATGCGACCCATGCCGGATAAAAAAGGAGCAAATGTTCGAACGATGGGCAAAAACTTGGATATCGCAATGGTAACCGCCCCATAACGATCAAAATAAGCCTGTGTTTTTTCAATATGGGCCATTTTAACCAAGGGCATACGACCCGATCGAACCAAGTCAGCACAATAATATCCCACCACATAATTAAAGGTGCTGCCCACAATGGCGGCCACCGTCAGAATCGTCGAAAGCCAAAGTAAGTCGACCACCCCAGCGGCACCCAGTGTGCCACAAACCAATACCAACGAATCCCCGGGTAAAAAAGGTGCCAACACGACACCATTTTCTAAGAAGACAATCAAGCCCAAAATCCAATACGCCCACTGATGATAGGTCTCCACCAACCACAACAAATTTTGATCCAGATGAATCAGTCGATCAAAGAGGGCCTGGATGACACCCATTAATGAAATACCGTCATCGACACACGATTCGGTTCAACCCGAAGTAATCCAGACCCAACCTGCAGTGTGTGGGTGTCATCGCCATAAATGGTAACCTTGGACTGAGTAAGAGGGGCCAGCAACAACGAATGCCCCGGGGAAATAGATAAAACCAACGCGTCATCAGACACTGTAACCCGAGAGGCAGTGCACTGAAGACTCTGCCCATCTAAATGACGGACGTTAACTGCGAGATTTGTCATAGGCTTCCTTCACTTCGTCAATGGTACCCTTCATGTAAAAATACTGCTCAGGAATATGATCATATTCACCATCACAAATGGCAGCAAATCCAGACAAGGTGTCTTCTAAGGCCACATATTTGCCGGGCAAACCAGTAAAAAATTCAGCCACAAAAAAGGGCTGTGACAAAAACATTTGAATTTTGCGGGCACGAAATACCGTTTGCTTGTCTTCTTCAGACAATTCACTGGTACCCAAAATAGAGATAATGTCTTGCAATTCTTTGTACCGCTGTAAGATGGCCAACACCCGTTGGGCAATGCCATAGTGACGCTTGCCCACATAAGAAGGATCCATGACACGAGAGGTAGAGGCCAAGGGGTCTACCGCCGGATAAATACCTTGCTCCACAATTTTTCGGGATAACACAGTCGAACAATCCAAGTGACTAAAAATGGCCACCGTACCAGGGTCCGTAATATCATCGGCGGGTACATACACCGCTTGGATGGACGTAATGAACCCCTTTTTAGTCGACACAATGCGTTCCTGAAAGCGGCCCACTTCGGCATTAAGGGTGGGTTGATACCCAACGGCCGATGGCATGCGACCCAACAACGTGGACACTTCAGATCCGGCTTGGACAAAACGGAAAATGTTATCTAAGAAAAACAATACATCTTGACCTTTTTGGTCGCGAAAATACTCTGCCTGGGTTAACCCAGCCAGGCCTGCAATTTGACGAGAACCAGGCAACTCACCCATCTGACCAAACAACAAAACGGTGTTATCAATTACACCCGATTCATTCATTTCAATCCAAAGGTCATTCCCTTCACGGCTTCGTTCACCCACCCCCGCAAACACAGAAATACCGCCGTGATGCTTGGCCATGTTATGAATCAATTCTTGAATAATGACGGTTTTGCCAACCCCTGCCCCACCAAACAACCCCGTTTTTCCACCTTTGATGTAAGGAGCAATTAAGTCAATGACCTTGATGCCGGTTTCAAAAATTTGATTGTCTACTTGAATGACATCAAAAGTGGGAGCATCCCGCCGCACGGCCACATACTCCACATTATCGAGGGCACCTTTTTTGTCGAGTGGCTCGCCTAACACATCAAACAAGCGCCCCAATGTGGCTTCGCCAACCGGCACTGTTAACGGGGCCCCCGTGTCAACTACCACTTCCCCACGGCGAATGCCCTCTGTTGGGTTGACCGCAATGGCCCGCACAATATTACCTTCTAACTGCATGGCCACTTCTGTTACCACCGTCGAAGGGCCCGACTTGGTCTCAATGGCAATATCTAAGCGGTTGCGAACCCGCGGGACTTTTCCGGGGGGAAAGACCGCATCTACCACAGGGCCAATGACCTGCACCACATGTCCAACTGATTTTGAATGATCGCTCATTGAATTGACTCCTTTTATTTCTCGCTTAATGCTTTAAATGTGCTAATAATTTCAGATACTTCTTGGGTAATGCCAGCTTGACGTTGCTTGTTTAATTCAATCGATAACTCCTCTTGCAATGCCTTGACATTATCCACCGCACCCTTCATCAGCAGAAACCGCTGACTAAACTCAGAACTGGCCCCATTTCGCAAAATGGTTAAGAAACGCAAGAACTGAAATTGATCCACCAACCGTTCAAATAAAACGGTGGCATTTGGTTCGGTAAAAGGAGGAACACCCAATCGCAAATCCGCCACATCCGGCAACTCTGATACCGCAGGCGGATTCACACTGGCGACACGCAGTGTTTGGGTGACAATGGATTTAAAGGCATAATACACCGCATGAATAGGCGTTCCAGTGTCCACCAAGCCTTTGATGTGTTGATAGGCCGTATACGCTTCAGACTCAGAAAACACGTCGCGCTCAGGTTGGAAGTAGGTCACCGAATAAGAGGAGGATATGCGCTTGAGCACTTCGGGTGCTTTTTTACCAAACGCCACAATCGACGCACCCGGTAACTCAGCCAGCTTGTTTTGTAGTCCCTGAAGCACGTCTTGATTGTACGACCCACAAAACCCCCGGTTGCTAAATACCGCCAACACGACGGGAGGGCGATCAGATAAAGGGGGAACCAAGCGGGAATAAAACGAGGGTTTTTCGGATAATAAGATGGACATCGCACTGGCCACCTCTTGGGTGGCCTCAGTGGTACACGTGAGGCGTTGCACAATTCGTTTGAGCCGAGAAATCGTCACAATTTGCATCGCATACGTAATATTGTGAATGCTTTTTAACCCATCAATTCGGCTTTTTAGTTCAAAAACATCAGGCATTCGCGTCCCCTATGCCTTGGGCGTCAATGACAAGTCAGTCAGAATGTGGGCGATATGGTCACGTAGCTTGGCCTCCGAATCAGGGGAAAACTTTTGGGTGGACTGAATGGCTTGCAATAAGGTCGTATCGTGGTGACGCAGGCGTTCGAGTAAGGCATTTTCGATGGTCTTCACCATCGCAATATCCACATGATCCAACAAGTTGGATGTGGCCAAGAAAATACTGATAACCTGCTCCTCGACCGGTAGGGGGGCATTTTTATCTTGTTTTAATATTTCGACCAATATCAACCCGCGTTTTAATTGCAACTGGGTCTCAGCATCCAACTCAGAAGCAAACGCCGTAAAGGATTCTTTTTCGCGGAAACGGGCTAATTCCAAACGAAGCTTACCTGACAATTTTCGGACGGCTTCAATTTGGGCTTTTCCACCCACCCGAGACACCGAAATCCCTGCATTGATGGCAGGACGAAAACCAGAATAAAACAAATCAGATTGCAAGAAAATTTGACCATCTGTAATGGAAATGACGTTGGTCGGAACATAAGTCGAAACATCGCCCTTTTGGGTTTCAATGATAGGAAGGGCCGTAATCGAGGCCCCGCCTAATTCAGCCGACAACCGACTGGAACGCTCAAGCAAGCGAGAGTGTAAGTAAAAAATATCACCCGGAAAGGCCTCGCGACCTGGGGGACGTCGCAACAATAACGACAGTTGACGATAGGCATTGGCATGCTTGGTTAAATCATCATACACAATCAACACATCTTTTTGGTGGATATACATGAATTCTTCGGCCATGGCGGTACCCGAAAAAGGGGCCAACCACTGCATGGCGGCTGGATCGTCGGCCGATGCATCCACCACAATGGTATAAGACAAAGCATCATGACGACGAAGGGTTTCAACCACTTCGACAACCGACGCTGATTTTTTGCCCACGGCCACATAAATACAAATCATGTTGGCATCTCGCTGATTGATAATGGTATCAATGGCCAAGGTGGTTTTGCCGGTTTGTCGGTCCCCAATAATCAATTCGCGTTGCCCGCGCCCAATGGGAATCAATGCATCGACCACCTTGTAACCTGTTTGCAAAGGTTGCTCAACAGGGGTGCGGTCTAATACGCCAGGCACCTTGGTTTCGACGGGGCGATACTGATCGGTTTGAATGGGTCCAAGGCCATCAATGGGCCGACCAATTGCATCCACTACCCGACCCAACAACGCATTACCAACGGGCACTTCCATGATGCGACGGGTACACTTGGCCCAGTCTCCAATGCTTACATCGGTCTTTTTTCCCAATACAATGGCCACCAACTGATCGGCCTCCAAATTAAAGACAATCCCGTATAACCCATTGGGAAACTCAATCATTTCCCCCAACATGGCATTCTGAAGACCCACCACCCGGACAATGCCATCAGTGGTTTCAATTACCTCTCCCAACTCATTGAGCTGACTATCAGGGGAAAATGTTTCAATTCGACGACGAATCAGGGACGAAATATCATCTACTACTTGGTGTTGCATAACTCAGCCTCGCTCCGTGACATACGATTTTAATTGGGTCAATTCATTCAAAAGGGTCAAATCCACCACCCGCCCATCCGGCATGGTCACCCGCAATCCGCCGATGACCGACCCATCGATCACCATCCGAATATCCAATAGCCCACCCGACTCACTCAAGGCAGCCTGCATACACTGTTTGAGTCGGTCTATTTGCTGGTCGGTTAGCGTCACGGCGGATACCACGGTGGCCACAGACCGATTCAGCTGACGGTTGATGCGTTGTTGCAAGCGATCGTGAATCACACGCCACTCACTCACCCACCCCTCTGACAACACCACCGTGATGAACGCCTCAAATGTGGGAGACGCAACAAACCCCGGCAAAGAGAGCATGAAACCAACCTTTTCAGGTATGGGCATGGCCTTTAAACGCATCAACTCACCAAAGGCTTCGTTGCGTTGCATCAAATCATGCCACTGCGCCACATTCTCAGAGAGTGGCAATAAATCATGCTGCGCAATGGCCCGGGACACCACCGCTTCGATGTCGAGTTGATTAACGGCGGCCATTGCTCACCAACTTCTCAAACCGCTCAATCCGCTCATCAATTAATTGACGATGGGACTCAAGGGTTAATTCAGTATGAATCACTGCCTTGGTAGCCGCCACAATTAAATCGGCCGCATTGTCTTTGATGGACGCAAGCAATTGCTGACGCTCTTGGTTCATTTCCAACGCAAACCCAGATAACGCCAATTGCTTTTCTTCTGCAATCCGTTTTTTCTCGGACCGACTTAATTCTTCGGCCTCTTTGGCCGCTTTTTCAACCAGTTGCCTGGCCTCTTGCTCCGCCTGACTCATTTTGTCGGTGTACAAGGTAAGTAACCGATCAGCTTCGGCCGTCTTTTTTTCAAGATCGGTTACCAACTGATCACGCTTCTTCTCGTTTTCGTCAATCAGTTGATAGAGCGACGGCAAAGCGAACCGATGCAACAATCCCAATACAATCAAAAAATTAACGGTGGTCCATGCCACGGTTGAATAATCTACTGACAATGTCGACATCGATTCACTTCACCTTCTTAAAAAGATTCAATTCACTAGTTCAAAATCGTAAATGATACCACCAACGCATACAAGGCAATGGCCTCGATAAACGCAAACCCGATGAACATTAACACACGAAACGCACCCAACAAATCAGGCTGACGGACGATGCTATCCAATGTTTTGTAATACACAACCGCCAACGACACACTCACACCCAACGCTGCAATGGCAATAGCCAACCCGGCTCCAATTGATTCCATAACTTACTACCTCCTAGAAAAATAATGACAAGTCAGTTGTTGCACCCACTAGTGGGCACCATGTGCCGCATCGCTGATGTAGAATGAAGCGAGATATGTGAAGATGAAGGCCTGAATAAACGACACAAATATCTCGAACATCGACAACAAAACGACACCGGCAAATGGCAACAACTTTAAAAAGGGAGCGGCTGACGCAATCAGGCCCAGAAAGATAAGGAGTACCTGATGCCCCGCAAACAAATTAGCAAACAACCGAATGGACAACGACAATGGACGGGCCAACTGACTAATAAGCTCCAAAACAAACATGAACGGCACCATTACCATTGGAATACCAGAGGGCACAATGTGTTTGATATGAGCGGGACCATGACACACAACCCCCACCGCATGAGAGATCACAAACACCAACAAGGCCAACCCAGCCGTAACTGATAGGCTACTGGTTGGTGCTTCTGACAACGGGACCAAGCCAGACAAGTTACATCCCAATACAAACAGAAAGGTCGTTACCAAAAAAGAAAACCATATCTTTCGATTGGTTTTAAAACTACTGGCAAAGGATTGGGATATAAAATCATACAACAGAACTAACATCCCCCGCCCTAATTTGGTACGATTGGCCAAAAAAAGACCCACCATAATGGTTAAGCTGACACACCACATCACCACAATGGGCTTGGTAACGGGAAACGGGATAGCCCCTATTTGGAAAGGAATCAGCACCTCTGATGACGACACGACACTCGACCTTTCTGTTTAGACATTTTTTATCTCCCAATACAACCATTCGACATAAACAGTTTTAATCACCAAAACCCACTCCACAACCCTGTTTTTAAATGATGATCTTTACCACGTGTTGTCATTTCTGACTGTGATGATGCCGTTCATTCTAATCGAAAGTCACCCGGACTGACAAGAGAAAAACGGGGAAACGCTTATTCGGTCTCTCGGATGCGTTGGGACAAGTCCATCATCTTGGCCAACACGGCTTGGATAGCCTCCTCTTGTTGGGGGGTTTCTGATTCGAGGCGTGACAATTCTTCTTGGTAGCCCTTCAAGGTTTGCTCATCGGCATGCCGCTTTAAAAAGGCGACGGCTTCTTTGGTATGGTGGGTTTTGGGGGCATTGACCAATAACCCTGCCAACACGGACCGCAAGCCCTCATGGGGGATGGCCTCTAATAGCGCCCCATCTACCAACGGGTAATCGAGCATCAATACCGCCAATTCACGATAGGACGGGGTGATCAACCACCCATCAACCCCCTGAGACATCATCGTAATGCGTTCGTTTAACTGACTGGCCATGGCCACCAACACCTGCTCTTCGGCTTGTTGTACCGGTGATTGGGTGGGCTTCACTGATGGCATGGCACGTCTTACCACGGGCATGGTGTCGGTGAGTTTGGCCAAGATGGCATCAGGATCGACCCGAATGGTGGTAGCCAGCTGTCGAATAAAGTGCCGCTGTACCACGGGGTCTTGCTCTTGTTTTAAAAAGGGCACAAACTGATTCACCACTGCGACGGCATCGTCCAGGTGTTGGGGAGGGTGTTGGCACACCCGTTTATATTGATATGCCAGCATCGAAAGGGGGTCATCCAAGGCACTTAAAAATGCTGTCGGATTGGCCTGCAATGCGTCAGCGGGGTCTTTGCCTTCGTATACTGCCATTCGCACGGTGAGTCCTTCTTTGATGGCCAGCTCATACGCCCGCATCATGGCGGCCATCCCGGCATCATCGGTATCCAAGGCCAAGACCAATCGATTGGCCATGCGTTGAATGATGCGGGCATGATCCGTGGTAAACGCCGTGCCGAGTGCGGCCACTGTATTGGCCTTCCCTGCTTGATGAAGGTGAATCACATCCAGATACCCCTCTACCAATATGACGGTCCCTGTTTTTTTGATGGCCCCTTTGGCATGGTCCAATCCAAACAAGGTCCGACGCTTGGCAAACAAGGGGGTCTCATCTGAGTTGAGGTATTTGGGTTGTTGTGCCGGCGTGAGGGCACGCCCTCCAAAGGCAATGGTACGTCCTTTTTCGTCCGCAATCGGAAACACCACCCGGTGTGCCAATCGATCATAAGGTGGCGTCCCCAATCCCGCCCGTTGAACCATGTCGTCGGGCATGCCTTTTTGTTTGAGGTAGGCCATGACCCCGTGGGTGCGGGATGAATACCCGATGCCAAATTGACGGGCCATTTCGGGGGTGACCCCCCGTTCGGCTAGGTAGGCTTGTGCCTCGGCTGATGACTCAAACGCCTGTCGATAGAAGGCCTTGGCCATCCCCAACATCTCGCGCAAGGTGTTCATGTCGGCATCGTGGGCCGACTGATGGGCGGGCACTGCGTCAAATGCCACGGTGATACCCAACCGATTGGCAATCAACTGAACCGCATCCGAAAACCCTATGGCTTCTATTTTTTGAATAAAGGCAATCAAATCACCCGACTGCTGACACCCAAAACAATGCCACAATCGCTTCTCTTCGCTGACTGTAAATGAAGGGGATTTTTCGCTATGAAAGGGGCATAAGCCAATCCAATTTCGCCCCCTTTTTTTTAAGGCCACATACGACGACATGACGCCAATCCAGTGGGGGGCTTGCCGTACCGCAATAATGGTGTCTTCGGTTAACCGTTCCATGCCTTGATCCTTTGTGTCTGTGTCGACTGACTACCCATGTTCAGATTGCGACCCTGTACGCCACATTGCCCACCTTTGAGGGGCCGGGATGAAGGGCCCTTCGTCCTTACCAAGGCCTAAGAATAGACGATGCCCGCACCCATTGTCACCCCTTGCCTGTGGGGCAACCCACGCTTTTTTTCGTGCGTATGCCATGCCTCACCCGGCATCAGGATGGGGTATGGGTTACAAGGGGACTGCCATCATATCCCTTACACCTCTTACACCCCCTTTCCCTTCCCCGCACACCATCCCGTCACTGATTTACATCTGCCGCCTGGTGGCAGTATGCTAGCACCATGGTATCTTCCCCCGCATTGTTACAAGTCGACCAATTATCGGTGTCATTTGGCCGGCGCCAGCATCCCATTCGGGTGGTCAGTGGGGTCTCTTTTTCGGTTGTACAAGGTGAAGTGGTGGGGTTGGTGGGGGAATCGGGATCGGGAAAAAGTGTCACCTGTCTGGGGGTCATGGGGTTGCTAGCGGGGGCCCAGGTAACCGGGGCCGTTACATTCAAAGGAAGGCCCGTGTTGGGTCTTTCAGCCCGTGACCACCGGTCGTTATTGGGCAAGGAAATGGGCATGATTTTTCAATCTCCCCAAGCCAGTTTTAATCCCGTTTATACCATTGGGACTCATTTTATTGAAACCATCCAACATCACCACGGCCTATCGGCCAAGGAAGCCCAATCGATGGCCGTTGACTTGTTAACCCAAGTTAATATTGCCGATGCAGCCCAACGCCTGAACGATTATCCCCATCAGTTTTCACTGGGCATGTGCCAACGCATGATGATTGCGTTAACCATTGCCATGTCACCATCATTATTAATCGCAGACGAGCCCACAGCGTCATTGGACGTTACCATCCAAGCCCAAGTCATGGCCTTGATTCAACGGGTCAAAACCACCCATGACATGGGTATTTTATTGGTGTCTCATGATTTGGGATTGGTGGCCCAGTATTGTGACCGGATCATGGTGATGTATTTGGGAGAATTGGTCGAGGCCGGTCCAACCGTCTCCGTGTTTCAATCCCCTCAACACCCCTATACACAAGCCTTATTGGCTGCCATTCCGCATCCTGACCCCACCCAACGGGTATCCGCCACCCCTATTATGGGGGATATTCCCAGCCCCCAGCACCGTCCTTCTGGGTGTGCCTTTCACCCGCGTTGCCCCAAACGGACGGACCGATGCACCCACTCACACCCCACTTTGAGCACCCATCGTGACCATCAAGTGGCCTGTTTCGAATCGGCGTATTACCAGCCGGCTCCCTGACCCGATAACCCCCTCATTACCACTCCCTTTAAATATCCAAAAAAATCAATGCAACTTTTTATTTTAATTTTCGATAACTAAGTATCAGGCGATGAAAGTCGCTTGACCGCCTGGGCTGAATAAGAGAGTCAGAGTTTCCCCCTTAGCTCAACTCCCCCTGTTCAGCCCTCTTTACTTATTGAGGATAGACCTCTTGCCTCATCTTATCATGGTGTTTTTTAGATTCATACCGTTCATCTCCTAGTTGGGGACCCTCTAGACTTTTACTGTTTTTAGCACTTGAATCGGCACATGGCAGGTTGGGGGCGTGTCTTTTTTGTCATAACAAGCGAATCGAAACCGGCCCGTCACGATACCATGGTGACACAGCCACGGGTTGGCAGGGGGTAGGAATCATGGGGTCTGATGGTGGCCCGAAATTAAGATACGCCCCACCCTGTTGGCCCCCCCCATCATAAGGGTGCTCACCCCGATGATGATTGTTGTCATCCCAGCTTGTTAACAGAGTGGCTTTTTTTGATTGGGGTCCCCATCAAGCGTCCACAACCACGGGTCGGATATGACTTGGTTCTGGATTCAGGTGGCACGCCGATACCCATTTCCCCCTATCCTGGTGGTGCACCAGGAACACCCCATTCCATCCGTTGGTCCCCATGACCCGCTCCAACAGGTCGAGGCAAGGGGAGGTAGAACCCCTATGTCAGGTGGTCATTCTTGTCACCGCCGCAGCAGGAACCGTGTGTGACACACCCGTTGAGGGGGTTACCCTTTTTGCCATGGGCAACCTTTGTCAAATCGAGTACCTAGATTCGTTCCCATGCCACTATCCGATACCCGGTAATGGTGTGTCGAGCCGCTATCAGACGATTCTGAGCCATCAATCGCATGTGGCCTTCCTTTGTCTTTTTTAGGTGCTCCCCATCATAACGGACTCAAACGTGATGTTTAATCCATTCGTTCAAGGGGAATACAAGGGAATCAGTCATTTAAAAGGAGGCGTTTTATGTTGAATGGAACCATTGATTGTCAGGTTTACAATACCAGTCCCCAACTACGAGATGAAGTGTTTTTTGGTGGTGATGATTGGATGGATATTGACGATTAACCCACTGCCATCGTGGCTAATCAAGACCACCCATTTTATCCGTTACCTCTTGTACCTCTTGTGTTTTGTAACAGTGCTAAGAACGTGTCCAATGGCATGACATGATCCGATAATGGGTATCGACCTATCGGATCCTGATGATGACCACTTGAGATCCAGCTATCAATCGTGGATTGCAAATAAACATTAAAGAGCAGCTGGCCACCTTGAATGTGAAAGGTCACGACCACTGGCTCCCTGTTTCCATGAACAGTCAAGGTAATGGGATCTTGCCATGAAGTATGGTCTCGTTCTGTATTCACATTGTTCAAGCGTTCGAGTATGACTGATATGTCCGGCCGTCGAGAGCGGGCATTAATCCATTCCTCTATTATTATCCGCTGAGCATTAGCATGAGGTAACAAGGGGGACGGCGTTTCTAAGCTATTCCTTGCTGTTTGATAGGTCACCCACGAATTTGAGCCTATAACCACCATCAATAATAACATGCTCCATAAAACATCATCCCTATGTTGCTGTGCTCGGGTCAGGAAGTAAGAGCTTGTCGTCACCACACAAACATTTTTTAATAGTCCCAAGGTACTGTTGGTGACATCCCGAATATTACGATCCGGTTGGTCCCGACGTGCGGGATCTAGCCTCCTTATAGTGAAGCGGATGGCACTCAACGAACTCACTACTATATTTATGACCACCGAAATTGCTGCAGCCCCATTGGCCGCATGCCAAGTTAGAGGAGCGGTATGCTCAATCGGGTTGTTTGCCATCTATTAACTCCTAACTCCATTTACATTTTATTCTTGACGCTCGACGCTCACCCTAACATCCCAGGGGTTTTAAATAAAACGAAAAATATTGGTTTTATATGATGATGGATTCACCTTGCATATCGAGGTGCCATCGGCCGATGACAGGGCGACCGCCTCATGCCAAAACCGGAATCGTTGATGGGCCACTCTTGATTTTATTGTTACGTAGGCCCACTTGGGAACACGACTTATCCTTCTGGTAACTTAAGATGACATGGCCTGGTGTTGCCTCGAAAGCCAGATGTATTTATCGGCCCACTGCCGGTTGGTACGCACTGGGTCGGGGTCCCACTGACTTTTTTTGACCACCGCTGGAACCCCTGCCACCAACGCTCCGGCTGGCACCACTTGGTTCTCGGTTACCACGGCACCCGCTGCCACCACCGCCCCCTGTTCAATCATGGCCCCATTTAACACAATGGCCCCCATCCCGATGACCACATGATCGTGGACCGTGGCCGCATGAATGATGGCCCGGTGGCCAATGGTGACATACGACCCAATGGTACAGCCCCTGTCATTTTCTACATGCATCACCACCCCATCTTGGATATTGGACCCTTCGCCTATTACAATGGCATGCAAATCGGCACGAATCACCGCCCCATACCATACCGATGAATGGGGCCCAATGCTGACATTTCCTACCACCACCGCACCCGGCGCCACCCACACCTGATCGCCCCATACAGGCCGGCCCATTTCAAAATGAGCCGGAATGATCGATTTTGAGCCCATCTGATTTTACGCTTACAGGGTGACCTTCACTCCCAATACGGGTTCCACTGCTTGCAAAATATCAAACCGTGTGTCGCCAATGAAGCCCAAGCGTGCCAAGGTGACACTGGCACCCAATTCCAAGCCTTTGGCAAGGGTCACGGTGTAGTTTCGTATCACACTCAGTGACGCCAATTCAATGTTGCCTCCCCCCACCCGTTGGGCATCGACCACCAAATCGAAATCCGTCAATAACGGCACCTCTGTTTTCATGGTAACCCCCAATCGCAGTGCAAGGGGTGAGAGCACATTGTTTTTATCCATGCCCGTGGTGACCCCCACAATCAACTGATTGGACCCCCACCCCAGGTCATGATAGCTTCTAAAATTGGTGACTGATGTGGTGCCAGACGGCCACAACCCCACCAATGTACGGGTTTCATACCCCATGATCGGACTGGCCACCCCCATGATTCCCATCACCAACACGCCCCAAGCTTTTAACTGACGATACATAACCCATCCTCCTTATTGAAATTGAGATCAAAAAAAATGAGGGCCCATTATATCGAAAAAATCCCCCATTACCAGTGGGTGATTACCTGCTACCATTCAACCAAGACCCTTAAGCTTCCATCCACCCATTCAAGAAAGCCATCACATGATGCCATGCACCCCGACCCCAACCAACTTACCAACACCCTCGCTCGGGAGGTCAGCATCCTCTTGCCTACCGCTAGGCTTCATCTCTTCTTTTTTAGCCTCTGGTTTAGCCTCTCTACGTGCCATTGGCAGTTGTGTATTGCCCTGTCTATCACCCATGCCCGATGTTTTAGGGTCTGTACCGAACACGACACCGCCTACTTCAGCATGTGAAGAGGATTCACCTGCCAAAGCCTGTGTCAAGCAGTGCGTTGATATACTGAATGCGGGGTCACCACCCAACGTTACTGGCATTCCTAGAGAGGGTAATAGAACTAACCCTACCGTTGACCAAAAAGCAAAGGCACATGATGATATTACAAACATTTTTAAGGCATTTTATGGCAATCATGACCCTTCAATTAACACGTTTCGGGAACTGATGACGGCATGCCAGAATCAACGCCATGAAGCTAATACCCTCTTACTAATGTTGCTTGCGAGTTGGCATGATCATTACAACTCTTTTCCTGATGGGGCCGCCACCGAACTGCTGTCTCTTGTCATTACCCCCCCACCTCTTCCTACTGGGCATCCTGATGGGCCAACTACCCTATCATATGTGGTCGTTGAGGCACTACGCACCATTGCGACGAGTCCAAACATAAACCCCCAAACGGCCCAAACCGTCATTAAAGCACTACACACCATTGCGACGAGTCCAAAAATAGACCCCCAAACGGCCCAAACCGCCATTGACGTACTGACAACCATTGCGACGAGTCCAAACATAAACCCCCACACGGCCATTGAAGTACTGCAAACCATTGCGACGAGTCCAAACATAAACCCCCAAACGACCCAAACGGCCATTGACGCACTGGCAACCATTGCGAAGACCCATCCTGACCCCTTGTGGGATCGTGTGGTATTGCAGGGTTTCTATTCGCTGTTGAATCAGCCGAACACAGGCCCTATCAAATCCGCCGTGTGCGAAGCCATCCTGTCCATTGCCCAGTGGCGTTTGCGTTACCCAAACAATGACACTGGAAGCATTGATACCATCGAAACAAACGCCTTGGAGCAACTTGTTCGGTACGCCTTAGCGACCGCTCATCATGATGTGGAAACCCAGGCAGTTTTAGATCGTGCCGTTATCCTGTTTGGGTGCTTGATAGGAAATGCACCATTAGAGATTCCCGATTCTGACCCAGTATTAGCCGCATGGTCGGCCTATCATGAAGTGCACTCACCCAGTGATAAAAACGAAGAAGAAGCGTTAGTCAACCCACCACTTGCGGCACACCCTGGGGCCCTTTCCCTTCATTTGAAGGGCCCTATCATACACTATTTTTTACCTCGATTTGAACAGAATTTTGACAAGGCCTTTCATCAGTGGGAGTCTGCATTCATGGGTGCAGCTATGGGTGTCTCTCGCCTTACACCTACCACCGCAAATGACCTCTTACGCGAGCGTGTCTTACGCCAGGGTGTATGGCTTTTATCACCCATTATCCAGTCATTACCTTCCATACCTGCCTCATCTTTACTACAGGCCGTACACCTCGTATGGGGATTTGAGACATTCTATATACCCCTTATCAACCAGGATAAGGCACAGCCCACCTCTGATGTGATAGGTATAGGTACAGCGTTACCCCCTCAGCCCGTTTTGGGTGGTATGAGTTGGGTAGCAGCACATGCTCTAGATGATGGGCAAGATGTGGCTCACATGGCGTTGCCACACGATTCGTTGATTAAGATGATGCTGCGGTTTCTTGACGTGTTGAATACCGACACACCCTGCGATACCCACTCACCACTTTCTCAGTTTTGTGATGAATTGGCCAATATGGTTGCAATGTGGTGTGTACCATCCAATCATGACTTGTTGGGTGAACCTTTAACCGATAATGAGCGTGCTTTTCTTAACGCTCCGGTTGCTAACTGGTTTGAGTTCTTACATACACTGTTGTCATTGGTCCCCCGAACTGGTCCCATACCAAGCCGTCCTATTAAGTCAACTCAACCTACACCTCGATCTCTTATCGAGTATATGGTGCGTCAAATCAAGATGGCACCGTCTTGGCAAGCGGCATGTGAATGGGCTCGTAAGGCCCTCAGCACCGCCCACCGCTCCCTCCTAGAAGCGAAAGAACCCCCTTTATCAAATACCCTTTCTGGCCTCTCCCCCACTCTTCGAATGAATGGAGGTGGCACTGGCAACATGGAAGAGGCAGAACCAATAAATCATGACAGTAAGAATCCGCCAGGAAGTGCGATTGTCATCTCAACCGCTCCCCCCACTCTTCCAATGAATGGAGGTGGCAATGGGGGCGACGGGGACGACATGGCAGAAGAAGAACCAATAAAGCATGACAGTCGACCCCCAGGGCCAGACCGCCCAGCATCTGACTTTGACCCCTTATTAGATAACCTTGCTGCGTTCGCAAGTGCTGTGCCCGGGCATCTTCTAGGTACCTTAGTGCGCCGTTAGGCAATACCGCTCCCTGATGGCGGCGACTTGGTCCTACAATCCCTTGTCTTTGATTCGTTTGGCGGCTTTTCTCATGCCTTGCAAGATGTCGTCTGCCAACACATCGCTGAATTGTTCGATGTCGTTGGTTAACCCCATCGATTCGGCTGCCTCTGTCAATCGCATGGCCACCCGCTTGATTTGTGCCTTGGTTAAAGTCCGCTTGAGTCGCTTTTTTTTGACTTCAAATACCACCCCTGCCCCTTCTGCGGCATTGGATGCCAACCGGTCACTGGGCAACTCGGGACCAGACGGTGGCTTGGGAGGCAAATGGGGTATGGACATGGGGCGGATCATACCGCCCATATCGATCATTTGCAATATATCAGAATCCCCTTCACCCGACCCAGTCGGTTCATGATCATGAACCCCATCGCCACTTGGGGGGCTCGCCCCATCTCACCCAAAAGGGGGCTCTCGTGATGATGGGCATCTCGGTGTCGGTGGCCAACGGGCCCTCCCTGATGAGGCCACCCGCTGGTCACCTTGCGGTTCAGCGAACTTCCATGATCGCCGATACTAACTTATCGAAAAAAATGATTGACTATTCCCACGCAATGTTGATCAGCTCTTCAATTGGGGTGATCGGCCATTCATTAGAAAATGTCAGGCACCGCTTCCTTATAGGATTCTGCTTTCCTTCCTATATACCTCCCTTCCTATACACCTCTCCCACCTGATGTCTGGCACCACCTTATATCTGGGCTTCTTTTGATGCCTCCCGTTGGGTTTGATGGGCAATCGCAACACGTCTTCTTGCTGGGGCTTTGTGGGGGACGGTGCCCTCGCACCCCCCATGGCCTTGACCAGACACACCCCCCTTCCCCACCCCAACCCTGATGGCATGGCCCATCCCCCCGTCACATGCATTTGACCCAAATCACCGCCTGCCTTAATGTACAAAGGATACAAACTGACACCAGCATTTGGTTCGTATAAAGGAGTCTTCCATGAACCCGTCCATTCAATCGGCGTTGTCTCATATTCAGCATTTATTAGAGGCCCAACTCCATCGGGTCGACCAACTCGCCCAATCACCCCCCTCTATTGACTTGACCCAATCATCCCATATTCGGGTTGGCATTTGCCCTGGTGATGGCATCGGACCCGTGATTACCGAACAAGCCCATCGGGTCATGGCCGCCCTCGTCAACGCCATTCCCCATCCCCACCGCACCATTGAATTCATCCCCATTGAGGGCCTCACCCTGGAACGACGACTCGCAGAAAAAGTGGCCATTCCTGCCGATGTCTTGGCACAACTACGCACCTGTGATGTGGTGTTAAAGGGCCCCACCACCACCCCCCAAGCCGGTAGCGGTGTCCCCAATATCGAAAGTGCCAACGTGGCCATGCGACGGGAATTGGATCTCTTTGCCAATGTTCGGCCCGTGGTCATCCCGGATCGCCAGATCGACTGGACGTTTTTTAGGGAAAACACCGAAGGGGAATACATGTTGGGCTCTCACGGTATCCACGTTACCCCCGAATTGAGCTTGGATTTTAAGGTCACCACCGAGCCGGGCTGTATGCGTATCATTCGGGCGGCGTTTGAATTTGCCAAGCAAAACAATAAAAAACGCGTGGCCGTGGTGACCAAATCCAACGTCATCAAAACCACCGATGGCCACTTTTCACGGGTCGCCCATCAACTCGCCGCTGACTATGTCCCCCACGGGATTCAATTGGAAGAATGGTATGTGGATATCATGGCGGCCAAACTCATTGATCCGAGTAGACAAGCCGATTTTGATGTGTTGGTCATGCCCAACTTGTATGGGGATATTCTCACCGATGAAGCCGCCCAATTACAAGGCGGTGTGGGCACCGCCGGCAGTGCCAACATCGGATCGAGATGGGCCATGTTTGAAGGCGTGCACGGCTCCGCCCCTCGCATGGTCACCGAAGGCCGTGCCGTCTACGCCGATCCGTCCTCCATGCTCAAAGCATCCGCCATGCTGTTGCGTCATATCGGATGGTGGGATCAGGCCACCGCCTTGGATGAAGCCCTAAGCATTTGTACCCACAGTGAAAAACAACACGTCATGACCGGACGGGCCAATGGGGCCACGGCATCCCAATTCGGAGACTATGTCTTATCCTGGGCCCTTCACCCCGACCGTCACGACCGTTACACCCAAGGAATACACCATGCGTGACCAACTGACACAGCTGGCCGAACAAGCCAAACAAGACATTTTGGGTGCTGATACCCTGATGGCCCTCGATCACATTCGGGTGAAATATTTGGGTAAAAAAGGACAGCTTACCGATATCTTAAAAGATATTTCTCGTCTGTCAGCCGACGAAAAACCCCTGGTCGGCCAGTGGGCCAACGCATTCAAAGACGACCTACAACAAGACATCGACACGCGAAAACAAGCCCTCAAAACCATGGCATTGGCCGACCAACTGGCCCGAGACGCCGTGGATGTGACCCTGCCGGGCATTCGCCGATCGGTAGGGGCCGCCCACCCCATCTCTCAGGTCATGGACACCGTGTGTGGGTTTTTTACCCGATTGGGATTTGACATCACCGAAGGGCCCGATATTGAAACCGAATACCACAATTTTGAAGCCCTTAATATTCCCTCCCATCACCCGTCACGGGATATGCATGACACGTTTTATCTCCCCAATGGGGAATTGTTACGTACCCATACCTCTCCGGTTCAAATTCGTACGATGCAGGCCCAATCTCCCCCTATTAAAATCGTGGTGCCTGGTACGGTGTACCGATGTGATACCGACATTACCCATTCCCCTATGTTTCATCAGATTGAAGGGTTGGTGGTGGATACCCATGTGACCTTTGCCCAATTAAAAGGTACCTTGCAATCATTTTTACACTTCTTTTTTGGTCCCGATCGTCCCGTTCGGTTTCGACCCAGTTACTTTCCGTTTACCGAACCATCCACTGAAGTGGATGTGGCCTGTGGTCACTGTGGGGGACGGGGCTGTGCCTCATGCAAACACTCCGGATGGCTCGAGATTTTGGGGGCCGGCATGGTCCATCGTCATGTGTTTGAGGCGGTGGGTTACGATCCTGACACGGTGACTGGGTTTGCGTTTGGTATGGGGGTTGAGCGATTGGCCATGCTCAAATTTGGCCTATCCGATATTCGATGGTTATACGAAAACGACCAACGCTTTTTAGGAGGTCTGTCATGAAATTGGTATGGTCATGGCTAACCGAATGGTTGCCCCTGTCATGGACCCCGTCTGAATTGGCCGATCGCCTGACGGCCGCAGGGTTTGAAATTGAATCGATTCATCACTTTGGAGGCGAGATCCGTGGCATTGTCACGGCACGCATCGACACCATCACGCCCCATCCCAATGCGGATCGGTTGCAGATTACCCAGGTCCATGATGGAAAAAGTACCCATCAAATTGTCACCGGGGCCACCAACATCAAGGTGGGTGACGTGGTACCGGTCAGTTTGCCCGGGGCTGTTCTGGCCAATGGGTTGGTGATTGAGAGCCGTCCCCTGCGGGGGGTTCCCAGTCATGGCATGTTGTGTTCAAAATCTGAATTGGGGTTGCCCAGTGATGAAGAGGGGATTTGGATTTTACCTCCCGATACGGCTTTGGGATTGGACTGGGTCAAAGCGGCCCTTTTGTCCGACACCCTCTTGGATGTGGCCATTTTACCCAATCGAGGGGATTGTCAAAGCATGTGGGGCCTCGCCCGCGAAATATCGGTATTGGCCGATTGCCCCCTGCCCACCCTCGCAACTGACTACACCACCCATGACTTACCTTTCAGCACCCACCTGGATGCCCCGCATGATGGGTGCCGGCATCTGTCTCTGACCCCCCTCTATTACCATGGGGGTCATGTGCCCATCACCATGCAACGACGCCTGGAATGCATGGGCCTTCGCTTGATTCATCCCGTGGTGGATGTGTTGAACTATGCCATGTTGGAATGTGGGCAACCCTTTCATGCCTATCGCCATGCAGATGGCCTGACGTTTCGGGTGGCCCCCCATAACAGTGAAGAGCCCATGCCCTTGCTGGATGGCACGGACCGTCTGGTACCAACGGATGCCTTGATGGTGTGGCATGGCGACAAACGGGGTGCCATTGCGGGTATCATGGGCAGTCGGGATACCGGCCTGACAGCAGATACCACCGCTTGTTGGATTGAATCGGCGTATTTTGACCCTGCCATTGTCAGAAAAACCGCACGGGCCATGGGGCTACGAACGGATAGCCTGGCCCGGTTTGAAAAAGGGGTTGACCCTTGTCAGGTCGCCCATTGGCGAGACCGGGCCTTGCATTGGTTGGACCGCGTTTTATCGGTTCAAATTGGGTCGACCGCTTGTTCATGGACTGCCCCCAATTGGCCCGCCCAACCCTACTTGCCGTTTAACCCAGATGCCATCAACCGCCTATTGGGTACGGACTTGCCATCCCAACCCATGATCAGCTGGTTGCATCGGTTGGGCTTTGTGCAAGAGGGCGATCGGGTGCGTGTGCCCTCGTGGCGGCATCACGATGTGTGCACCGAGGCATGTTTGGCCGAAGAAGTGGCCCGCATGATGGGGTATGACCACTTGCCTACCAGCACCCAGTTGCCCATGGTGCCCCAAACCCCGCCCACACGGTTGTCGGTATTATCCGAGCAAAGCATGTCATTTTGGCGGCATCAGGGCATGACCCAGGTTCACACCTTCACGATGGTCTCCCCCGACGAGTTTACCCGTTTTTCGATCCCCCAGCCTTCTGACGGGGTCACCATTCAAAACCCCTTATCGGTCGACCAATCGGTGTTACGTCGCTACTTGATGCCGTCGTTGTTGCGGGTGGTACAGCATCACCATGCCCGACAATGCCAAACCGTGGCCATTGCAGAAGTGGGCAAGGTGTTTTTTGAAACCCCCGGCGGATCCATCCGAGAAAACACGGTGTTAGGGGTGATGGCCACTGGACCGATTTATCCCCATTCGCACCGACCAGACCGGGGTGCGACGTGGACATTTGATCGCTTAAAAGGCCTGACCGTGGAATGGCTGACATCGTTGAACATGGATCTTGAGGGATTGGAATGGGATGGGGTGACGTATCCGATGTATCACCCGACCTGCAGTGCCGACGCGCGTGTGGGGGCCACGGTGGTGGGCAATGTGGGCTTCGTTCACCCTGCCATCACCGATGAAATGGGCATTCGCACCCCCGTGGCCTACATTGGGTTTTCGTTGTCCTCCTTGGCACGCATGGCACCCAAACCCATCGCCAACGCCACCCCCCCTTCTCGTTACCCTGACAGCCGGCGGGACCTGTCGTTTATTGCCCCGTCGGACTTGCGTTATGCCGAAATTGACCGCCTCATCCGCGACCATTTGCCTGCCGAGGCCATTCATTTTGAATTGTTTGACCGCTTTGAGGGCCCGCCTTTGGGCGATAACGAAGTCAGTTATGCCTTGTCGTTTGTGTACCAATCATCCGAACGCACGTTGTCCGATGACGAGGTATCATTGGTGCATCAGGGGTTGTGTGAATCGCTGAAACGGTCCTTACCCATTACGATGAGGGCGTAACATGGATACCCCCATGTTGCGCCAATACCAACAGCTCAAAGCCGAGGTACCCGATGCGGTGCTTTTTTTTCGGTTGGGTGATTTTTATGAGTTGTTTATGTCCGATGCAGAAGCGGTCGCCAAGGAACTTAATTTGACCCTAACCGGACGGGGTAAAGACGAGCAGCGGGTTCCCATGTGCGGGGTGCCCCACCATGCGGCCGATCATTACATTCAAAAGTTGATCCAAGCGGGGTACAAAGTGGCGGTGGCCGAGCAAGTGGAAGACCCTGCGTTATCAAAAGGACTCACCCGCCGTGAGATTGTGCGGGTGATGACGCCTGGCATGAATATTGGGGGCACCTTACCCCCTGATGAATCGGTGTATGTGGCCGGCCTCATGCCGATCAAATCCGATTGGGGCGTGGCCTTGTTGGAATTATCGACCGGTACGTTTCAGCTGGGCATCATTCCTGGTGATGCCATTCACGCATGGTTGGGTCAGGTACGTCCGGCTGAACGGGTGGGACAGGGTACTGAGCAGGTACCGGTGGATGTGACCCTTCCCCTGTCACCGGTGGCGTTTGCGGGCACCGAGTTGGCCCATCATTTTGGGGTGGAGCATGTGGCATCGTTTGGGATTGACCACCTCAAGGCCGCCCATCCGATTGCATGGGCGGTGTTGCAATATGCCACGACGTTTCAAAAATCACGCTTGCCCCACTTATCGGGTATTGCCCCCCTGCCGTTGGAGGGGACCATGATGATGGACCCTCACACCATTGCCCACTTGGATTTATTGCCCCCGTCATCGGGTGGCCCCAGTTTGTTTGGGCATCTTAACCGATGCCAAACGGCCATGGGGTCCCGCAAATTGCGGCAGATGCTGGTGGCCCCGCTCACCCATGCCGCCCGCATTCAAGCCCGATTGGATGCGGTGGACGCCTTGACCCAAGCCCCCCATTTGCTTCAGTCGCTCAAAGACGGGTTAAAGGGGGTATTGGACCTGGAGCGGTTGTTGTCTCGGATTGTGTCGTTGGCCACGTCACCCCGGGATTGTTTGGCCTTGTATCACAGTTTGCACCAGGTGTTGGCCGTGGCCCCGCATCTCGAGGCATTGGCGGGCCATCCCTTGTTTGATCGGCACCGCAAGATGGTGGCCCAACACGCCCACCCTGATGCTCCGTTGATGCGGCTCCTCACCCGTTTGGCGGCCGCGATTGTCGATGAACCACCGCCCCATATTCGGGATGGCCAGGTGATAAGGGAGGGCTACCATCCGGCCTTAGACGCGTTAAAAGCCTCGTTTGCCGAAGTCAAGGCATGGATTGTGGGACTCGAAGACACCGAGCGGGCGGCCACGGGCATTCGGGTGAAGGTGGGGTATAACAAAGTCTTTGGGTATTACATTGAGGTGCCCCAATCCGCCGCTGACCGTGTCCCGGCCCATTATAGTCGCAAGCAGACGTTGACCCATGCCGAACGTTACATCACACCCGAATTAAAAGAGAAAGAATCGGTGTTGTTGTCGGGTGAATCAAAGCAAATTGCAATGGAACAAAGCCTGTTTGCTGAATTGGTCAACGAGGTGGGCATGGCCAGTGCTGCCATTCAAACAATGGCCCGTATGGTGGCCGAATTGGATGTATTGGTGGCCTTGGCCGACGTGGCCTTGTCCCACCACTATTGCAAACCGGTCATGGTGGCAGACGACCCGCATACGCTGGATATCATTCAAGGGCGTCACCCCATGGTGGCGGCCCGGTTGGGGGGGCGGTTTATTCCCAATGATGTCTCGATGTCACGCGACCATCGGTTTATGTTGCTAACCGGTCCAAATATGGCGGGGAAATCAACGTTGATGCGCCAGTGTGCGGTGATGGTGGTGATGGCCCAAATGGGGTCGTTTGTACCGGCCAAGGGGTTTCGTTGGGGGGTGGTCGACCGGTTGTTTACCCGCATTGGGGCCTCTGACAATTTGGCGGACGGGCAGTCGACGTTTATGGTTGAAATGACCGAAACGGCGGCCATTTTATCGAATGCCACCCCCCATAGTTTGGTGTTGCTTGACGAAATTGGCCGGGGGACGGCGACATATGACGGGCTCAGTTTGGCCCATGCGATTTCGGAGCATTTGATCAACGAGCAGGGGCCCCGTGTTTTTTTTGCCACCCACTACCACGAATTAACCGTGTTATCGCGTCAACATGCGGGGGTGTCGAATCATTCGATGGGGATTGTTGAATGTGAGGGTCACATTCAGTTTACGTACACATTGGTCAATGGGCCGGCGGACAGCAGTTTTGGGATTCATGTGGCCCAAATGGCGGGATTGCCGGCGGGGGTGATTCAACGGGCACAACATATTATGGCAGGATTGGAGAAAGACGGTATGAGTTATTTAAACCAGCAGGTGTCCCATGCATCTTGAGCCGACGCATTTGGCGGGGGCATGGGTGGTATCGCCCACGGTGTACCATGATCATCGGGGGTCCTTTATGGAAACCTACCGCACCGAGTGGTTTGAGGCGATGGGGCTATCGTTTTCGGTGTGTCAATCGAATCAGAGCGTATCCAAAAAAGGGGTGTTACGGGGCTTGCATTATCAACGTGCCCCGCATGGTCAAGGCAAGTTGGTTCAGGTGATCAAGGGCAAGATTTGGGATGTGGGGGTCGACATTGACCCAGGATCCCCCACCTATGGGCAATGGGTGGGGGTCACCTTGTGTGACCAATCGCATCGGATGTTGTGGTTATCGCCCACGATGGCCCACGGGTTTTTGGTATTGAGTGACCATGCGGTGGTGTCGTATCAATGCAGTGGGTCGGTGTACCACCCCGAATCAGAAGCGGGGATTTGTTGGAACGATGAGACCTTGGGCATTGAATGGCCGATTGACGGGTCAGTGGTGGTATCAGACAAAGACAGGGCCTTACCGCCGTTTGGTTTGATCAATCGTCAGTAGATACATGGGTAAGAAAGCATGAAAAGGTTGGGTCAAAACAAATGAAAAGGATTATTTATGATATTGGGGCGAATAATGGAGACGACGTTGCGTATTATTTAAAAAAATGTGATTTGGTGGTGGCGGTTGAGGCAAACCCTGTGTTGTGCGACCTGATGACGACCCGGTATTCCGATGCCATTCAACAAGGTCGTTTGGCGATTGAAAACATTGTGTTAACCGATGAAAAAGAATCGGGCGAGGTTTGTTTTTACCGACATAAACACAACGATGGGTTGAGTCAATTCCCCCGACCCAGTGATACGACCCATTTTGAAACCATCCATCTGTCTTCAAAATCCGTGATGCAATTGTTATCTGAGTATGGTGACCCGTATTACATCAAAATTGATGTGGAACATTATGATACCGCTATCCTTCGGTCTTTATTTGAGCACCAGGTTCGTCCCCCTTTTATTTCAGCTGAGTCCCACAGCATCGACACATTTGCACTGTTGGTGGCACTGGGTGGGTATCGTGCCTTTAAGATAATAGAAGGGGAGCTCGTTTCCGAACGGTATGGCCATCATCCCATTCACACCCATCATGGCATCGAAACACATTCATTCACACGTCACTCTGCGGGTCCTTTTGGCGATGATATCCCTGGTGACTGGATGACACCCGATCATTTTCATCGGCTCTTGGGTTTAGCTGGTGTTGGGTGGCGTGATATTCATGCATCGAATGTGGTGATGGCAGCCGACACATTATCGGTATCAATGTGGCCTTATTTTAAAAAGGCCTGTTATGACACCGTCATCAGAAAAATCAAGGCCCCCGCAAGGATCCTTCGTTCTATGATCTATTCCATGTTGGGTATTCAGCCTAAACATTGGCATTAAACTGTCGCCATGTATTGTCAGACACTCATCATCAACCCAGTAGACGACGCCCTGCCATTGTTTTATAAAACAAAAATAAGGTTCTATACTTCCCCATCATGACCCCACCTGGCACACCCCCCTTCGACTTTTTTCTCTTTTTTAACGCCGGCAATCCGACATGAGCCACCCCACCCCACCGGGTTCCACATTGCTCAAAGACCGGCTGTTTAACCGGGCCAATGTGACCCAATTGGCCCATGACTTACAGCGGGTATACCCTCCCTTTGATGCCCTTTCGTTTATCGAGCAGGTCATGGCCCCCTTCCCTACCCTGGGGCTTAAGGAACGAATTGCCTGGATTAGTACCTGCTTGCACGCTCACTTGCCCCCCGCTTATCCCGACGCGGTGGCCGTCATCGTGCGTGCCTTACCCCCGCCCATTGACCCGATGGGGTCCGATCATGACTTTGGGGCGTTTATCTATGCCCCGTATGCCACCTATGTGGCCCGTTATGGGTGTTCACGCGATGCCTTATCGCGGTCGCTGGACACACTCAAGGCCATTACCACCCGCTGTTCAGCCGAAGATGCGATTCGGTATTTTATCCGTTCCTTTCCCGATGACACCCTGGCCGTCTTGCAAACATGGACCCAAGACCCCCATTATCATGTCCGGCGATTGTGTAGCGAAGGCACCCGTCCCCGCTTGCCATGGGCCATTAACATCCCCATACCACACACGGCCCCACTGCCGATTTTAACGGCTTTGTTTGCCGACCGCACCCGGTTTGTCACCCGCTCGGTGGCCAACCACCTCAACGACTTGTCCAAACGTGACCCCGATCGGGTGATCGCCTTGCTGGCTGACTGGGCGGCATCGGGTCAGCAATCGGACCATGAAATGGGGTATATCATGCGTCATGCCCTGCGAACCTTGGTCAAACAAGGGCACCCGGGTGCGTTGATGCTATTAGGGATTGACCCTGACCCATTGGTTCGCGTGGTGGCACTGGATGTGTCGCCTGTGGTGGCCTTGGATACGTCGTTAGAGGTGACGCTGACCCTCCATGCCCCCCAAGCAGTGAAAGTGGTGATCGATTACATCCTTCACTTTCAAAACCGCGAGGGAAACCCAACCCGAAAAAAAGTGTTTAAACTCAACACCATGACCTTGCCACCCGATCACCCCATCACCGTATCCAAACGGCACCTGTTTCGGCGTGGCATGACGACCCGTCCGTTGTATCCCGGGGAACACCGTATTGAGATCCAACTGAATGGGCGATTGGTGGCCGGGCAATCGTTTCAGGTCATTGACCGTAGGGGATAGAAAAGGCTTCCCCTCCATCATTTTCCCCCAGGGGGGTACACCCCCCCACTAAAAAGCGACCTCATCCCTACTGCGGCCCAATCGTTACGTCACCACTACAGGTGCTACCGATCGCCCCTGCTAAGTGGGACCATGCCCCCCACCAAGTAAACGGGCCTGTGCCCATTGAAATGTTGCAACGGTACGTTGTGATAGTTCAATCCCTATTTGGGCGACGGCGACTTGTGCATCAGGGACAAGACTGCCACCCCACGGCTCCACACCTTGTGAATCTGAGTGGCCAGTGGGAAAAAAAACTACCGGAAGAGACCTTGCTAGCGGTTCGTTTTCTTCCATTGGCGATGGTGACCCCGTTACCGCTGACTGTTGTTTCTCTATAAAATAACGGATCACGTCTTGTACGTATGAACGGATCTCATCCTCATACCCAGGGGCCTTTTTATCAGGGATTAAACGAGCATGAAAATGACGGATCGTATCGAGAGTCGCCTCTTTGTTGACAAGCGGTGAATACCCCTTATCCAACTCCTCTCTGGCCGCATGTAGGGCCGCCACCAGTTTTAGGGGTTTGTATTTAGAATCCTCAAAGGTAGAACCCTCAAAGGCAGTTAAAGCCAAGGCTTCAGCTTGTGCTTGACGGGTGTCCATCCCGTTGACACTGGATGGTGGGGTTAGGACTTGCACCGCCACGGCTGTGGCGTTTGGATCGCCTTCCGATAAACTGGTTGCTGAAGGTCGCTCTTGATTCATGCTTAGTTCTGAGAAGATCTCTTGGAAGATCTCTTGTGCCCGCATATAACTTCTGACCAGTTCTTGTATGTATGAACGGATCGCAGCCTCATCACTAGGGATTGGACGATCTAGAAAGTGATTGAGCGTCATGAAATATGCGCTACCGTTGACATTTTCTGAATACCCCGCATCCAACACCTTCTTGGCCTCAAATAGGGCCGACATATCTTTAAGGGGTTCAGCTTCACATTGCGTTAAGCCTGTTAGAGCCAAGGCTTCGGCTTGTGCTTGAAGGGTGCCCATCCCGTTGACACTGGATGGTGGGGTTAGGACTTGCACCGCCACGGTGGTGGCGTTTGGATCGCCTCCCGATAAACTGGTTGTTGGGGTTAGGTCACCCAACGCCACGGTTGTGGCCACCACGACGGCATTCCCGGCTAAATTGTCTCCCGGGTTCATAGGACGACTAAAACAACACGAACAACATCTCATCAGCCAACACCTTTCTTACCCCCCCACCCCATCCAACGCAGCACAACGCAAATTGTTTGGTGATCATCACGAACCATCCGTTTTTGCGACGCTTGTTTATTATGCATGGGTGAGTCATATGGTTGTAGTCAATTTTTTGACTCTTTGAATCGTCACCCAACCCCAATCGTATGCTCACGCTCAACGCCCCCGCATGAGAGGACAAGCCGCTCCCATTTGAATCGGGTCAAAGTGGGGGTGCCATAGCCCTACCCGCCAGTTGGGCCCATCCCTAACCCCACCACCCCAGATGCCAACTTCACATGACCCAACATGCCCCATCCTACCGTCACCTAACATACCCTACACACCGGCAGCACGGGGAGGTGTCCTCCCATGCCCCCCCTCTATTGCCGATCCCCATCCACTCGATTACTATGGGTGCTTCACCGAGGGGGCATTGTTTGGCATCGCCGTCACAAAGGACTTTCCCAACGTGAATCGAATCCGTGCCCTGGATCAACGGACCATCAATCAAATTGCCGCCGGAGAGGTCATCGATCGTCCTGCATCGGTGGTCAAAGAATTGGTTGAAAATGCCCTGGATGCCGGGGCTTCTCACATTGAGGTGGCCTTGCTCAATGGGGGCCTTACCGCCATCACCGTGACCGATAATGGCCATGGTATTCATCCCGATGACCTACCCCTGGCCTTACAAGATCATGCCACCTCCAAAATCACCGCCCTTCATGATTTACTCGCCAGCCCCACCATGGGGTTTCGGGGAGAGGCATTGTCTAGTATCAGAGAAATCGCCCGTATCCAAGTGGTGTCTCGTCCCCACGGATCCGACCATGCGTGGCGTATCCACGGCACCGGTGGTGAGATTGCCTCGCCGATGCCTGACCAACATCAACCCGGCACCAGCGTCCGGGTCACCGATTTGTTTTATAACACCCCCGTTCGCCATCGGTTTTTAAAATCCCCCCATTCCGAACTCAATGCGGTGCTGGATGTCATTCGACACCTGGCCTTGTGTTGGGAGCATGTCTCTTTTGATGTCTCCAATGACCACCAGCCCATGCTTTCTACCGTCGGCCTGTCCATCCCGCAACGCATAGGGGCATGGTGGGGACATAATGTCATGAGTGCCATGGTGCCCATTGATGCCGCCACCGGCTCACCATCGGTATCCGGATGGGTCTCTCGCCCTACCCTGACCGTCCCCAATCGCAACAAATTGTGTATGGCCATCAACCGACGCATTGTCAAAACCCCCCTACTATACAAAGCCGTCTCTCAGGCATATGCCGATGTGATCCCTGCTGGTCGTTTCCCGGTGGTGGCCCTGTGCCTGACCCTTCCCCTGGATGAAATAGATGTGAACGTTCACCCTCAAAAATGGGATATCAAAATGGTAAGACCCAATGTCTTGTTTGATGCCATCACCACCGCCATACGGGATGTCTTGCAAAACCAACCCCATCATCCCCATGTTGCCTTGTCCACCGCATCACCCCTTTTGTCTCATGATACCTCCCCACCTCCTTTGGAGGGACCGTTGGGTGGTATGGTGTCACCACCCCCCCTGTCTTACCCAACCCAACTGCCCACCAACCACCCATCGGTTGCCTCGGCCTCTTATGCAGCCCCCCCATCACCCCCCCCACATGCCCGTTCTGTTTTATCATCCACTCATCCGGTGGCCTCCCAGATTGCCATCCAAACCCAGTTGCTTGATCCGCCCCCTACTGCATCCGCTCCAATGGCCACCTGGCAACTGCTGGATACCTACTTGATGATTCGCGTACCCGAAGGGGTGTGGGTGTTGGATCAACATGCCGCCCATGAACGCATGCTGTATGAACGCCTTAAACACCATCAACCCAATGAACAACAAGCGTTATTGGTACCCGAAATCATCACATGGCCCACCGATGCCGGGGCCATCGAAGATGGCATCCAATGGCTCCAAACCCTGGGGTTTGAAGCCGAGGCGTTTGGCCCACAGGATATCATGGTACGTGCCGTTCCGCTTACCCTCGCCGGCCCATCCGTCACCCATACCATGGTCAACCTGGTTGACGCCCTTGGCACCATTCCCGATCGGGTATCCGCCCAATTGGCCCATGACAAAGACCGGCTGCAACGCATGGCCTGTCGGGCCGCCATCAAAGCCGGCCACCGCATGACCCCCCATGACACCCACGAACTCGTCACCCAATTATTGGCCACCCCCCACGCCCTGACCTGTCCCCATGGACGGCCACTGGCTGTCTTTTGGGGAAAGCCTGAATTCGAAAAACTGTTTCATCGCACCTAACCCGTCCCAACGGCTTGCCCCCGACAATCGCCACCTTTTTTCTTTCTTTTTTTTAGTTGACGTCACCCTTTGCAAGATGAGGGTTTGACAGCCAGGGAATCGCCCCGCATAATCAGGTCATGAGTAAACACCTTGTGATTGTTGAAAGCCCTGCCAAAGCCAAGACTATTTCCCAGTATTTGGGTTCTGACTATCATATTTTGGCCTCATATGGCCACGTTCGGGATTTACCTGAACGCACCTTGGGCATTGACATTAAAGCCGGGCTGAACAACAAGTCGCAGTTCACCCCCCAATACAGCATCATGAAAGACAAGCAAAAAGTCATCAAGCAATTGCGTGACGCCAGTAAAACCGCCCCCACTGTTTACTTGGCAACTGACCCTGACCGAGAAGGAGAAGCCATCGCCTGGCACATCAAAGAGTCGTTGAAAGTGCCTGCCCACAAAATTCGTCGGGTGGTGTTTCATGAAATCACCAAAACCGCCGTCCAACATGCCATCGGCAACGCCCGGGATATCAACACCCACTTGGTGGATGCCCAACAAGCCCGACGGGTGTTGGATCGTTTAATTGGCTATAAATTAAGCCCTATTTTATCCAAAAAAATCAGAAAAGGCCTGAGTGCTGGCCGTGTACAATCAGTGGCCGTCAAGCTTATTTGCGACCGCGAAACCGCCATCCGGGCCTTTGTACCCGAAGAATACTGGGTGGTCACGGTATCCTTAGACAAAAACCAACAACCTATCCAAGCCAAATTGGTGGCAGAAGGTACCCCCGACGCCAAGTGTGAGTTACCCAATGAATCGGTGGCCACTGGCATGGTATCCCGCTTGGAATCCTCTGAGTACGCTGTCCATAGCGTCAAAAAAACCAAGCAAAAACGCAACCCCTATCCCCCTTTTATCACCTCCACCTTACAGCAGGATGCCTCACGAAAACTCAATTGGTCCGCCAAAAAAACCATGATGGTCGCCCAAAAACTATATGAAGGGGTGCCGATTGGGAACGATACCGTGGGCTTAATTACCTACATGCGAACCGACTCGTTTCGTGTGTCTGATGAGGCCCTGGCCGCCGTCCGTGAACACATTACTACCACGTATGGTTCCAACTATTTACCGGCCTCTCCCAATCGCTATAAAACCAAGGGGGATGCCCAAGATGCCCACGAAGCCATTCGCCCTACCTACTTAACCCGATCGCCCGATACCATACGATCGGCCTTAACCCCTGATTTTTATAAGTTATATCGGTTGATCTGGGACCGCTTTGTGGCCAGCCAAATGAAACCCAGTGACATCGAAAACACCTCGGTGATGATTGAAGCGACCAGTAGCACTCATCCACCCCTTTATGTGAAAGCCACCGGCCATGTGGTCTTGTTTGATGGGTTTACTGCCGTGTATGTCGAAGGCAAAGACCAAGAAGACGAGGAAAATGCCAAACGCCTTCCCCCATTGTCCGAAAAAGATGCATTGGCATTGATCGCGGTTACCCCCCAACAAAAATTCACGCAGCCCCCCTCTCGTTACACTGAAGCTACCTTGGTTAAAGAGCTGGAAGAATCGGGTATCGGTCGGCCCTCTACGTATGCCCCCACCCTGTCCACCATTGTAGACCGAGGCTATGTCGACAAAGAAAAAAAGACCCTTTTCCCTACTGATTTGGGCATGCTGACCAACACCAAGTTACAAGAGTTTTTTTCGGGTGTTATTGATGTTCGGTTTACAGCAGATATGGAAACCCGGCTGGATGAAATCATGGAAGGCAAACATGTGTGGGAAGATGTGGTGGGGGATATTTATACCCCCTTCTATTCCATGCTCAGCAAAGCCCAGAATGAAATGGAAAAAGTCAACACCGACCAAGCCACTGATGAAATTTGTCCCAAGTGTTCGTCACCCATGGTGATTAAAACTGGTCGTTTTGGTACCTTTATCGCTTGTACCAACTACCCTGACTGCAAAACCACCCGCAGCATGGCCGCCAAGTTAGCGGTGCCATGCCCCCTCTGTGGATCTGATGTGTTGGAGAGAAAAAGTAAAAAAGGGAATGTGTTTTATGGTTGCTCAACGTATCCGACTTGTACCTTTGCCTCCTGGGATCGACTGGTCCCGGGTCCATGCCGTTCGTGTCAACACTCGTACTTGGTGGTTAAAAAGGGAAAAGGCCGTGATCAAACCATTTGTCCGACATGTCATACACCGGCTGAATAAGAGGCTTAAATCCTTGGTTTTTCATAAGCCCTTACTTAAAAGTATTGCGTTGCTTTTAACGTTGGTCATGGCCATCGTGGCCCACCAAGGTGCCAAACCATGACCCATATTTTACTCACCCAACAAGACATTCATCTGTGGCGACATCGCCATGGTAAGCTTCCTCCTTTGGTGTTAATTCCCACCCTAGGGGCCCTTCATGAGGGTCATCTATCTTTGATTCGGAAGGCCAAAACCGTGGGGGGGCAAGTGATGGTCAGCGTATTTGTAAACCCCACTCAATTTTCTGGTCGAGAAGATTTTCATGTGTACCCCCGTAACATTCAACAAGATGTGGCATTATTGACTAGTGTGGATGTCGATGCGGTGTTTTTACCCTCTTTTGATACGGTATACCCCCATGGGTTACCACAAGCCACGCAAATAACTGTTCCCGAATTATCCACCATTTGGTGTGGTCATTCGCGTCCAGGACACTTTGATGGGGTGGCGTCCGTATTGGTCCGATTGTTTCATTTGGCACAGCCCACCCATGCGGTATTTGGTGAAAAAGATTTCCAACAACTGGTGTTGGTTCGCCGCTTGGTTTCCGACTTGTCTTACCCGATTACCATTTTGTCAGTCCCCACCAAACGGGAGTCCAATGGCCTTGCCAGTAGTTCCCGCAATGCCTTTTTATCCCCATCAGACCGTCAGCGTGCCAGCGTGATATACAGGGCATTAACCGAAGGAGCCCGACTGTTTGCTGAGCATACGCCACTTCAAGTCATCCAAGACACTGTCCATCAACAGATCGAATCCGAGGGATTGGTGATCGACTATGTGGGCTTGGTAGACGATTATTATTTACAAGACTTATTGTCAACGGCCACCATGGGCAGGCTCTTGGTGGCCGCTACACTGGGTCGCACCCGTTTAATTGATAATATCGCCCTGACACGCCCCCCCAAGCCGCTATCCCTATCCCCCACCCCCTAAGTTCGGAACACTGGCTCACACCGGGGGTCCCATCCTCACCCTGACCATCCGTTTTACCAGGTCATATCACCACGGATGCCCAACGGCCACCATGGGCAGGCTCTTGGTGGCCGCTACACTGGGTCGCACCCGCTTCATTGATCATATCGCCCTGACACGCCCCAAGTCGCTATCCCTATCCCCCACCCCCTAAGTTCGGAACACTGGCTCACACCGGGGGTCCCATCCTCACCCTGACCATCCGTTTTACCAGGTCATATCACCACGGATGCCCAACGGCCACCATGGGCAGGCTCTTGTACTACCCTGGCTCGTACCCGCTTCATTGATCATATCGCCCTGACACGCCCCCCCAAGCCGCTATCCCTATCCCCCACCCCCTAAGTCCGGAACACTGGCTCACACCGGGGGTCCCGTCCTCACCCTGACCATCCGTTTTACCAGGTCATATCACCACGGATGCCCAACGGCCACCA
>Ga0209358_10000176_pt1 | contig 59545 bp, 66 predicted proteins | sample LauGreFa1BDMLBSN_2_FD_187574 | JGI IMG/M metagenome (GOLD analysis project Ga0209358, IMG submission 187574) | Freshwater lake microbial communities from Lake Michigan, USA - Fa13.BD.MLB.SN (SPAdes) (version 2) | ecosystem: Environmental > Aquatic > Freshwater > Lake | place: Lake Michigan, USA... | reverse complement strand
CAGGCATATTGATCTCTGAAGACCCTTCAGAGATCAATATGCCTGGTGTTAACCAAGTGAACGTTAATGATAAGGCGGGCTTAACCTTTGCCGCCGCCCTGAAATCTTTCTTGCGGCAGGATCCGGACATTATTATGGTGGGCGAAATTCGCGATCTGGAGACCGCTGATATCGCCATGAAAGCGGCCCAAACCGGACATTTGGTTCTTTCGACCCTGCACACCAATGACGCACCCACCACATTGACGCGTTTGCGCAATATGGGCGTGCAACCCTTTAATATCGCTGCCAGCGTCATTCTGATTACAGCGCAGCGCCTGGCGCGTAGGCTATGCGTTAAATGCAAAGTGCCGGTCGAACTGCCCGAGCAAACTTTAAAGGAGGCAGGCTTTAAAGAAGAAGATGTAGACGGAAGTTGGAAACCCTACCGTCCAGTGGGTTGCGCCGCTTGCAACAATGGTTACAAGGGCCGCGTCGGCATCTATCAGGTCATGCCCATATCCGATGAAATTCAAGCCATTATTTTGCGTGATGGTTCGGCAATGGACATTGCTGCGCAATCAGAGCGCGAGGGCGTGCGATCCTTACGCGGTTCGGGTTTAAATAAAGTGAAATTGGGATTAACCTCTTTGGAGGAAGTGCTGGCTGTGACGAACGAGTAAATAGGGAGGCATAAATATGGCAACGCAAACCATGCGGCCAAGTCGCAAAGATAGTGCGACCGGTGGAGTTTTCAACTGGAAAGGTGTGGACCGTAAAGGCCAGGCCATGCAAGGTCAATTGCGTGCGGCCTCGGCGATCGCTGCGCGTGAAGCCCTTCGCAAACAGGGCATCAGACCCACTGCGGTGAGTGAGCAAATATTTGCTTTGGGGCAATCCATAAAACCCAAAGAAATCGCCTTGTTTACGCGCCAACTGTCGACCATGATGAAGTCAGGCATTCCCTTGCTTCAGTCGTTTGAAATAGTCGGCCAAGGCAGCACCAATCCTTCGCTTGGGCGAATGGTCCAAACGATACGCAGGGATGTCGAAACGGGGACCTCCTTAAATGCAGCTTTTCGCAAACATCCAAAGCATTTTGACGAGTTGTATTGCAATCTTGTCACGGCTGGAGAGAGCGCCGGTATTTTGGACACCCTACTCGACCGGCTTGCGGTCTATATGGAAAAGACCGAAGCCGTAAAAGCCAAAATTAAATCAGCTCTGACCTATCCGATTGCGGTGATGGGGGTAGCTGGCATTGTGGTAACCGTCATCATGCTTTTTGTCGTTCCGGCTTTCAAACAAGTGTTTTCTTCGTTCGGAAGTGAATTACCTGGCCCCACGTTGATGGTTATTGCGATTAGCGAATTTTTTGTCAACTACTGGTATCTTCTTTTTGGCAGCATGGTAGGCGGCTGGATATTTATCTCTCGCGCCATCAGTGCGAGCCGTTCCCTACAGGCCAAAAGAGACGGTCTCTTATTACGCATTCCGGTATTCGGCAGTCTCATACGCAAAGCTTGCATAGCGCGTTGGACACGAACCCTGGCGACTATGTTCGCTGCGGGTGTCCCTCTAGTAGAAGCACTGCAGTCGGTAGGAGGTGCATCAGGCAATATCAAGTACATCGACGCAACCATCGCGATCCGGCAGCAAGTTTCATCCGGCGTTTCGTTGACTGCTGCGATGACACAGTCGGGGATGTTCCCCTCCATGGTGCTGCAAATGTGCGCTATCGGCGAGGAGTCAGGCTCGCTGGACTATATGTTGGGTAAATCTGCAGACTTTTTTGAGTCGGAAGTGGACGAGGCGGTTGCCGGTATCTCCAGCCTCATGGAGCCTTTCATTATTGTTTTCCTTGGCACCATTATTGGCGGTCTGGTCGTTGCTCTGTACTTACCGATTTTCAAAATGGGGCAGGTAGTCTGATGGCCGCCGATATTGCCAATTCCGGGACCCTCCTGCTTGCCCTGTTAGGCCTGCTCGTTGGCAGCTTTTTGAATGTGCTCATACATAGGCTTCCCAAGATGATGGAATTGCAATGGACAGCCGATTGCGCACAGGCGTCCGAGCAAAGTACCCCCGACGCTACGCCCTTCAACCTCATGGTTCCACGATCGGCCTGCCCGCAGTGCGGCGCGGCCATCGCCTGGTACGACAACATGCCCCTACTCAGCTACGCACTACTTCGCGGCCGGTGCCGGGACTGCCAGGCACCCATCAGCCCGCGCTACCCGCTGGTGGAGCTGGGCAACGCACTGCTTTTTGGCTTTTGCGGCTGGCATTGGGGCCTGAGCCTGGCTGCCTTAGCGTGGTGTGCGCTCTCAGCTGCACTACTCAGCCTGGCTTTAATCGACTGGGACACCACCTTATTACCCGATGCCATCGTGCTACCCATGCTGTGGCTGGGCCTGATCGGCGCGGCCATGGGTTGGACCGGCATCGCGCTGGAGGCTGCTTTGTGGGGGGCGGTCGCCGGCTACCTGGTGTTGTGGAGTGTTTACTGGGCCTTCAAGTTGGCGACCGGCAAAGAAGGCATGGGGTATGGCGACTTTAAATTGCTGGCCTGCCTGGGCGCCTGGTTCGGGTGGTCGGCTCTTGTACCCGTACTATTGATGTCTTCCATTATTGGCGCTGTGGTGGGCATCGTGCTTAAGTTCAAGGGGGGCTTGCGCGAGGGCGGGGTGATGCCCTTCGGCCCCTTTCTGGTCGGAGCAGGCTTGGTCACCATGTTCTGGGGCACTGCAGGCCTAGCCCCGATAATCCCTTGACTATGCAAAGCACCTTACGTCTAGGCGTTACTGGCGGCATCGGTAGCGGGAAAAGCACGGTGTGCCAGCGCTTGGCCCGTATGGGGGCCAGCGTCATTGACGCCGATGCCATTTCCCGCGCCTGCACAACCGTCGGCGGCCCCGCCCTGCCCGGTATCGCGCAGACCTTTGGCGAAGCTGTTTTTCAGGCGCCAGGCGTCTTAGACCGGGACCGCTTGCGCGACCTGGTATTTAACGATCCGCAAGCCCGCGAGCGCTTGCAATCCCTGCTCCATCCGATGATTGCAGCCGAGATCGAGCGCCAAACCGCTCAAGCCGTAGCCCGCGCGGCGACCTGTATCGCCTTTGATATTCCACTTTTGGTGGAGTCCACCCGCTGGCGTCCGATTCTCCATCGCGTCCTGGTAGTGGACTGCAACCCTGCCACCCAAATCGAGCGCGTAGGCCAACGCAGTGGCTTAGATGCCCTTAGCGTACAAAAAATCATGGACAACCAAAGCAGCAGGGCCGCGCGCTTGCAATGTGCCGACCTCGTAATATTTAATGAATCCTTGTCAATCGACCAGATAGATGTGCAATTGGGCGCGATGCTCCCCTTCTTGGAGATATGATCCCGCCACTGGAAAAATAGCGCGTGATCCTGTACGAATACCCGTTTAACGAAAAAATTCGCACCTATTTGCGTTTGGAGCATCTGTTCGCCCGGCTTTTTACGCTACAAGAGCGTGTCGACGCCCTGGACCACCATTTCGCGTTAATCACCCTCTTTGAAATTCTGAACGTCGGCGCCCGCCCCGACCTTAAAACCGATGTGCTCAAAGATTTAGATCGGCAACGCCAGACTATGCTGGCCTACCGTGGTAACCCCGGTATTGCGACGGACGTACTGGAGCGTTTGCTGGCGCAATTGGAAGAGTGTTTTGTTACTCTGACCAATATCCCGGGCAAACTTGGGGCTGAATTAGCTGAAAACGACTGGCTCAAAAGCCTGCGCAGTCGCACCAGTATTCCTGGTGGAACCTGTGAATTTGACCTCCCCGCGTACTACGCTTGGCAAAAGCTAGACGACCGTAGGCGCCAGGATGACTTGCGCGAATGGGTTTCGAATCTGGTGCCACTGTTCAATGGCATCCACTTGCTACTCAGTTTGCTGCGGGACTCCGGAGCGCCACAAAAAATGGTCGCTTTGGGCGGACAGTTCCAGCAGAATCTGCCCCAAGGACGCACTTTCCAGCTGCTGCGGCTGTCATTGGATCCGCGCTTGGGCGCCATCCCCGAAATCAGCGCAAACCGGCTAGTTGCATCGATACGCTTTGTGCGCCACGAAGCCGATGGAAAGCTCTATAGCAATAGCGCAGACACCCCGTTTGACCTGACCTTGTGCGCCTGAGCGCAGGCCGCCGCCCATGTCAGACAGCCCCCCGGTGCCGGAAAAAATCGTCACTTGCCCCCAATGCAAAGGCAACAGCGTGTATGCGCCGCGTAATCCCTACCGTCCGTTTTGTGGCGAGCGTTGTAAAAACCTAGACCTAGGCGCCTGGGCCAGCGAGTCCTTCAGAGTACCTGCCCCAGAGCAATTTGAGGACGACAACAGCTCTCAGCGCTTGCAATAAACCGCCGAGAACGCGTCGTCATCGCGCGCTTAAGTTGCCTGCCCGGCGCCCTGCTCATCGGCCAGCCAGGCCAGTACCGGTAATGCACCAGGCAAAACAGGCTCGACCAGGACCGGCAGTTCCTGCCATTGCGCATGCTGGCCCTCGCGCATCACCAAATCCCCCGACCATTCCAGCACCTTGAAAAAATGCAGGCGCACCAAGGCGTGCGGGTAGTCCACCACCTGCACCTGCCAGGGCTGGCAATGCAGGACGTTAATCCCCAATTCCTCATACAGCTCACGCGTCAAGGCCTGCTCCAGCGACTCTTGCGGTTCCACCTTGCCACCGGGGAATTCCCAGTAACCGGCATACGCCTTGCCGGCCGGGCGCGAAGTCATTAAAAAGCGGCCATGGGCCGCAATGAGTACGCCGACCGCCACTTCGGTCAGGGGCCGGTCGGTGCCGCCATCGCGGGCCACATGGCCATCGGCCACACGGTCCACAGACACCTGGCTCATGCCGATTCGCCCGCGTCCTGCCGCCCGGCAAAGTCCTTGGCAAATTGCCAGGCGACGCGTCCGCTACGCGAGGCGCGCTCCAAGGCCCAGATCAAGGCCTCTTCACGCCAGTCGCCGCGCTTTGTCACATCGACGCGTAAGGCATCCAGCCATTGGACCACGATGGTGAGGTATTCATCCTGCGTGAAAGGGTAAAAACTGACCCACAAACCAAAGCGCTCGGACAAGGAGATTTTTTCTTCTACTACTTCGCCCGGATGCACTTCGCCGCTTTCGGTGTGCTGGTAGGTGAGGTTCTCAGCCATGTACTCGGGCAGCAAATGGCGCCGGTTGCTGGTGGCGTAAATCAGGACATTGGCCGAAGTCTCTGACACCGACCCGTCCAGCACCGACTTGAGTGCTTTGTAACCGGCCTCACCCTGGTCAAAGCTCAGGTCATCACAAAACACAATGAATTTTTCAGGGCGCCGCGCCAGGATATCCACCATATCCGGTAAGTCGATCAAATCCGATTTATCCACCTCGATCAAGCGCAAACCCTGGTCGCTGTAGGTATTTAGGCAGGCACGCACCAGCGAGGACTTGCCGGTACCGCGCGCGCCGGTCAGCAGCACGTTGTTAGCCGTTTTCCCTTGTACAAACTGCTCGGTATTGCGGCGGATTTTTTCTTTCTGGATGTCAATCTCTTTGAGGTCATCCAAACGCATGGCCCCGACCTGGCGCACCGCGCCGATATAGCCTTGGCCCGATACGCGCTTGCGGTAGCGAAAGGCTATTGCGCTGTCCCAATCGGGCTGCTCTATGTCCAGTCGCAGCGCCGCTTCCACCCGGTCCATAAAGCGTTCAGCACGCGCTATAAATGGGCCCCAAAGTTGCTGGTCTTGCATATGCCTGGCTTTCGCGCTTAAGACCGGTAATCGGCGTTGATGCTGACGTATTCGTGGCTCAGGTCACAGGTCCACACGGTGTGGCTGGCCTGGCCACGGCCTAATCCGACGCGCACCAAAATCTCGCTTTGCTTCATCACCCGCTGGCCATCGGCTTCCTGGTAGACCGGATTGCGCCCGCCGCGGGTAGCGACATGCACATCGTCCAAATACAGCTCGATACCATCGGTATCCAAGTCCGCAATACCCGCATAGCCGACCGCCGCCAGGATACGGCCCAGGTTGGGATCGCTGGCGAAAAAAGCGGTTTTCACCAGCGGCGAATGCGCGATCGCATAGCCCACGCGGCTGCATTCCTCAACGGTGGCGCCGCCGTCCACCTGCACGGTAATGAACTTAGTCGCGCCTTCACCATCGCGAACAATCGCCTGCGCCAGTTGCAAGGCCACCTTTAGCAGGCCTTGGTACAAAGTGCGGCCCTCCTCGCTCTCTAAGGAGCTAATCGGCGCATGGCCAGCCTTATTCGTGGCTATCACTACCAGCGAGTCATTGGTGGAGGTATCGCCATCGACGGTAATGCGGTTAAAGCTGGCATCGGCCAAGGCTTTGGCCAGCGGCTGCATCAGCGCCGGTACGATACAGGCGTCGGTGGCAATATAGCCCAGCATGGTGGCCATATTGGGGCGGATCATGCCCGCGCCCTTGCTGATGCCGGTGATGCTGATGGTCTTGCCCTGCACTTGCAATTGCGTACCAAAGGCCTTGGGCACGGTGTCGGTGGTCATGATGCCCTGGGCGGCCGCCAGCCAGTTGTCTTCTTGGGCAGCGGCAATCGCCGCATCTAGGCCAGCAATGATGCGATCAAAGGGCAGCGGCTCCATGATGACGCCGGTGGAAAAGGGCAGCACTTGCGAGGCCTCTACGCCTAGGCGCTGGGCCAGCGCGTCGCAGGTGCTACCCGCACGGGCCAGGCCATCGGCGCCGGTGCCGGCATTGGCATTTCCGGTATTGATCAAGAGAGCTCGGATGGCAGCGCCCGCAGCCAAATGGCTTTGGCAAATTTGCACCGGGGCCGCACAAAAACGGTTGGAGGTAAATACTGCACCCACGCTGGCACCGGCATCAAGCAAAAACAGCGTCAAGTCTTTGCGGCCAACTTTACGAATTCCGGCTTCTACCACGCCAATGCGCAGGCCGGTGATGGGGAACAACTGCGCCGGGTCGGGGGGGGCTAAATCAACAGGCATGGTGCGGCTCTACGCTAATTTGCCATGGCATTGTTTGAATTTTTTGCCGCTGCCGCAGGGGCAAGGTTCGTTGCGCCCGACACGCGGCATCGCAGCGCTGGCTTGTGGCAAGCCCAGGTCGGCGAGAGAAACCGTTTCGGGCTCGCCGGTATCGGTGGGTGCGGTGTAGGTGACATTGCTCAGGGTCTCACCCTTGGTCTCCAAGGCCTGCGCCGCCTCGTCCAACTGCTCCGCGGACTGGATACGCACGGTCATCAAAATCTTGGTGACTTCGTTTTTCACGGAGTCGAGCATTTGGCCGAACAATTCAAAAGCTTCACGCTTGTACTCCTGCTTGGGCTGCTTTTGGGCATAGCCGCGCAAATGGATGCCCTGGCGCAAATAGTCCAGCGAACTTAAGTGGTCGCGCCATTGGCTGTCTATGGTTTGCAGCAAGACCATACGCTCAAACTGCGTAAAACCGCTTGGGCCCACATGCTCGACCTTGGCAGCAAAAGCCGCATCGGCCGCCTCTAGCACCCTATTCACAATATCCTCGTCACCGATGGCGCTGGCCGCACTGACGTGGCCGACCAGGTCTAGGGCAATGCCCCAGTCATCGGCCAGTTGGCGCTGCAGGCCAGCCACATCCCACTGCTCTTCCACCGACTCCACCGGCACAAAAGCGCGCACCAAGTCTTCAAAACTGCCGCGCCGCAAATTAGAAATCTGGGCGCTCAAATCCTGCGCATCCAAAATTGCATTGCGCTGCTGGTAAATTACCTTACGCTGGTCGTTGGAGACGTCGTCGTATTCCAGCAATTGCTTGCGCATATCGAAGTTGCGCGCCTCGACCTTGCGTTGCGCGCTCTCGATACTGCGCGTGACCATGCCCGCTTCGATGGCCTCACCCTCGGGCATATTGAGACGGTCCATGATGGCTTTGACGCGCTCGCCGGCAAAGATGCGCATCAAGGCGTCATCCAAACTCAGGTAAAAACGCGAAGAGCCAGGGTCGCCCTGGCGCCCCGAGCGGCCCCGCAACTGGTTGTCGATGCGGCGCGACTCATGGCGCTCGGTAGCGATGATGCGCAAGCCCCCCAGGCTGGTGATGTTTTTGTGGTCGATGTCCCATTGCGCGCGCAGTTCGGCTTCGCGCGTGGCACGGGCTGCGTCGTCCAGTGACTCGTCGGCGCGCATGACCTCAATGGCTTTTTCTACATTGCCGCCCAGCACAATGTCGGTGCCGCGGCCGGCCATATTGGTGGCAATGGTGATCATCTGGGCGCGACCGGCTTGCGCCACGATGTCTGCCTCGCGGGCGTGCTGCTTGGCGTTAAGCACTTGGTGCGGCAGCTTTTCTGCGGTCAGCAAGTTCGAAATAATCTCGGAGTTCTCGATAGACGTGGTACCCACTAATACCGGCTGTCCGCGTCCGTAGCATTCGCGGATATCGTCAATCGCTGCCTTGTATTTTTCGGCAGTGGTTTTATACACCCGGTCCAACTGGTCGTCACGGCGGCTGGGGCGATTCGGGGGAATAACCGTCGTCTCCAGGCCATAAATTTCCTGAAACTCATAGGCCTCGGTATCGGCCGTTCCGGTCATGCCAGAAAGCTTGCCGTACAGGCGGAAATAGTTCTGAAAAGTAATCGACGCCAGCGTCTGGTTTTCGGCCTGTATCGCCACACCTTCTTTGGCCTCTACCGCTTGGTGCAGGCCGTCGCTCCAGCGCCGTCCGGTCATCAAGCGGCCCGTAAATTCGTCCACGATGATGATCTCACCTTCCTGCACCACGTAATGCTGGTCACGGTGGTAAAGGTGGTTGGCACGCAGCGCAGCGTAAACATGGTGCATCAGGGTGATGTTGGCGGGATCGTAGAGCGAGGAGCCCACAGGTATCAAGTTCAGACTGGCCAGCAAACGCTCGGCGCTTTCATGACCTTGCTCAGTCAAAAAGACTTGCTGCGATTTTTCATCCAGCGTGAAGTCCCCCGGGGTAATCACGCCTTCGCCGGTACGCAAATCGAGCTCGCCTTCCTGGCGCTTGAGCGCAGGAATAACGGTATTGATGGCCACGTACATGGCGGTATGGTCTTCCGCTTGCCCGCTGATGATCAGCGGCGTGCGTGCCTCGTCGATCAAGATAGAGTCGACCTCATCGACGATAGCAAAGTTCAGTCCACGCTGCACGCGGTCACCCACCTCGTAGACCATGTTGTCGCGCAGATAGTCAAATCCGTATTCGTTGTTGGTACCGTAGGTGATGTCTGAACCATAGGCGGCCTGCTTATCAGCACGCGGCGCCTGCGAGGTATTGATACCGACCGTCAGCCCCAGAAATCCATACAACTGACCCATCCAGCGCGCATCGCGCCCCGCCAGATAGTCGTTGACCGTAACCACGTGCACCCCTTTTCCAGTGAGGGCGTTCAGGTACACCGGCAGGGTTGCAGTCAAGGTTTTACCCTCGCCGGTGCCCATTTCCGCAATCTTGCCCTGGTGCAACGCCATGCCGCCCATGAGCTGCACGTCAAAGTGGCGCATCTTCATGACGCGCTTAGCGCCTTCGCGTACGACGGCAAAGGCCTCGGGCAGGATGGCGTCCAAACTCTCGCCACCGGCAACGCGGGCCCTGAACTCGGCCGTTTTGCCCCGCAAGGCCTCATCACTCAAGCCCTCGTACTGCGGCTCCAGAGCATTGATACGCACAACGACAGACCGGTATTGCTTGAGCAGGCGGTCATTGCGGCTTCCAAATAACTTGGTGAGAAAGGAGAGTGGCATCGGTAGAAAGTCCGCCCTGTGAGACCGAAGTGCTCACAGAACAGCGCAGTGGTAGTCCGTTGTGGATGATTTGAAAGAGTTAAGGCAGCGCAAAAATGCGCCGCACACCCGCTCTGGCTGAATCGCCGATTTTAGCGTTTCGCCGTCCTGCCCGCCTCACTGCGCCCCATAGCGAGGAATTTCTGCGGATCCTGCGCCACCCCGCGCACCAACACTTCAAAATGCAAGTGCGGGCCGGTGGAGCGCCCGGTGCTACCTACCTCCGCCATTTTTTGACCACGCTTGATCAAATCGCCTTTTTTCACAAAGGCGCGGGACAGATGGGCATAGCGCGTCAACACCTCGTTACCGTGGTCTACCTCAATCACCAGGCCGTAATGAGCTTGCACCTCCTGCGTCACCACCACGCCGCCCGCTGCCGAAAGCACGGTGGTACCCACCGGCGCGGGGAAATCCAGGCCCTGGTGCAAGGCGCTCATGCCGGTGAACGGGTCGATACGCCAGCCGAAGCCCGAGCCGGTACTGACCTCAGGCACAGGCATTTGCGTGGGAATCATCAGTTTTTTGATTTTTTGCTCGAACAGGCGCGACTCGATGGCGGTCATCAAGTCGTTGCGGGCACTGGTATCAACCTCGATATGGTCCATGACGGTCTGCAACTCTTGCAGGTTCATGGTGCGCCCGGCCACCAGCGTGCCGCCGCGACCCGGGGTGGTGCGCACTTGCGCCGGGTCTAGGCCCGCCAGCCCCGAAACACGCTCTGCCAGCGACTCCATTTGCATTAATTTGGCCTGCATCTCGCCCATGCGTTTGGCCAGTACTTCGATGTTCTCGCGCAAATACCGGTCACGCTGGTCAAACTCGTCCTTCACCACCAAGCGCATCACCTGGCTAATGACCGGCCAACCTTCGCGGGCTCCTTTGAGCAAAATCCAGTGGTAAATACCGGCCGAGACCAAGGTCACGGCGATAAAAAAGCCCACCATGGCCAGGGCCACACCGCCCGGACTGGTCTGCAGCACATAACTGCGCGAGAGCCTGGGATCCGTGATAATCAATTGCATACGCTACCCCCTTATTTGTTTCGATGCGCCGCTCCAACACCTCGTTCTCGGTGCTTCAAGCCAGCCTGGATTCACCCACGCTGGCCCGCTTGGTGGACTTAAGCGCCCAATCTTGCGCCTGTTTGCGCTGCATCACGAGTTTGCTACCCCCCAGTTTGCGCCATGGAGTACAGGCCGGGCCCCTCGAAGGCCAAGTATGGTGCCTACTGGTGGACTCCACGGCCATCGCCGCCAAATTACGCCAGTTACAGCCCTTGCTGCTGGAGCGCCTTGCGCGCGAGGGCCACGATGTTACCGCGATTCGCTTCAAAGTCCGCGCTGCCAGCGCCAGCGGTTAACTACAGGCTGCCTGCGCGCAGGCCAATGACAATCTCGCGCAAGTTGCTGGCAAATGCGCGCCTATCCCGGCCTTGGGCGTATTGGACTGGGGCACAGTGCAGTACCGCGCGCAGCGGCGGCGCGCACACCGTGCGCCAGGCGGAATCTAGCAAGCTCTCATCGCCCACATAGCAAGGTGCAAAACTGGGCGCGCCGCTGGCCGCGTCTTCAAAACGCAAACCCAGCGCCTGTACCGGCGCATCCGCCGTTATCGCGGCCTGCAATAAATTGGCATGAAAGGGCAAGACCGTGCTGCCGTCGCCGGTGGTGCCTTCGGGGAAAAAAGCCAGCACATCGCCCTGTTGCAAGGCCTGGGCCATTTGGTGCACCACGCGCAAAGCGTCGCGGCGCGAGGCACGGCTGATGTACAAAGTACCGCCGCCGCTGGCCAGCGTGCCCAGCACCGGCCAGTCGCGTATATCGTCTTTGGAAATAAAGCGGCAATGCACCGCGGCATGCAAAACGGCAATATCCAACCAGGAAATATGGTTGCACACCAACATCAAGGGGCCTTGGCGGAGTAACTGGCCTTCAATGCGCAATTGCAAACCCAGAATATCGAGTATGGCTTGGGACCACTGCTGCACCGCCTGATTACGCCGCACTTGCGACCAAGCGGAGAAACGCAGCCGGATCGTCAGCCAGCCGCGCAGCACGTGCACCAACAGACGCATAAGACGCCAGGCACCGCGCAGCTTGGAGGGCTTGAGCACCGCGCGGGGCCCTAGGGTTATTGCGGGCCGGTGCCCGGCGCCTGAAAGGCAAGGCGACCAGCTACCAATGTGGCGCGTACCTGGCCGGGCAATTCGTAGCCGCCAAAAGGCGTGTGCTTACTCTGGCTGCGCAGCGCCGATGCCTGTACCGTCCACGCCGCTTGCGGATCGAACACACAAATATCGGCCTTGGCGCCCACTTCCAAACGGCCCATGCCGCCTTGGGCCGTGCCCTGGCTAGCCGCCAGCACTGCGGCGCTGCGCTGCGTCACGCAAGCGAGCGCCTGCACCAGCGGCAGATCGCTATCGCGCGCCCACTTCACTGCCAGACTCAGCAGCAATTCCAGCCCCGTGGCGCCGGGCTCGGCTTCGGCAAAAGGCAGTTCCTTTTCGTCAGCGCCCACGGGCATGTGGTCGGACACCAGTGCGTCGATGGTGCCGTCCTGCAAAGCCATGCGCAATGCATCGCGATCACGCTGTTGGCGCAGCGGCGGGTTCAAGCGGGTGCGGCTGTCAAAGTAGCCCACATCCATATCCGTCAGGTGCAAAGAGTTGACGCTGACATCGCCCGTCACCGGCAGCCCCTCGGCCTTAGCCTGGCGCAGCAACTGGGCTCCCGCGGCGCTGCTTAAGCGGCAAATATGCACTCGCGCTCCGGTGGCGCGTACCAGCTCAAAAATCGTGTGCAAAGCAATGGTCTCAGCGGCCACTGGCACGCCGCTCAGGCCCATGCGTGTGGCCAGTGGGCCGCTGGCAGCGACGCCCTTGCCCAAGTGCAATTCCTGTGGACGCAGCCAGACGGTGTAGCCAAAAGAGCGGGCGTACTGCATGGCGCGCATGAGCACCTGGGTGTTGGCGATGCCGACCTCCGCTTGGCTGAAGCCCACGCATCCGGCTTCGAACAGTTGCAGCATCTCGGTCAGCACTTCGCCCTTGAGGCCCCGGGTTAGCGCGCCCAGCGGCAGCACGCGCGCCTGGTGCTGGCTTTGCGCGCGAAAGCGCAGCATTTCTACCAGACCGGGCTCATCGAGCACCGGGTCGGTATCGGGCGGGCAGACCAGGGTAGTTACACCGCCGGCCACCGCTGCGGCCAATTCAGAAGCCAGCATGCCTTCATGCTCATGGCCAGGTTCGCGCAAGCGGGCGGCCAGGTCCACCAGGCCGGGCATGACGATGCAGCCCTTGGCGTCCAGGGTTTGGGTGGGCACAAAATCTGAAGGTAGCTGGCCCAGCGCCAGCACGCGTCCGTCGGCAACCGCCACATCGCCCTGCGCATCTAGGCCGCTGGCGGGGTCGAGCAAGTGGCCGTTTCGAATGAGTAGTTTCATGGCGCGGCCCTCATGCTTCATTGCCCGCGACGATGCCCATCACCGCCATGCGCACCGCAATGCCAAAAGTCACCTGCGGCAATATCACGCTTTGCATGCCGTCGGCGACGGTCGAATCGATTTCCACGCCCCGGTTGATCGGCCCCGGATGCATCACGATGGCGTCGGGTTTGGCCAAGGCCAACTTCTCGGCGGTGAGGCCAAAGCTCTTGAAATACTCGTGGCTCGAAGGCAGCAAAGCCCCGTTCATACGCTCATTTTGCAGGCGCAACATGATGATGACATCACAACCCTTGATGCCCTCTTCCAGGGTATTGAAAACTCGCACGCCCATGTGCGACATATCGCCTGGCACCAGGGTGCGCGGGCCGACGACGCGCACCTCGGCACACCCAAGCGTCGTTAACGCATGGATGTCTGAACGCGCCACACGTGAATGCAAAACATCGCCGACGATGGCCACGGTTAAATTGGTGAAGTCTTTTTTGTAATGCCGGATGGTGTACATGTCCAGCAAGCCTTGCGTGGGATGCGCATGGCGGCCATCACCGGCATTGACCACATGCACATGCGGCGCCACATGCTGCGCTATCAAATACGGTGCGCCCGATTCACTGTGCCGCACCACAAAAATATCCGCCGCCATGGCGCTGAGGTTGGCAATCGTGTCCAGTAGCGATTCACCTTTGGAGGCCGAGGAGCGGGCGATGTCCAGGTTAATCACGTCTGCGGACAAGCGCGTGGCCGCAATCTCAAAGGTGGTGCGGGTGCGCGTGCTATTTTCAAAAAACAAATTGAACACGCTTTTGCCGCGCAGCAGCGGCACTTTTTTTACTTCACGGTCGCTGACCGAGACAAACTGCGCCGCTGTGTCCAAGATGTGCGTCAGTATTTCGCGCGACAGCCCTTCCGTCGAAAGCAAATGAATAAGCTCGCCGTGCTGGTTAAGTTGCGGATTGCGCCGGTGCAGCATGGCTTATTTTTCTTTCACATCAAAGCTAAAGGCGCCTGCCGCATCGCGGGCCAAAGCCAGCGATTGGCCCGCGTCCAGCGCCACACGTGCAGCGGCAAAGTCGGCCTGGATCGGCAGCTCGCGCCCGCCCCTATCCACCAGCACCGCCAGGCGCACGCTGGCCGGACGGCCATAGTCAAACAATTCATTGGTAATCGCGCGTATGGTGCGCCCGGTGTAGAGCACATCGTCCAGCACCACCAAATGCGCGTCTTTGATTTCAAAGGGCAAATGTGTCTTGCCGCTGGCCGCCAAGCCGCGCTTGGCAAAGTCGTCGCGGTGCATGGCCGATGAAATCGTGCCAAAGGCGCCGGGCAAACCTAGGTCTTTGTGCAAGCGTTCGGCCAACCAGGCACCGCCTGAAGTGATACCCACCAAACGGCTGTCGGCCTGGCACAGCGTTCGCACGCCGCGCAGCAGCTCCAGGTACAGGGCTTCGGCATTGAGAACCAAGGTCATGGCGACAAGCTCCGCAAAAACTGCTCCAGGATGATGCATGCCGAAGCCGCATCGGCATCTATAGCGCCACCTGCGAGTGCTTCGGTGGTGCTGTAGCGCTCGTCCACCTCAAACACCGGCAGGCCAAAGCGGCCGTGCAACTGGCGGCCGAATTTTTGCGCGCGCAGCGTATTGTCGTGGGGTGCGCCGTTCGGGTGGTAGGGCACGCCGACCACCAAGGCTTGGGGCTCCCATTCCTTGAGGCGCAGCGCAATCTGGGCAAAACGCGCGTCGCCAGCCGCTTGAATAGTGGCCTGCGGCTGCGCTCCGCCCAAGAGGCGACTGCCTACTGCCACGCCGGTGCGCCGGGTGCCGAAATCAAAAGCCATAAAACGCTGCAAATCGGCAGGAACTGGCTTGGCTTGTTTCGGTGGCACTGCCTTGGCTAGCTTGGGCGGCAGGGCTGCCGCGGGTGCGGGCATGGCCAACGCGTTCATGCGTGGCCCGCCTGCGGGGCGATGGTCCAGGCCTTCAAACCCAACAGGTCTAGCGCGCGCTCGTAGCGCTGGTTGATGGGAGTGTCAAAAATAATACTTTTTTCGGCGTCCACCGTGAGCCAGCTGTTGCGCATCAACTCGCTTTCCAACTGGCCTTCGCCCCAGGACGCATAACCCAAAGAGACCAGTACCTTGCTCGGCCCCTGCCCGCCGGCCAGGGCTTCGAGCACATCGCGCGAGGTGGTCATGGCCAAACCGCCGGGGATAACCATGCTGGAGGCATAGGGGGCGCCAGGCAAGCTATCGGTGGCGCCGGCTTCGGCCTCGTGCAGCACAAAACCGCGCTCTTCGTGCAGCGGCCCGCCTTGTAGCACCGCCTGTTCAGCCAGATCGGCGCGCTGCAAAGGCAAATCGACCTTGTCAAACAAGTCGGACAAACTGATTTCGGAAGGCTTGTTGATGATGAGCCCTAAAGCACCGCGCGGGCTGTGGTCGCATAAATAGACCACGCTTTTGGAGAAAAGTCCGTCCTCCAAACCCGGCATCGCGATCAAAAAATGGTGCGTGAGGTTGGTGGATGCAAAATCGCCGGACATCAAACCATTTTAGCGACAGGCATGCAAAGCACTTATTCCTCCGGCCTGGTCTGGCTGCGCCGCGATTTACGCCTGACCGACAACGCCGCCCTGGCAGCCGCACTGCAATCTTGCGCGCAAGTGCATTGCGTTTTTATTTTCGACCGCACGATTTTGGACCCGCTGCCGCGCGCGGACCGCCGCGTCGAGTTCATCCGCGCATCTCTGGCCGCCCTGGATACGCAAATGCGCGCAATGGGCCAAGCAGCGCACACCGGCCTGATCGTGCGCCATGGTTGGGCCGAAGAAGACATTCCAGCCCTGGCGCAGGCGCTGGGGGTAGAGGCCGTGTTTTGCGCCCGCGACTACGAGCCCCAAGCGATTGCCCGCGATGCACAGGTGCAATCCGCGCTGGCGCGCCTGCGCAAGGCCTGGGTCAGCGTGAAAGACCATGTGGTGTTTGAACAGCGCGAGATCCTGACCCAAACCGGCAAGCCCTATGGCGTTTTCACGCCCTATTTGCGGGCCTGGCTGGCGCGGCTGGGTGGCAGGCCCGTGCCTACGCATGATTGCAGCACTTTGGGCAAACAACTGGCCGAGCGCCCAGCGGCTTACCGGCAAGACGTCCCCACATTGGCCGATATGGGCTTTTTGCCCACCAATTTGCCTACCTTGGGCATTGCGGCAGGAGAGGCTGGCGCCCAGGCCGTGCTAGCCGACTTTACGCCGCGCATGGGTGCGTATGAGGAGACGCGCAACTTCCCTGCAGTTAAAGGCCCGAGCTATTTGAGCGTGCATTTGCGCTTTGGCACGGTGTCCATCCGCCAACTGGTCAATTTGGCGCTGGGGCCCCAGCTGGCCGGTGACGCAGGGGCGCGTGTCTGGCTGGCCGAGTTGGTCTGGCGCGATTTTTATTTTCAGGTGCTGTCCAATTTTCCGCATGTGGCGGGCAATAGCTTTAAGCCCGACTACGACGCCATCGTCTGGGAGCAAGGGGCTCTGGCACAAGACCGATTTGCCGCCTGGTGCGAAGCACGCACCGGCTACCCCTTGGTGGATGCAGCCATGGCGCAGCTCAACCAGAGCGGCTATATGCACAACCGCCTGCGTATGGTGGCGGGCAGCTTTTTGGTCAAGCACCTGGGCATTGATTGGCGCTGGGGCGAGCGCTATTTTGCGCAGCAACTCAACGACTTTGACCTCTCGGCCAACAACGGCGGCTGGCAGTGGGTCAGTTCCAGCGGCTGTGACGCCCAGCCTTATTTCCGCATCTTCAACCCGGTCAGCCAAAGCGAAAAGTTTGACGCTGCGGGCAAGTTCATCCGCCGCTATGTCCCGGCGCTGGCCGGTTTGGACGCCAAATACATCCACGCCCCCTGGCAGGCGCCACCCCTGGTGCTGCAGGCAGCGGGTGTGCAACTGGGCGTGCACTACCCGCACCCGGTGGTGGACCACGCCGCCGCCCGTGCCGCGACGCTGGCGCGCTATGCGGTGGTCAAAAGCCGGGAGAAACCAGCCTGAGGGGAATGGTTTGGGGGCTAGCTAGCTTCACGGGCGCTCTAGCGCGGCGGAGCGCTCCCATGCGCAGTCTACGGAACAGACTTAAATTTGCACCATCTCAAAGTCTTCTTTACGCGCGCCGCACTCGGGGCAGGTCCAGTTCATGGGCACATCGGCCCATAGGGTGCCTGCCGCAATGCCGTCATCCGGGGCGCCCAGGACTTCGTCATAAATCCAGCCGCAAATCAGGCACATCCAGGTTTTGGTATCGGTCACAGCGTATTTACCTTGAGAATAGAATGAAGCGATTGTAAATAGTGCCTTGCGGCGGGCCGCCGGGCGCTGGTTTGACTCCCTGATTGCGGCACCTTATCTACTTGTTGCGACCATGAAGCACCCCAAAAAAGACACGGCAGGCCCCGCCCCCATCACGGTGCTGGACGAGGACGGACCGGCCGATGGCCCGGTGGCCAGCGTGATGGTTTTCAACGCCAATGACCCCAGTGGCGCGGGCGGCCTGGCGGCCGACTGCTTGGCCATGGCCTCGGTGGGTGTACACCCCATGCCGGTGGTGACCGGGGCTTATGCCCGCGACACCAGCGAAATCGCCGACCACTTCCCCTTTGACGACGATGCCCTGCTGGCGCAAGCGCGCACCATTTTGGAAGATGTGGCGCCCGACGTATTCAAAGTCGGCTTTGTCGGCAGCCCGGAAAACCTGAGCGTGGTGGCCGCACTGGTGTCCGACTATGCCGATGTGCCGGTAGTGACCTATATGCCCGACCTGTCATGGTGGCATGAGGACCAGATTGACCAGTACTTGGACGCCTGCGCCGACATGCTGCTGCCGCAAACCACGGTGCTGGTCGGCAGCTACGGCACGCTGGCGCGCTGGCTGCTTCCCGAATGGGACGCGCCGCGCCCGCCCGATGCGCGCGACATCGCCAAAGCCGCGCAGGAACTGGGCGTACCCTACACCCTAGTCACCGGCATCCCCTTGCCGGAGCAATTTATCGATAACGCCTTATGCAGCGCCAGCGCGCTCATGTGCAGCGAAAAATTTGAGCGCCTGGAAGCCACTTTTGTAGGCACCGGCGATACCTTGTCAGCCGCCCTGGCCGCCTTGATTGCCGTGGGTACCGAGCTGGCCGAAGCGGTCACCGAGGCCCTGAGTTACTTGGACCGCAGCCTGGAAGCCGGTCTGCGCCCGGGCATGGGCCATGTACAGCCCGACCGCCTGTTTTGGGCACATGATGTGCCCGACGGTGAGCTCTTGCTCGATGCCGAAGATTCTGATCAACCCTTTCTTTTTGACTTCCCACCCAATGAAACCCGCCACTGACCGCAACCTCGAACTCTTTCAACGCGCAGCCGCCGTCATCCCCGGAGGCGTGAATTCGCCAGTGCGGGCTTTCAAAGCCGTGGGCGGCACGCCCCGCTTTGTGACCCGCGCCCAGGGCGCGTATTTTTGGGACGCCAATGGCCAGCGTTATATCGACTACATTGGGTCTTGGGGACCGATGATTTTGGGCCACGGCCATCCTGCCGTGATTGAGGCGGTGCAAAAAGCGCTGCTCGAAGGCTTTTCCTTTGGCGCGCCCACCGAGCGCGAAGTGGAATTGGCAGAAGAAATTTTGCGCCATGTACCCAGCATGGACATGGTGCGCCTGGTCAGCTCGGGCACCGAAGCGGCCATGACCGCGATCCGCCTGGCGCGCGGCGCCACCGGGCGCAGCAAATTTATCAAGTTCGAAGGCTGCTACCACGGCCACGCCGATCCCTTGCTGGTCAAAGCCGGCTCGGGACTGGCCACGCTGGGCAACCCCACCAGCGCCGGTGTGCCGCCCGAAGTGGTGCAGCACACGCTGGTACTGGAATACAACAACCTAGCGCAACTCGAAGAAGCCTTCGTCCTGCACGGCAAAGACCTGGCATGTCTGATGATCGAGCCGATTGCCGGCAATATGAACTTTGTGCGCGCCTCGGTGCCCTTTGTGAAGCGCGCCCGCGAGTTGTGTACCCAATACGGCGCGCTGCTGGTGTTTGACGAGGTGATGAGCGGGCTGCGCGTGGCGCTGGGCAGCGCGCAAAGCGTGTATGCCAAAGCCCTGCCTGGTTTTGAGCCGGACATCACGGTGCTGGGCAAGGTGATCGGCGGCGGTATGCCGCTGGCCGCGTTTGGCGGCAAGCGCGCGGTGATGGAGCAAATGGCGCCGTTGGGGCCGGTGTACCAGGCCGGTACTTTGTCGGGCAACCCTATTGCCACGGCCTGCGGCCTGGCCACGCTGCGCGAAATCAGCAAGCCCGGCTTTTTCGATACCCTTGCCGCCAAAACCCAATCGCTGATGCGCGGCCTGCAAGGCGCTGCGTACGCGGCGGGCGTACCCTTTAGCACTGACAGCGAAGGCGGCATGTTCGGATTTTTCCTCTTCCCCGAGCTACCGCAAAACTACGCCAAAGTCATCAGCACCGATAACAAGCGCTTTAACACCTTGTTCCACGGCATGCTCGATCGTGGCGTGTACTTTGCACCGGCTCTGTATGAGGCGGGCTTTATGAGCGCCGCGCATACCGAAGACGATATCGCACAGACGGTGGCAGCCGCTAAAGAGGTGTTCGCCAGCCTGTAGGGCGTGCAAAGCTTGTAAACAATCAAGCTGTCTTGCCTTACAAAGTGGTAGCCTAGGCTGCCTATCACCCTGCCCTTTGCTGCATGTACGGCCCTATTGCTTGCGCTCAGTGGGTAGGCGAATCCAATAGCGTGTACTCGGTTCAGACTCGGTTTCAGCGCGTACCGTCGCACCCAAAAGCTGGGCTGCGCTTTGGGCGATTGGCCAAGCTAAGCCTTTCGAATGCGCATGTGTTTGGCCTGCGTCAGCAAGCGCAATCGGTGCGAGTGATGGGGTCTTTGCATTAAGGGTCTTCGATCTCTCTGCTTCAACCGAAATGACGATAGCCGCCTCGCCTTGGGCTTGTGCATGGATTTTTAATCGGCCTGAGCCTGAAGCGCTTGCGGCGCATTGGATTAGCTTTTCCAGCGTCTGTACCAACAAATCCTTATCTGTGTGAATCACCGACGGAAGGGCCTTGTCAAGCTCTAAAGCGTATTCATCGCCACTTGCCTTGGATTGCGCTTGGAGCCGCTCTACCAAGTTTCGTAGTTCATCGCGCAACACCATGTATTGCATATGCACGGCTATTTGACCGGCGCTTAACCGGGCATATTGCAGCAAATCCTCGACCGCTAACTTACTTTGCAACGCAGAACGAATGTTGTACTCCAACACCATCAAGGCGTTCGGTGCCCGTGTAGCGCGCGCAGCAGCTTTTTCACTCCAGTGCTGGATCGTTAGAAGTGGATGGATAATTTCACCGCTGATAGCCGAAAAAAAACGCTCACGCGCCCTCAGCAGGCTTTTGAGCTTTGATGTTTCAGTGCTCAATTCCTCTTGCCGCCGCTCCAAACTGCGTTGACTTTGCACATCGAAGTGGTGATAAAAAAGAATAACTAGCGCTAGAGCGATTGCAACCAAGGAGCTGTCGACAAGTGCGGTGGGGGCCTGATCTAAAGACACCGATGACAAAGGCGGCTCCACGCCAATCCAAGGGCCCGAGAAAGCCATGGCTACATGCGCCACTATGTAAATCAGCAACCAGAACACTGCCGGTCCCCTGCTGATCACAAAATAATTGCAAGTGATCAAAACTGCCATCCACGCCAAAGTGCTTGAATAAATGCCACCCGAAAACCACGACACGGTGAGAACGGTGATGGAAGCAATGACGGAGGCAAGGTGGGCAATGACTTTTTGTGGCACCCCCAAATTCAAGGCAACCATAAGTGCAATCCACGCAAAAATACAAAACTGCTGGACCTCTACGACGACAGGAGAGGAAGAAGTGAGCATGGTCAATGCGGAGTTGCCCGCTGCAATACTAAGTATTAGGTTAGAAAAAATCAGCTGGGAATTGACCCGCGTTAGGCGCGGGCGAAACATTTGAAAAAGTTGGGACATACTGCCTCCCGTTAACGTAGCTGCGCTGAGATCGCGCGAAATAAAGTGTCGGTGGTCCAGGGTCTATAAATAACCCATTGCATGCCGGCATCGAGGTAATGCTGGCGTTGAGGCACCAGCATCGCATTACCCAGGCCGATGACGGTAAGCCCGTGCACATGGGCTTTTGTATGGGTGCGAATGCGTCGCGTCAATTCAAGGGCATCTACCTCGGGCGAATGCAGTTCGATTAGCACGAGGTTAAAGTTGCCAAAATTAAGTTGTATCAACGCCGTTTCACCGCTATCGGCCACGCCAAACTCGCAATCTCCAAACAACTTTCGTAGTACCTGCTGCGTCTCAAATTGCAGGCTAGCTTGGCCACCTATAAGCATGACGCGCAAGGCCTGGCGCAACGCATCCTTTGTCGCCTGGTTCGCAAAACCCGGTTCAGCCAGGGCAGGTATGGGCCACTCCAGTCGCAACACCCGTCCCTCTGCGTTATGCGTATAGGCGATGCGGCCACCGGCCATTGCGACAAGTCGTCCTTGTAGGCCCCGTTTTTGTAAATCCACAGGGTTAGTGGCCTCGATGGTCTGAGCCACATCGGCGTTCTCAAGCGCTCTACCAAGACTGTCAGATGTCAACTCCAAGGCCTGCACTTGTGGTATTTCTATGGATAGCAATATGCCGTTGACTGCTGCCCTCACCTGCAAACTTTCCCCGTTTTTGACGCCGCCTATGCTTTGGCTCAATAAGTCAGCGACAACGCGACTTAACCGCGCCCCATCACCCATCGCCCATGGAGGAGTTGCCTGGTCGGTGGTCCATTGAATAAGTGCATCGGACCCTGGGTTGCGCGCTTTAAATGTTAGTACCGCATTCGCAATGGCCTCCTGCACATCAAACGCAGACTTGCTCAGGACCAGTTGATCTGACTCAAATTTGGCGAGGTCACCCAGTTCGTCGACAAGCGCAAGTAATTGACTAGACGCTTGCGCCACGACGGGTCTGTCATCTTCTGTAAGCGACACGGTAGATGCGTCAAGCTGTGTAATCGGCGCCAGAAGACCTATGCGTTGCATAGGTAGGCGCAGTTGGCTCTCAAGTGCACTTACCAATGCGTCAATTTGCTCGCGGGTTTGGTGCAAGCTCGATTGCAGTTCAGTTAATGCCTGGGTTCGTGCGGCCAATCGCGCAATCTTGTCTCGATGCCTCATTTCGTACCAGTACAGGATAAGAATCAATACGATGGCGACATTCAATTTAGTCCATAACGTGACTAAGGGTGTCATCGTCGCCGCACTCACATCTGCGCTTATCCAGAGATTCTGCACTGCAATGAATTGGCCCACATTGTGGAGAACAAGAATAATCAACCACACGACAGACCATCGAAGATTGATCAGCAATAGCGCAACAATTGCAACCGTGGGCATCCAGACAATGCCTGGCGAGTTAATGCCACCTGAACGCGAAACCAAAACTGCAAGCGAAACAAAAGATAAAACAATGAAGCTGTGCGCTGCAAGTTCTAGCGCACCGAAAAAGTGTGCGATGCCAGCCAAAAGCAGACAGGCCACAAATCCCAACAGGCAAATGGTGATATCTCTTGGTTCGACCAAGAAAAAACATCCAACTAAAAAATTTAAGCTCCCCGCACTGGCAATGCGCACAATCAAGGATTGACGAACACGTTGATCAATTTGCTCAAGCAGGAAACCGGACAAAAAGTTGGATTGCTTTGTCATAGATAAATCGCAATAAACCTCAGCAAACATGAGCGATACACCACCGCCAATTATTTGTCGAAATTTTATTCTTAATCTTAATTTTTATGTATAGATAAATATTTTAAAAAAGCATTTTTGTTAAATAAAAAATTTTAATTATTTAAAATGATAAATTAAATAGTTTTCATTGCAATGGTGGGCGTTTAGCTTAGCTGTTGTCGATCCGGCTGGTGCTAGCGCAGCCATATGCCGATTAGCCCAGGCCGGTGCTATGCATAGGTCCAAACCCGTCCTTGCGAGCGCAGCGGAGCAATGCAATTTTGCTTGCCAATTAACCACTTATGGATCGCCGCGTCGCTGCGCTCCTCGCGATGGCGGACTTATGCAGACCTTGCCGAAGTACTTCAAGCTGCAATCCCAAGCGGCATATCGGTGGCATGAGGACACACCATTTGTACATAAAAAAAAGGCCTTCGCAGGCCGTTTTTCCGCTCTGAAGTTAGCAAACCCGCTCAATGCCTAAAGTGCCTTACCCCGGTATACACCATGGCCACGCCGCGCTCGTCAGCGGCGCGCACCACTTCGTCGTCGCGCATGCTGCCACCGGGCTGGATGATGCAGGTGGCGCCCGCATCGACCACTACGTCTAGGCCATCGCGAAACGGGAAAAAGGCGTCGCTGGCGACTACCGTGCCACTCAATGACAAGCGGGCGTGCCCGGCTTTGATAGAGGCGATGCGGGCCGAGTCCAGGCGGCTCATTTGGCCGGCGCCTACGCCTACGGTCATGCCGTCTTTGCAAAACACGATGGCGTTGGACTTGACGTATTTGGCTACTTTCCAGGCAAACAGCATGTCCTGCATTTGCGCTTCGCTAGGTTGTACTTTGCTGACCACACGCATATCGGCTAAGGTGAGTTCATGGTTGTCGGCGGTTTGCATCAGCATGCCCGAGCCCACGCGCTTGACATCGACCGCGTTGCGCCCTAACGTCCAGGCGCTGGCTTTTTCGGGACGCTGGCCCAGGGCATACGGCAAGGCGATTTGCAGCACACGCACATTAGCTTTGGCGGACAAAACGCTAAGCGCCTCGGTGCTGAACACCGGAGCGATCAGCACTTCCACAAACTGCGCGCTGACGTGGCGCGCCGTGTCACCGTCGACTTCGCAATTGAAGGCAATGATGCCGCCAAAGGCAGAGGTGGGGTCGGTACTGAAAGCCTTCGCATAAGCCGCCGATGCATCGGCGGCGATGGCCACGCCGCAAGGGTTGGCGTGTTTGACGATGACACAGGCCGGGGTTTCAAAGCTCTTCACGCATTCCCAGGCTGCATCGGCGTCGGCGATATTGTTGTAGCTCAACTCCTTGCCTTGCACTTGCTGCGCCGTGACCAAGGAGCCAGGAGCCGGATAAATATCGCGATAAAACGCGGCGTACTGGTGCGGGTTTTCGCCATAGCGCAAGTCCTGCAATTTCACAAAGCGCCCGTTGACCTGCCCGGCAAACACGGCCATCGTGCCATCGGGCTGCACAGACGACAAATAGTCACTGATCGCACCGTCGTACTGGCTGATGCGGTTAAACGCCGCCACCGACAAGGCAAATTTGGTGCTGCTACTGACCGCGCCGTGGGCTTGTAGCTCGGCTGTCACCGCGTCGTATTGGCTGGCATCGGTCAGCACGGCGACGTCTTTCCAGTTTTTAGCAGCGCTGCGCACCATGGCCGGGCCGCCGATGTCGATGTTCTCCATGGCCTCTTCCAAGGTGCAACCGGCACGCGCCACGGTGGCTTCGAAGGGATACAAATTCACCACCAGCAAGTCGATGGTGTCAATGCCATGCGCTGCCAAGGCCTGCATGTGCGCTGGTACATCGCGCCGCGCCAAGAGGCCGCCGTGTACTTTGGGGTGCAGCGTTTTCACGCGGCCATCGAGCATCTCGGGAAAACCTGTCAGCTGCGCCACTTCGGTCACCGGCAGGCCATGCTCGGCCAGCAGCTTGGCAGTGCCGCCAGTCGACAGCAGGCGTATGCCCAGGGCGTGCAGCGCGCGCGCCAAGTCCAACACACCGGCTTTGTCCGATACGGAAAGTAATGCATTCATACAAGATGGTGTTCCAGAAGTTTTTTGCGCAAGGTGTTGCGGTTTAGGCCCAGCCATTGCGCGGCTTTGGACTGGTTATTGGCGGCGGCAACCATCACGACTTCGAGCAATGGTTTTTCTACCGCGCGCACCAACATCTCGTGCATGCCATGTGGCTCCAGGCCATCTAAATCGCGCAAATAGGCTTCCAGGCTGGCGCGCACGCATTCGTCCAGTTTGTTATTGCTCATGGTGCAAACTCAGCTTGGCGGGTTTCAAGGTGTTCGGTTCTTCTTCGTCGGATGCCGCGCTCGGCAATAGCCGTCCGCTTGCGTCATAGACCGCTGGAATGCGGTCCATGTGTTGGTTCAATTGGTCTAAATAATCGACGACGGCCTGCACTTGCGCGGCGCTGTCGTTCAATAGGTTCAGGCTACGCCGAAACGCTTCACCGCCGGGCAGGCTGCGCAAATACCAGGCAATGTGTTTGCGCGCGCTGCGCACGCCGGTGTACTCACCGTACAGGCTGTAGTGGTCTTGCAAATGCGCGATCAGCCAGCGGCGCACTTCCTGCACCAGCGGCGGCGCAAGCACGCTGCCGGTCTCCAAAAAATGGGTGATTTCCCGGAATATCCAGGGCCGTCCCTGGGCGGCGCGGCCAATCATCACTGCGTCCGCGCCGGTAAGGCGTAGCACCTCGCGCGCTTGGTGCGGACTGTTGATATCGCCATTAGCCACCACAGGAATGCGCAAGCCGGCTTTCACCGCCGCAATAGTCTCGTATTCGGCCTGGCCGCGGTAGCCCTGCTCGCGGGTGCGGCCATGCACCGTGACCATGGCGATACCTGCGCTTTGCGCGCCTAACGCAATGGACAAAGCATTTTTATGGGCCTGGCACCAGCCGGTACGCATCTTGAGCGTGACCGGCACCCCATGCGCCGCGCTGGCCTGCACTACCGCGTCGATGATCTCCAGCGCCAAAGCCTGATCCTGCATCAGCGCCGAGCCCGCCCATTTATTGCACACTTTTTTTGCCGGGCAGCCCATATTGATATCGATGATTTGGGCGCCACGCTCAATGTTGTAGCGCGCCGCATCGGCCATCATGGCCGCATCGGTGCCAGCGATTTGTACTGCAATGGGGCCCGGTTCACCCTCGTGGTTGGCGCGGCGCGAAGTCTTGAGTGAATCCCATAAATCGCGTCGCGAGGTGACCATTTCGCTGACGGCGTATCCAGCACCCAGGCGCTTGCACAACTGCCTAAACGGGCGGTCGGTGACGCCAGCCATAGGCGCGACGAAGACCGGATTTGCCAATGCGTAAGGACCGATTTGCATACGGGAGATAGGTGGTGGGGGAAAGCCTCAAGGCCGCGCCCGCGAGGGCTTTTGCGGGAGCGGGCGGCCATTCTATATGCCTAAATTTTCAGCACCCTGTCAGCTTGGCGATACCTGTTACCTATACTGCCTAGGCAATGGAAATTTGGATGCAATCGCTCTTGGACATGCTGGCCCTGCCGGCCTATGGCCTGTCCACCGTTTTTATAGTGTCCTTTATTTCGGCGACCTTGCTGCCTATGGGTTCGGAGCCAGTGGTGCTGGGCGTGATTCACCTGAACCCCGCGCAGTACTGGCCGGTCATTGCGGTAGCGACCCTGGGCAACACCTTGGGCGGCGCCGTGGACTATGCGATGGGGCGCGCGGCCAGCCGCTTAGCGCCCCATGCGAGCCAGGCCTCGGTGCAAACGCGTGCGCTGCGCTGGCTGCACCGTCTCGGGCCCAAAGCCTGTCTGTTCGGTTGGCTACCGCTGGTGGGCGACCCATTGTGTACGCTGGCCGGGTGGCTCCAACTACCGTTCTGGCCTTGCCTGGCCTATATGCTGATCGGCAAATTCTTGCGCTATGTACTGATGACCGCCGCTTTTTTCGAGGGCATCAAGCTGGTGCTGTGATGATCTGAAGGGCAGCTTGCACAAGCGCCCTAAGGCTTCACGACCTCGACGATATCCACGCGCAAGTCTTTGGCGCCCAAAGCGACCGGCGCCGACTGGCCTTGCAAATCACCAGGCTGGGCGATGGCATTGCCGCTTTTACTAATGCGCGCACTTATGACCACTTGAGTGGCGCCAGACAAGCGCGCTTGCGGCGACATGGATTTGCTGTCATCCAGGGTGAATTGGTAGGGTAAGTCTTTGACTTGTTTGCGTTCGGCGGCCAAGGGCATGCGGCCATTGACGGCGGCTTTGGCAAAAATAAACACCGTGTCGTCGGGGCTGGCCTGGGCGCGCAACTCGGGCGACAAACTCACCGTGCCGCGCACCGACGGTCCGCCCGCTGCGATGGGGCTTGCATTGGTTTGGTCTTGCGATTTGGCTTGTGGGGCTGCGGGCGCAGCTTGGGCGGGCAGTCCCGCAAGTTTGCGGGCTTCTTGCAAGCTGGAGGACACGCGCTGCACCAGCATATTGTCCGGCGGCCCCACTGCTTCAATACGGCCCCAGTACTTCACTGCCTGGGCAAAATCTTTACGCACAAAGGCATCGGTACCCGCCAGCGCCAAACCTTTGATATGGTCCGGGTTGAGCTTGAGCGCCTTGGTAATCAGCGCCATCGGTTCGCCTTGGAGGCTGTGCTGGTTTTTAACAGCCAGTGCATCGGCGTAGTCCACCAGCAATCCGGCGTCGTCCTGGCGCAAAGCCACGGCTTTTTGGTAGGCGGCTAGCGCATCCTCATTGCGTTCCATCACGCTGTAGGAACGCGCCAGCATGGCCCAACCATCGGCGTCGCTTGGGTTTTGCTTCATCCGCTCTGCAAGTTGCTCCACCATGGCCACGACCTGGGCCTGGTTGGCACCGCCATCGGCGCCCTCTTCATCTCCCTGGGCCGGATTGGTTTTGTGGTTGTAGGTATAGCCGCCGATGGCAATCACCAGCACCAGCGCCATCAAACCGACCCACAAGGGCCAGGCCGGTTTGGCCGCTGCGGGTGCAGCCACAACGCTGTCGTGCAAGAGCATGTCCAGCAAGCGCCGCTCCAAACTGGCACGCTCGGTATCGCGCTGGGCCTGGCTGAGCGTACCTGCTGCATGCGCTTGCTCTAGATCCGCCAATTGGCGTTTAAAAGGGGCCAGCAAATGGTGCAGCGCGTCAGTCATGAAGTCTCTCAGGAAAGGTGGGGGTCGTTTGGCGCGTCCTTGTCGTCGGGCTCAAAGGCATCATCAGCCAATCGGCTGCGCCTGCGCAGGACCACAAACAAGGTGCCCAAGCCCACCACGACCATGACAGCAGGCCCGATCCACAGTAAGGCGGTCAGTGCTTTGAAGGGAGGACGGTACAGCACAAAGTCGCCATATCGCGCCGTCATGTAGTCAATCACTTGCTGCTCGTTTTGGCCGTTTTGGAGCATCTCGCGCACCTGGCGGCGCAAGTCCACGGCCAGGTCGGCATGGGAGGCGGCAATCGTTTCGTTCTGGCACACCAGGCAGCGCAATTCGCTGGAAATCTTCATGACCCGCGCTTCCAGGGCCGGGTTGTCGCTGGCGGGCAATGCTTCTGCTGCAATGCAAGCACCGCAAGCCAATGCCCAGGCCAGACTGATCACAAGGCGGGTCAATAAGCTGCGCATATCAGCTATTGAGTTCCTTGAGCAAAGGCTCAATCGTGTCACGCAAGACTTCAGGCGTGAGCGGGCCGATCTGCTTGTAGCGGATCACGCCGTCGCGGTCGATGACAAAAGTTTCCGGCACGCCATAGACACCAAAATCAATGCCCACGCGCCCGTCTCGGTCCGAGAGTGAAGCGGTATAGGGATTACCGAAATCAGCTAACCATTTAATGCCCGCAGTGCGCTCGTCTTTGTAATTGAGTCCATAGATAGGCACTTTGGATTGCTTGGCGTATTGCACCAGCAGCGGATGCTCCTGGCGGCAGGCCACGCACCAAGAGGCCCAGACGTTAAGCATCCAGACCTGGCCGCGCAGTTCGGCGCGACTGATGCGCTGCTCAGGCTGGTCCAGGCGCGGCAAAGAAAACTCAGGCGCTGGTTTTCCAATCAGGGGCGAAGGCACTTCTTTGGGGTTGAGATTCAGGCCAGCGCGCAAAAAGTACAACAAGACCAGCAAGATGCCCATAGGCACCAAATAGCGCACATGTTTCATTGTTCTGCCCCCGCGGCACGGCGATAACGCCTATCGGACACCGCCAGCAATCCGCCCAGCGCCATAAACAGGCAACCGAACCAAATCCAGTCGATAAAGGGTTTGACATAGACGCGCACAATCCAAGCGCCGCCTTCGACCTGTTCACCCAGCGATACATACAAATCACGCGTCAGGCCAGAATCAATCGCCGCCTCGGTCATGGGGTTTTGCTGTACGCGGTAGATGCGTTTTTCCGGGCGCAAGTCCGCAATCGTTTGACCGTCGCGCGTTACGCGCATCTGGCCTTGCGCGGCCACGTAATTGGGGCCTTTCAATTCTTTGATGCCATCAAAGATAAAGGTGTAGCCACGCACCGTCGTGCTGTCGCCCACAGACATCTTGACATCGCTCTCCACCTCGTAAGCCTTGACCATCACCACGCCGATGCAAAACACCGCAATGCCCAAATGCGCCAGCATCATGCCCGCCAGCGCACGCGGAATCTGGCGCAAACGGGCTGGCGCCTGCGCCCAATCCAAGCCTTGCGGATGCACACGGCCCCACAAGTCGGTTGCCACCGAGCCCACAATCCAATAGGCCATGACCAAGCCCAGCGTGGCAACCAGTCGTATCTCGCCGGCCAGGGCGCCGGTCAGGAGGGCGCCTGCAATCGCTACCGCCGCAGCCCAGCGCAAGCGCATGGCCAGCGACGGCAGTTCGGCATGTTTCCAGCGCGCCAAGGGACCTATGCCCATGAGGAAAACAGTAGGCGCCATCAGCGGCATAAACACCGCGTCAAAGTAAGGCGGGCCTACCGATATCTTGCCCATTCCCAAGGCGTCGATCACCAGCGGATACAAGGTGCCCAGCATCACCGCCAGGGCCGCCACTACCAATAAAACGTTGTTACCGAGCAAAGCGGATTCTTTGGACCACAGGCCAAAACGCTTTCCAATACCGACCTCAGGCGCGCGCCAGGCATACAAACTAAAGGAGCCGCCCACCACTACCGCCAAAAAGGCCAAGATGAACTGTCCGCGCAAAGGATCGGTGGCAAAGGCATGGACCGAAGACAGCACACCAGAGCGCACCAGAAAAGTTCCCAATAGGGAAAAAGAAAACGCCAAGATGGCCAAGAGCACCGTCCAGGACTTAAAACTATTGCGCTTTTCGGTAACAGCCAATGAATGAATTAAGGCCGTACCCAACAGCCAGGGCATCAGCGAAGCGTTTTCCACCGGATCCCAAAACCACCAACCGCCCCAGCCCAGCTCGTAATAGGCCCAGGCGCTACCCAGCGCAATGCCGATGGTCAAAAACATCCAGGCCACGGTAGTCCAGGGCCGGGTCCAGCGCGCCCAGGTTGCGTCCAGCGTGCCGCCAATCAAGGCGGCAATGGCAAACGCAAAGGCCACCGAAAAACCAACGTAGCCCATGTACAGCATGGGCGGATGAATCACCATACCTGGGTCTTGCAGCAAGGGGTTGAGGTCGCGGCCTTCGAGCGGCGCGGGGAACAAGCGGTCGAACGGATTGGAAGTGAGCAGCATAAAGAGCAAAAAGCCCACGGACACCATCCCCATGACCGCCAGGATGCGTGCCATCACCTCTTTAGGCAAGTGGCGGCTGAAAAGGGCGACGGCCACGGTCCAAAGCACCAGCATTTGCACCCACAACAGCAAAGAGCCTTCGTGCCCGCCCCAGACACCGGCGATGCGGTACTGCAGCGGTAGCGCAGTATTGGAATTAGTGGCCACATAGCGCACCGAAAAATCATGGCCCACAAAGGAGGCCACCAGACAGGCAAAAGCCAAGGCGACAAAGAAAAACAGAAGGTAAGAGATTGGACGGGCAAAGGCCATGAAGTCCGCCCGCCCACTCTGCGCGCCGACTAAGGGAACCGTACCCAGAACGAGTGCCATGCCCAATGCCAGCCAAAGGGAAAAGTGTCCAATTTCAGGAATCATATTTAGGGGCTCGTGACCACCGAAGTGGCGGTTTTGGCATTGCTCTTGGCCGCGTTTTTCAAAGCCTCGGCGGCCTCGGGTGGCATATAGTTTTCATCGTGCTTGGCCAGTACTTCTTTGGCTTGGAACACACCATTTTCCAGCTTGCCCTGGGCCACCACGCCTTTACCCTCTTTGAACAGATCGGGCAAGATACCCGAGAACTGCACCGGCACGGTAGTGGCGGTATCGGTTACTTCAAAGCGTACCGTCACGCCCTCGCGCTGCACGCTACCTTCGACTACCAAGCCGCCCAAACGGAAGGTGCGGCCCTCCGGGGCTTCCTTGGCCGATATTTGAGAAGGTGAATAGAAAAAAACCAGATTGCTTTGAAAAGCGTTCAGCACCAAAGCGGTGGCGCCACCGACCACGGCAAGAATGCCCAAGGCGATAGCAAAGCGTTTACGGCGTGGCGTCATGCGCGGTTTCCTGTTCCCATAATTCACGTGCAGTTTGCACACTGGCCCGTTGCCCAGCACGGGCCAACACAATTTCGACCACGATGCACACTAGCACGACCGCATAAGACCCCCAGACATACAGGCCATAACCACCCATGGCCCAAAACGCATCCCAACTCACCCACATCATGCCACTACCTCCTGCACCCAGCGGGCGTGGCGCTCGCGTTGCAAAATAATGCCACGTACCCGGTACAAGGCCATGGCGATGCTATAAGCCCAAAAGGCCAAGGCCATCAACAGCATGGCCCACAGCATGGTCTGGGCCATGCTCGAACCCTTGGTTACCGATACCGAGGCGCCTTGGTGCAGCGTGTTCCACCACTTCACCGAGAAATAAATAATCGGCACGTTGACTGCGCCTACCAAGGCCAACAAGCCACCAGCCCGGTCCGCGCGGCGCGGATCATCTATGGCGCTGGTCAAGGCGATGTAGCCCATATACAAAAAGAACAAAATCAGCTCCGAGGTCAGCCGCGCGTCCCACACCCACCAAGTGCCCCACATAGGTTTACCCCACAGCGCGCCGGTCCATAGAGACAAGAAGGTGAACATGGCGCCCGTAGGCGCCAGTGCCTGGGTCATCATGCCCGATAGACGTGTATTAAAGGTAAAGCCCAGAAAGGCCCAAAACGCCATGGCCAGGTAAATGATCATGGACATCCAGGAAGCCGGCACGTGGACAAAAATAATCCGGTAGCCCTCCCCCTGCTGAAAATCAGTGGGCGCAACGAAAAAGCCCAGGTACAGACCCACCAAGGCCAAAACAGCGGCCAAGGCGGCAAACAAAGGCCACAAGCGACCGGCTATCGGGTAGAAGGACTGCGGCGCAGCCCATTGAAACCAGCGAATTCTTAATTGTTCCATTTACTCAAGCGCTATGCGCAAAGCCACTGCACAGGCCCAAGGCCCGAAAAAACCAGCCATCAGCAGCATGGCCATCAAGATCGACACGTGCGCCGAATAACCCAGTCCACTCTGCTGCGCTTCCACCGCGCCCGAACCAAAGACCAAAGCCGGAATATACAGAGGCAGCACCAGCAGGGACAACAAGACCTCGCCGCCGCGCACCCCCAGCGTCAACGCTGCACCCACCGCGCCAATGAAGGAGAGCAGCGGTGTGCCCAGCAGCAAGGACAGCAACAAGACCCCCATGGTCGGCCCATCCAAGCCAAATTGCAGCGCCAACAGCGGCGAGAGCAGCGTCAGCGGCAGGCCCGAGAGCAGCCAGTGCGCCGTCACCTTGGCCGCCACCAACACCGGCAGCGGCGCTTGCGACAAAGCCATTTGCTCCAGCGAGCCGTCGTGGTAATCCGGCGCGAACAAACGACCCAAGGACAATAAACTGGCGAGCATTGCCCCTACCCACAATATGCCCGGCGCAATTTTGCGCAAGGTCTCGGGCTCAGGCCCGATCGCCAGCGGAAACAAGGTGGCGACCACCACAAAAAAGAACACCGCCGTCAGCACCTCACTTTTGCGTCGCAGCGCCAGCTGCAGGTCACGCTGCAAGACTGCCATAAATGCGCTCATGCACCCAATCGGTAGCTGCGGCTCCGTCCTCCGAAATCCACCGGCTGGTGGCTGGTAAATAAGACCATGCCGCCACGCGCCAGGTGCGCCTGCATGAGGCTTACGACCAGTTGTTGTGCCGGACCATCCAGCGCCACAAAGGGCTCGTCTAGCAACCACAGCGGCTGCGTCTGCACAGCCAGACGCGCCAGGGCCACGCGCCGCTTTTGCCCTTGCGACAGTACCCGCACCGGCAGCGTGGCGCGGCTGCCTAGGCCTAGTTGCTGCAAGGCCGCTAGGGCCGCTTCGCGCATGACCGGTGTGCCAGCAATGGCGGCACCGGCTTGCAGGTTCTCCACGGCATTGAGTTCTTCTTTGAGGGCCAGTTGGTGGCCTAGGTAGAGCAAATCCTGGGCTAGGCGGCAAGCGCTGCTGCCCAGCAGCTCGCCCTGCCAGCGCACCTGGCCCTGGGCCGCAGGCGCGAAACCGGCCAGGATGCGCAGCAGGCTGGTCTTACCCACGCCGTTACCGCCTTCTAGGTGCAGGCACTCGCCGGGGGCCAAGTCAAAACCCACCCCGCTAAACAGGGTGTGATCTGCGCGAACACACGAAAGATTGGAAACAGACAGCATGCAAAAAAGAACTGGGCAACTAGGCCATCCGTCAGAAAAGTCCGGGGGCGCCGACCCATCTAGACCGGCGACCTAATGTAGCAGAGCCATTTTTATTGATCCTGCAACAAATCTAGGGCCGCCCCACCGCCCGCGCGGTCACTACCGCCTGCATAAGCCCACGGTCGTCCACCGCATTGGGGTAATAGCTTTTGTGCTCGGACAGTTCCACTTCAGGCTGCGCCGCGCCCATGGCCTTCACGGCTGCTATGGCCGCTTGCTCGGCGGCGCTATGGGCCGCTTGCAAAGCCGCTTGCGCATTGCCAAAACTTTGCGTGTCGGCGACCCCGGTGAGGCGGAACACGCCGCTGCCGTCGCCATGCACTTCCACCACGGCGGTATAGGCCACCACACCCGTGGCCGCGCCCACGGCATTGGCGACATCGCAGTTCGGCGGGAACACCACTTCGCAGCCCAGGCGGCGCGCCAGCTCGCCGTAAAACACTTTTACCGGCCCGCCCACCGCCACCACCGGCACCGAAGGCTTGATACTGACCTGCGCCAGCCCCACCAGCGAATCACCATTGCAAATGGCCTGACTGATGCGGTCATCGGGCAGGCTAAAGCCCAGCGCGGTGTCCAAAATCACGCGCGCGCTCAGGCGCACGGTTTCGCTCCACACCGCATGTGCATAAGCGCGGGTGCGCTCTTCGGTGGGCAACTTCATCTCGCGCAAGCGGCAGCCCAGTTGCGCCGCCAGGTAGGCGCCCTCGCGCGACCAGTTGGCTTGCATGTCCAGCACATGGGCAGCGTCCGAAGGGGTAAATCCGGCCACCTGAATCAGGCCTTTGCGCTGTAGCGCGGTTATCGCGCGCTGCGCGTTCATGGACGTGGCCAAGGTGCGCATGGGCGTGGGGCCGGGGCGCACTTGCGCTAGCAATTCGCTCTCGCGCGCCGAGAGTTCGTCCGACAAGCGCGGCCCTTTGGCGCCAAAGGGCAGCAGCACAAAACGCCCTTGCAGCGAATTGCCGCCGTCCACATCGGCCAGGTCTGCTTGCAGCATGGCAATGGTTTGCGGGTAGCGCGCCGCCAGCAACGAGACCGGCACGATGCGCTGGGGCCGCACTTCCAGGCGACCGTTGCCGGCCAGCGCCACTTCGCTGTCGCCGCCCAAACCAATCGTGCGCACATCGATAGCGCGCACCATGGTGCGCCAGCCGCCCACTTCAGCACCGTCCAGGTTGACGCGCGGCAGGCCGTCAATCAGCGCACCCACATCGGTGGTGGTGCCGCCCATGTCCGACAAAATGAAATTGTCCAGGCCACTGAGCCACCGCGCGCCGACCAAGCTGGCCGCAGGGCCCGAGAGTACGGTTTCAATAGGCCGCTTGGCAACGCTGTGCGCCAGCGCTAGCGTGCCATCGCCTTTGACAATCATCAGCGGGCACGCAATCTTGAGTTGCGCCATGGCGCTTTGCACGGCGTCGATCAAATGGGTGACGCGAGAAATCAGACGCGCATTGAGCGTGGCAGTAAGCGCGCGGCGCGGCGCGTCCAGGCTGGACGACAACTCGGTAGAAAGCGTCACCGGCTTGCCGGTTTTTTCTACGATGCGCGCACGCGCCAATTGCTCATGCGCCGGGTTGCGGACCGCAAAGGCAGCGGCCACGGCAAACGCGTCCACTTGCGGTGCCATGCGCTCTATGGCTTCGTCCAGCGCGTCTAGGTCCAGGGCGGTGGCCTGCTCGCCGTTGTGGTCATGGCCGCCGCTGATGCGCTCTATGGCCATGCCGGGAAAGGCCTTGGTAATGCCAGTGCGCTCGGCCATGCTGGCATCAAATCCGACCAGCAAAACACCGACCGCGCTGCCGTGGCCCTCGACCACGGCATTGGTGGCCAAGGTGGTGGAGACTGAGACCAGCGCAATATCTTGCGCACGCAGGCCCTGGGGCAAGGCGGCGATGGCCTGGGTTATGGCATCGGCTACGCCGAGCGACAAATCTCCCTTGGTGGTGATGGACTTGGCCGTGGCGATGACACGCTGGCTTGCGGCTTCAATGATTGCGGCGTCGGTATACGTGCCGCCGGTGTCAACGCCAATCAGGTACTGGGGGGAAACTGGATTCATGAACGCTTCATGCAAATAAGGGAAGATGTGGCTCAGCGCGGCGCGGACCGCCCAGCCAAACCCCGTATTGTGACCACGCCACCCCCGATAAACGTATGGCCAGCCAATTACCTCAAATGCCCGCAGGGGCAAAGCCCGCCTTGCAAGACTACATCGTGCGCAGCGACCTGGGCGGCCACAGCCCGCAGGGCAAGGGCCAGACCCTGCTTAGCCTGGTACACATCACCGACGCGCATGTGATGGACAGCGCCTCGCCTGCGCGCTGCGAATGGGTGGAACTGCTGGCGCACGATCCGCTATGGCAGCCGCTCTTGCACATGCACAGACCCTATGAGGCGCTGACGCACTTTGCGCTGGCCGCGCACATCGACGCGCTGGGGGCTCATCCCATCGCACCAGCCAGCGGACGGTCCTATGACTTGGCGCTGTTCACTGGCGACAACATCGACAACGCGCAGGTCAATGAGTTGCAAGCCTTTGTGGCCCTGGTGCGCGGCGGGCAGGCGCAGCTCTCAGCCTATGGCGGAGTCCATGATGTGGAGGGCGCCCAGGCCTGGCTCGCCACACAGCCGAACGGTCTCTGGCCTTATTGGTGCCCGAAGGCTACCGTGCCCTGCGTCGGCAAGGCCATGGGTTTACCGGTGATAGAAGACTTTGTAGCGCGTGCCAGCGCTGTGGTCCATAGCAGAGGCCTGGGCTTTGCATGGACCAGCGTCGCGGGTAACCACGATGTGCTGCGCCAGGGCACCGCCTTGAGTAATGCGGCGCTGGAGGCCATTGCTACTGGTGCTCGCAAAACTTTAGCGCAGCCAAATGGCTTTGCGGCTGCGGATCCACTTAACGCATTTTTAGACCAGCCCGAATCGTTTTCTCAGCCCGGCACCGGCCCGGGCACGCGGACTCTAGCGCCCGATGCCGGGCGGCGCATCATCAGCCCGCAAGAATTTGTCGATGCCCATGCGCAGGCGGGCGCCCTGGGCTACGCGCAGCTGCCGCCCGGCCAGCGCGATACCTTTGTGGACACCGAACACGTGCGCATCATCCTGCTGGACACCAACCACCCCTGGGGCGATTACCAGGGCAGCGTGGGCAAGCAGCAACTGGGTTGGCTGGACGATTGTTTGCAGGAAGTAGCGCGCACGGCGGGCCGCTGGGCTATGGTTGCCAGCCACCATGGCTGCGCCTCCTTGGTGAACCAGCGCGGCCATGACCCCGAGCGCGTGCACGCGCAAGCGCTCACCGATGTCATGCACCGCCACGCCTGCGTGCTAGCCTGGCTGGTAGGCCACCGCCACATCCACCGCATCGACGCACATCCGCCCAGCCCACAGGCGCGCGCGGGCGGCGGGCGAGGCTTTTGGGAAATCGCCACCGCCTCCATCATCGATTGGCCCAGCCAGGCGCGCGCTATTGAGTTGCTGCGCCACGAGGACGGCAGCCTGGAGCTGGTCTGCACGCCGCTAGACCACCGCAGCCCAGCCGGCACGCTGGCAGCTTTGCACCATGGCCTGGCGCAGCGCTTTGCAGGTGCACAAGCGCACGCGATGCAAGGCCGCGCGCAGGACGGGCGGGTACGTCTGGTTTTCCCGATTTGACAGGGCGCATAGGCGGCGCTAAGGTCGTCGCCATGAAAACCTTACGCAAATTTCCCCGCGCGGTGCGCGAAATCGCGCACCAAAGCATTCCCATGCCCGACGGCACCGAGCTGTCCGCGCGCATTTGGCTACCCAAGGACGCCACCAAGAACCCGGTACCCGCCATCCTGGAGCATCTGCCCTACCGCAAGCGCGACGGCACCATCGTGCGCGACGCCCTCACCCACCCTTACTTCGCGGGCCACGGCTACGCCTGCATCCGTGTGGATATGCGCGGTAACGGGGATTCGCAAGGTCTGATGCACGACGAATATTCCGAGCAGGAATTGCAAGACGCCGAATCGGTAATTGCCTGGCTGCGCCAGCAGCCCTGGTGCACCGGGCGCGTGGGCATGATGGGCATCTCCTGGGGCGGCTTTAACAGCCTGCAAGTGGCAGCGCGCCAGCCCGAAGGCCTGGAAGCCATCATTACCCTGTGCTCCACCGACGACCGCTATACCGATGACATCCACTACAAAGGCGGCTGCCTTTTGTCGGAAAACATGGGCTGGTCGGCCACCATGTTTGGCTACTCCTCGCGCCCGCCCGACCCGGCGCTGGTCGGCAAGCAATGGCGCAACATGTGGCTCGAGCGCCTGAACGCAGAGCCGCTATTGGCCATCGATTGGCTGCAACACCCGCACCGCGATGCTTACTGGAAGCGCGGCTCGGTCAACGAAGACATTGGCGTCATCCAAGCGGCGGTGCTGGCTTTTGGCGGCTGGAACGACGCCTATACCAACGCGGTACCGCGTTTGGTGGGCACGATTCAAAGTCCGGTCAAAGGCATCATCGGCCCTTGGGCGCATAAGTACCCGCACTTTGCCGTGCCCGAACCGCGCATCGGCTTTTTGCAAGAGGCGCTGCGCTGGTGGGATCGCTGGCTCAAAGGCGCGCAAACCGGCGTAGAGCAAGACCCGACGTTTCGCACTTACATCATGGAAGTGCAGCGGCCCGGCTCCAGCATCAGCCGCATTGACGGGCGCTGGGTCAGCGATGCGGTCTGGCCCAACGCCAAGCACAACGGACAGCGCCTGCACCTCAACGCCGACGGCCTGGGTGCAGAACGCAGCACGGCGCGCAAGCAGGCCATCAGCTCGCCGCAGCACACCGGCGCGGATAGCGGCGAGTACTGCATTATTTGGCTGGGCCCGGAATTTCCCGGCGACCAGCGACAGGACGATTCGGGCTCGCTGTGCTTTGACGGTGCGCCCCTAGCCCAGGATATCGATTTGGTTGGCGCACCGGTGCTAACCCTGAAATTCAGCGTGGACCAACCGGTGGCGCATGTGGCGGTACGGCTCAACAGCATCTGGCCTGATGGCGCGGTGTCGCGATTGACTTATGCGGTGGCTAACTTGACGCATTTGCACGGGCAAGCCAGCCACGAGCACCCGCAGGCGCTAGAGCCGGGCAAGGTCTATACCGTGAAAATTCAGTTAGACGATGTGGCCTACCGCATCCCCAAAGGGCACATGCTGCGGGTGTCGCTATCTACCAGCTACTGGCCGTTGATCTGGCCTGCGCCGACGCCCGTGACGCTGACGGTGCACACTGGCGCTAGCCACCTGGACTTGCCGGTGCGGTCCAAAGTGCGCGGCGAAAAAGCGCCACATTTTGAGCCCGCCGAGGCGGCACCCGCAGTGCGTCTGAAAACGGTGGACGCGCCCTGGAACAAACGGGAAGTGACGATTGACCAAGCCACCGGCGAGCGGCGCATGGTGATTGAAGACGACTTTGGCCGGGTCACGAATCTGGAGCATGGTCTGACGACCTGGGGACGCGGGCGCGAGCGTTACAGCATCCTGCCCCACGACCCCTTATCCGCTCGCCAGGAATGCCACTGGAGTATGGAAACTTCACGCGGTGATTGGGTCACACGCACCGAGACCTACAGCAGCATGAGCGCCAGCGCCACACATTTCCGCATCACCGGCAGGCTGGAAGCTTTTGAGGGTGAAAAGCAGATTCTGGTGCGTCACTGGGACAAAAAAGTCAAGCGGCGCTTGCTGTAAACCAGTACCAACACTGCAGGCAGTAAACAGCCTCTTTAGCCTTAGGCCAAAGAAGCACGGCCTTCGCTTATTTTTTCTCAGAGGGCGTAAAAATGTCTTTAACGGCGTCGACGCCTTTGCTCGCCCCAGTCATCATCGAATTGCCCATCTCCGTCATGGTGCTGCAGGCGTTCAAGCTGAGCACCAGCATGGCCGCGCAGCATAATTTGAAAAGAATATTGAAGTTCATAATGTTTTGTCCTATTTAACAGTGTTGGATTTCGCACTGGCGAAGTTTGCGGCACATCTTTAGTCCAGAACGAAGCCATTGCGAGTGGTCATACCAGGCGCTACTATATCGGCAAGAAGATGCTTTGACTGAAAAATATCGAGGCCCTTGGGGGGGAACTGGACGCCCTCTTACTTACCACCCGCTTCCTGCTCGCACCAAGTGCGCGCCTTGGCTTCAAATTGGGAGCGGGTTTGGCCGGTTGCTTCAGAAATCCGCCAAGGCGTTTTTTCCGAATTAGAGTCCCAGACCTTCAAGCGCGAATTGACGCAACGATCCACGGGTGATTCTTGGCATCCCAACAGTGCGTAAATCACACAGAGCAAAGAAGCCAAGCGGGCGCCCTTTAGCGCAGTCATGATAAATAGCGCAAAAGTACAAGCAGGTCTGGTGTGTGAGCAAACAGTCGCATACCCGCCTCCTGTTGTATTCCTGCGATCAGGTCAAGATGCACTACGCGGGAAGACCTGCACAAAATAGGCCAAGGGCCTTTAAAGATGACTGCCTAAGGGACTTGCCACAAAGGGATGGTGCCGATTATCGGATTCGAACTGATGACCTACCGCTTACAAGGCGGTTGCTCTACCAACTGAGCTAAATCGGCACGGGGCAGATTCTACTGTAGGGTTAAAGGCTGCGTACCATGCAAAAGGCATAGCGCCTTATGTAATTGAACGTGAAAAAGCAAGGCCAAGCGCGGCCAAGCACCACGCAATTATTTGACTCGGGTTAACGAAGGGCGGGGGCCCTTGGTTGTGGGTTGCAAGTCCTTAGGTGAACTCTCGGCAGATACCAGTCCCAGCGCTAGCACACCAGAACTCGCCGGTGCGCTAGCCACGGAATCGGGCGCCTGCGCAGGAGCGGCCGTATCGTTGCTTGCTGCCACTGTTTCAAGGGGGAAAGTCATGCCTTGCCCATTTTCGCGCGCGTAAATCGCAGAGACACGCGCCAGTGGCACGCTGATCTCGCGCGCAATGCCGCCAAAGCGGGCTTTGAAATCAATATAGTCATTGCCCAACACCAAATTACTGGTCGCGCCCATGCTGATGTTGAGGACTATTTCACCTTCGCGCACAAACTCAACCGGCACGCGGACACTGGCATCCACAGCAACCACGATAAAGGGTGTTAGCTGGTTGTCCACGCACCAGTCGTACATGGCGCGAACCATGTAGGGACGCGTGGAAGTGGTAACCGGAGACTGAGTCACGTATAACCTCGAACGCCAGCGTCGCGCCTATTACTTGCGCATCACTTTTTCTGACGGAGTCAAAGCCTCAATATAGGCGGGACGAGAAAAAATGCGTTCTGCATACTTGAGCAAAGGTGCTGCATTTTTATTTAGCTCAATACCGTAGTACTCCAGGCGCCAAAGGAGCGGCGCGATAGCCACGTCCAGCATGGAGAAGTTCTCGCCCATCATGAATTTGTTTTTCAAGAACACCGGGGCCAACTGGGTCAGGCGGTCACGGACGTGGGCGCGCGCTTTGTCCAAGGCTTTGTCATTGTTTTTGCTGCTGCGCGATTCCAGAGTCGTCACATGCACAAACAGTTCTTTCTCAAAATTGAGCAAGAACAAACGCACGCGGGCACGGTCCACCGGATCGCCGGGCATCAATTGGGGATGCGGGAAGCGCTCGTCGATGTACTCGTTGATGATGTTGGACTCGTACAAAATCAAATCACGCTCGACCAGGATAGGCACCTGGCCATACGGGTTCATGACATTGATGTCTTCGGGCTTGTTGTACAAATCCACGTCACGGATTTCGAAGTCCATGCCTTTTTCAAAGAGCACAAAACGGCAGCGGTGAGAAAAAGGGCAGGTTGTTCCTGAATACAGCACCATCATGGCGGGGGACTCCTAAAAATTAAAAAGAGTGGGTGCGCTTTGCAGACCCACTCTGACACTTGGTGCGGGTCTGACTTGCAAACCGGCACGCTTTGCTTGTTGGAATTACTTCACGTCTTTCCAGAACGCCGCATTGAGGCGCCAGGTAAAGACGGTCATCACGGTCAGGAAAATCAAAACCCAGACGCCGACCTGCACGCGCTTGCTTTGCGAGGGGTCGGACATCCACTGCAGATACCCCACCAGGTCACCCACCATGTGATCGTATTCCAGCGGAGTCATCTTGCCGGGGGTGATTTGCTCCCATCCTTTGAAGACTGCAGTCTCGTGACCATGCACCACCTCTTTGGCATACACCGGCATACGCTCGCCCTGCAACTGCCACAGCACATGGGGCATGCCCACATTGGGGAATGCCAGGTTGTTCCAGCCGGTGGCCTTGGTGTCATCCGGGTAGTAGCTGCGCAAATAGGTGTAGAGGTAATCAGCACCGCTGCCTTGACCCGAGGAGCGCGACCGGGCAATCACTGTCAAGTCCGGCGGGTTACCGCCAAACCACTCTTTGGCCTGGCGCGGATCCATAGCGACCTTCATGTTTTCGCCCACTTTGTCGGTGGTAAACAAGAGGTTGTCTTTGATCTGCTGCTCGGTAAGGCCAATGTCTTTCAAGCGGTTAAAGCGCATGAAGGCCGCTGCGTGGCAGTTGAGGCAGTAGTTGACAAACACTTTGGCACCGTTTTGCAGGGAACCCATGTCATTCAGGTTATTGGGCGCTTTGTCCCAGGCAATACCGCCACCAGCGGCCTGCACACCAGAGACCAGGGCAAACGCGGTCAAAAAGCTGAGTACAAGTTTTTTCATTTTTAATAACTCCAGCTCAATGGGCAGCGAAAACAACACGGCTGGGAACCGGTTTGGATTGGCCGATCTTGCTCCACCAAGGCATGAGCAAGAAGAATCCGAAATAGAACAGGGTGCCGACCTGCGATACCCGCTCACCAATCAGCGAGGGAGGTAGTACACCCAGGTATCCCAGGACGCCAAAGTTGATAACAAAAATCCCGTACATATATTTGTGCCAATCCGGGCGGTAGCGGATGGACTTGACCTCGCAATTGTCTAGCCAAGGTAGGAAGAACAAAATCACCACCGCGCCACCCATAATCACCACACCCCAGAATTTGGCGTCGGTGCTGAGCATCATGGCGGTCACCGCAGCGGCTGCAACGAGCGCGACCACTTTGAACAAAGCAGCCAATTTGCCACGGGTCACCGCCAGGAACACCGCCAGCCAGATACAGGCAATCAGCACATAGACCATTTCCGGGGTGATAGCGCGCAGCATGGAGTAGTAAGGCGTGAAGTACCAGACTGGAGCGATATGCAAAGGCGTCTTGAGCGGGTCGGCCGGGATGAAGTTGTTGTACTCCAGGAAGTAGCCGCCAAATTCAGGCGCGAAGAAGATGATCGCGGTAAACACCATGAGAAACATGCTGACGGCGAAAATGTCGTGCACCGTGTAGTAGGGGTGGAAGGGGATGCCGTCTAGCGGTTTGCCTTTGGCGTCTTTGGGGGCGTTGGGGCCTTTGATTTCGACGCCATCGGGGTTGTTGGAACCCACATCATGCAAAGCCAGCAAATGCGCCACCACCAAGCCCAGCAAGACCAGGGGGACAGCGATCACGTGAAAGGCGAAGAAACGGTTGAGCGTGGCGTCACCGACCACGTAGTCACCACGGATCAGCAGCGCCAGGTCAGGACCGATAAATGGCACAGCGGCAAACAAGTTCACGATCACTTGCGCACCCCAGTAGCTCATCTGGCCCCAAGGCAGCAAGTAGCCCATAAAGGCTTCGGCCATCAAGCACAAGAAGATGGCACAACCAAACAACCAAACCAGCTCGCGCGGCTTGCGGTAGCTGCCGTAGATTAAGCCGCGGAACATATGCAGGTACACCACAACGAAGAAGGCAGAGGCACCGGTGGAATGCATATAACGGATCAACCAGCCCCAAGGCACATCGCGCATGATGTATTCAACCGAACCAAAAGCCAACGCGGCATCAGGTTTGTAATGCATGACCAGGAAAATACCGGTCACGATCTGGATCACTAACACCAGTATCGACAAGCCGCCGAAGATATAAAAAAAGTTGAAGTTTTTGGGCGCGTAGTATTCGGACAGATGCACGCGATACGCGTCAAAGGCCGAAGGAAAACGGTTTTCAAGCCAGTTGCCTAGTTGGGCGCTGGCAGGTGCGTTGGGGGAGATTTCTTTGAATTCAGCCATGGTGTGCTCCGAAGGCGTAGGGTCAAGCTTGTTTGTCTTCGCCGATCAGCAACTTGCTGTCGGAGACGAACATATGCGGCGGCACCTCAAGGTTGTCCGGCGCAGGTTTGTTTTTGTAGACGCGGCCGGCCATATCGAATGTCGAGCCGTGGCAAGGGCACAGAAAGCCGCCTTTCCAGTCATCGGGCAGTGAGGGCTGGGCACCGACTTGGAATTTGTCTGAAGGGGAACAACCCAGGTGGCTGCAAATACCGACAACGACCAAAAACTCGGGCTTGATGGATCGGGCCGGGTTGCGGGCGTATGCGGGGGTGAGCTCGGCAGGATTGCGCTGCGATTGCGGGTCGGCCAATGCGCCATCAAGCGATTCCAGTGACGCCAACTGTTCTGGCGTGCGGCGCACCACCCAAACCGGCTTGCCGCGCCACTCGACGGTTAGCTTTTCACCGGGCTTGATGGCGGAAATATCCACTTCCACGGCGGCACCGGCGGCTTTGGCACGCTCGGAAGGTTGGAAAGAACTGACAAAGGGCACTACGGCAGTCAAAGCCCCCACTGCGCCTACGCAGGAAGAGGCGATCATCCAGGTCCGTTTGCTAGAGTCGTGGGATGGGGTACCAACGAGGGTGTCGCTCATGAGAATCCTCAGCAAAAATCACAAAAAGGTAACCAGGCATTGTAGCTGAGCGTCAGGCGCTCGATCTGGCGCGCGGCAGCGCAGCATGAGGCTTGCGCGCGGCACAAAAGCGCTCAAGCCTGCGCCGCGACTACCCATTGACGGGCCATGCGCACGGCCGCCAGCAGGCTGGAGGCATCGGCTACGCCCTGGCCGGCAATATCAAAGGCGGTGCCGTGGTCCGGGCTGGTACGAACAAAAGGCAGGCCCAAGGTCAGGTTTACGCCCTGCTCCACGCCCAAGTATTTCACCGGAATCAGGCCCTGGTCGTGGTACATGGCGATCACCACGTCAAAGCGCGCATCCGTGCACGCGGCCCGCGCCTGCATAAAAACTGTGTCCGGTGGCCACGGGCCGCTGGTGTCGCAGCCGGCTTGGCGCGCTGCAGCAATCGCGGGGCCGATGATGCTTTGCTCCTCGTCGCCAAACAATCCGCCCTCGCCCGCGTGCGGGTTGAGCCCAGCCACGGCAATGCGCGGGGCTCTGCCCAGCACCCGGCGCAAGGCGGCGTCGGTGATGAAGATGGTTTCCAGTACCGCCGCCTCGGTCACGGCCTCAATCGCCTGGCGTAAGGATATATGGATGCTGACCAGCACGGTACGCAGCTCCTGGTTGGCCAGCATCATGCGCACCGGCAGGCGCGCCAAAGGAACACCGGCATGCCGGGCAGCCAGCGCCTGCAAGATCTCGGTATGGCCAGGAAAACCATCAAACGGCGGGCCGGCGGCGGACAGGCTTTGCTTATTTAGCGGCGCAGTTACGACTGCGGCGACTACGCCATCTAGCGCCTGCTGGGCCGCCCATTGCACACACCGGCCAGCAAATTCACCCGCTATTGCGCTAACTCGCCCAAAGGGCACTGGCTGCATGGGCGCACCCACTTGCAACACCGGGATGCAGCGCGGCGGTACGTGCAGCGCCTCTTGCGGACCGCTGATTTGCAGCACCGGCCAGGCCAGACCTTGGGCTACCAAGGCGCTGGCGCAGCGCATGGCCTGGACGTCCCCCGCCACGAAAGTCCCTTGCATCGACGCTGCCTGCGCGGCATAGGCCTTGGCAATAATTTCTGGGCCAATGCCTGCCGCATCGCCCATGGTGATGGCAATCGGCTTGGCCACAGCGTCGGGGATGGCCTGCATCTTTACATCATCGCGAGGCGCAGAGCGACGCGGCGATCCATCGGCAATGGATGCACGACGCACGATGGATTGCTTCGCTTCGCTCGCAATGACCGATTTGGAATTTAGGCGGCTTTCCTGCGCTTTTGTCATGGTCATACCGATTAAGCCGGGTTGTCCACGTCGATGAAGGCGTGCGCAATGCCAAATTGCTCCGCCACCTGCCCCGCCACAGCGGGAGCGCCATAGCGTTCGCTGGCGTGGTGGCCACAGGCAATAAAGGTGACCCCACATTCGCGGGCGTAGTGCGCCTGGGGTTCGGAAATTTCGCCAGTAATAAAGGCATCGACCCCGGCTGCAATTGCCGCCTCGAAGTAGCTTTGCGCCCCGCCAGTGCACCAGGCAATGCGTTGCACAGGCCCTGCCTTGCCCGCCACCATCACCACCGGACGGCCCAGTAAGGATTGCACATGGTCGGCCAGGGCTTGCGAATCAGAAAAAGCGCCGGCTTGCGGCTGGCCCAGCCAGCCCAAGTCCTGCTCGCCAAAGCGAGACTGCGCCTCAAAACCCAAACGCTGGCCCAGTTGCGCGTTATTGCCCCATTGCGGATGGGCGTCCAAAGGCAAGTGATAGGCGAACAAGTGGATGTCATGGGCCAGCAACAAGGCCAGACGCTGGCGCAGCCAGCCGGTCACCCGCCCGTCGTGGCCGCGCCAGAACAAACCATGGTGTACAAAAATCGCATCGGCATCCTGCGAGATCGCCGCCTCGATCAGCGCCAGGCTGGCGGTGACGCCCGACACCAATTTGCGCACCGAGCGCCGCCCCTCCACCTGCAAACCGTTAGGCCCATAGTCTTTGAAGCGCTGGGGCTCCAGCATGGCGTCAAAGGCAGCAAGCAGCGTGAGGTGGTCAATCATGGGCTGGTTCATGGGATGGATAGGCGCGCCAGGCAGGCGCAATGGGCGGATTATCCGCGCCACGCTTGACGCACCGCGCGACGGCGCACAAGCTCCTTTGGCGCTTGTAAAGCCACCGATGCAATGAGCCGCGCCGTTGCGAGGCAGCAGGCCGTGGCAACCCATCGCATCGCGATGGGCATAGCCTCGGGCAACCATGGACTGCGGCGTCGCTTCGCTTCTCACAGTGCCACACCTTGCACCCTGCGAGTCAAGCGCGGCGCTTGTCATTTGACGCCGACTGAGCCCCTGACGCGGGCTAACTGCTTGCCAAGCCTACAATTTGCGCCTCTAGCGCCGCATTCCGGCGCGGCCCTGCGGACAGGTACATGAAGCGTTACTGGTTACTTTTTTCCCAAACCATCACGGTGCTGCTGGCAGCCTATTTTGTGGTGCTGACCCTCAAGCCGGCTTGGCTTGCGCCACGTGGCGAGGGCACCATGGGCCTGATCCAAGCGCCCGCGCTGACCAAGGGCGAAGTGCCGCCGGGCAGCTTTCGTACCGCCGCAAATAGCGCGGCACAGGCCGTGGTCAGCATCAGCGTTAGTAAAGGGCATAGCAGCGCTAAAAACGCGCTCCCTCCTTGGGAGCGCTTTTTCAATGACCCCGACGCCGACCCGGATGAGTCGTCCTCGGGCATAGGCAGCGGCGTGATCGTTAGTAGCACCGGTTACCTGTTAACCAATAACCATGTAGTCGAAGGCGCGGAGCAGATTGAAGTCGTATTGAGCGACCGGCGCCGTGCCCGCGCCAAGGTGATTGGTACCGACCCGGACAGCGATTTGGCGGTGCTCAAAATCGAGTTGGACAAGCTGCCGGTCATGGTCTTGGGCGACTCAGAAAACGCACAAGTGGGCGATCTGGTGTTGGCCATCGGCAACCCTTTTGGTGTGGGCCAAACCGTGACTAGCGGCATCATCAGCGCGCTGGGGCGCAACCAGCGCATCAACACGTTTGAAAACTTTATCCAAACCGACGCCGCGATCAACCCCGGCAATTCGGGCGGCGCTTTGGTCGATAGCCAAGGCCGCTTGCTGGGTATCAACACGGCAATTTACTCGCGCTCGGGTGGCAGCTTGGGCATTGGCTTTGCTATTCCAATTTCCACCGCCAAGCAAGTGCTGGAAAGCATTGTGCGCGACGGCCAGGTTACGCGCGGCTGGATCGGTATCGAGCCCAATGACCTGGCGCCTGAAATCGCCGAGGCCTTTGGCATCGTGGCCGAGCGTGGTGTGGCGGTGACCGGCGTCATGCAAGGTGGCCCGGCGGGTAAAGCGGGCATGGCGCCAGGCGATGTGGTGCTATCGATTGGCGGCACTCCGGTGGACGATGTGACGCATTTGCTTTCCGCCGTGGCGGTGCTCAAGCCCGGCGTACCGGCCACCGTGGAGATACAGCGCAAGAAAACTGTACTGGCGCTAAGCATCACCCCCGGCGTGCGACCCAAACCGGGCAAGATGCCGCGTTAATTGCCGGGGTTGGACGCGCCTTCGGGTGCGGGTGGGTCCTCGGGAGCCTGGGTGTGGCGGATGAATATCTGGGCCGCAATAATGCCCACCTCGTAAAGCAAGCACATGGGGACCAACAACGCGATCATGGACACCGGATCAGGTGGCGTTACTAAGCCCGACACCGCTGCCGCTGCGACGATGAAATAGCTACGGAAATTGCGTAACTGCACGACGGTAACCACCCCCATGCGCGCCAGAATGACCACCACAATCGGCACCTCAAAGGCCACACCGAAGGCGATAAACATGGTCACCACAAAGTCTAGGTAAGCCTCGATATCAGGGCTCACCGCCACGGACATGGGTGCCATTTTTTGGATCGCCGGAAAAGCCTGGCCAAACACAAAGAAATAACAAAACGCCGCGCCGGCGTAAAACAGCAAAGTGCTGGCCGCCACCAAGGGCATAACCAGCTTTTTCTCATGCTTGTAAAGGCCCGGGGCCACAAAAGCCCAGACCTGGTAAAGAATCCACGGTAGCGACAGCGCAATCGCCGCCAGAACGGTGACTTTGATGGGCACCAAAAACGGCGAGACCACGCCCACGGCGATCATCTTGGAGCCTTCGGGCAAGGCTTTGACCAGAGGAAGCGCTAGGTAGTCGTACAACCTGGAGGGGCCGGGAAAAAAGGCCAACACTATGAAAATCGCCGCGATGCCGTACACCGCGCGCAGCAAGCGATCGCGCAACTCGAACAAATGCTGCACAAAGGGCTGCTCGGTGCCGGCCAGTTCGTCGTCAGGAGGCTTGTTGTCGCTCATGAAAGGGCTTTAGGAGGCCGAAAGCGCGCGACGCGGGCTGCGCCGGAAAGGGCACGTGTACGCACGCCGTTACGCGCCTTGTACCAATTGGGGGTAGCACCGATCTTGGTGCGCCAGCGTTTTTTAACCGGGCGGTAAAAGGAGTAATAGGGTACGGGTTCGCTGTTGGCGTCCTGGGCGTTCGCCTCGGCGAGGGTACTTTCTATGGCTTGTATGGCGGCGTCGCTTTGGTCTATGGAGTGTTGCACCGCTTGGGCTGCGTCCTGCAGGCTAGCCTGGGCCTTGCGCAACTCTTCAAGGTCCATGGAGCGGTTGACCTCTTCTTTGACATCGGCCACATAGCGCCGGGCGCGGCCCAGCATGGTTCCAAAGGTGCGCGCCAGGCCGGGGAGTTTTTCCGGGCCGATAACGATCAAGGCAATGCCGCCGATGATGGCGAGCTTGGTGACGCCAATATCAAACACTTACGGAAATCTCATGCACAGGCGGCAGACCCACAAGGGGGCTTAGTGCTTGGCCTTGGCTTCGACGTCGATTGCGTCTTTGTTAGCGCTTGGCGGGTTGGCGGCCACTTGCTGCACCGGGGCGGCGGGGGCGGCTTCAGCTGGCTTGTCGCCGCCGTTACTCATGCCGTCTTTAAAACCTTTAACTGCACCGCCCAGATCCGAGCCGATATTGCGCAGTTTTTTGGTGCCGAAGATCACCACAATGATGACCAGAAAAATGATCAGATGCGTTGTTGACAAACCCATACGGTTCTCCTAAGTGAGGATGAATTCTAGTCGCGCAGGTTGCGCCTGCGCTAATTGCGTGTTTTCAGCCGCGCAGCCAGGGCCTTGGACCGCCCATGACGTGGAAATGCAGGTGCCGCACCTCCTGCCCGCCCTCTGCGCCGGTATTGGTTACCAGGCGAAAGCCCCCGTCCGGATAAGGGTTGCAACCCTCCTGCAAAGCCAGCTTGGGCACCAAGGCCATCATGCGGCCCAGCAGAGGCCCGTCCTCGGGCCCGACGTGTGCCATAGACGGAATATGCAGCTTGGGGATGATCAGAAAGTGCACCGGCGCCCAAGGAGCGATGTCGTGGAAGGCGTAAAAATCATCGTCCTCGTACACGGTGCGCGAGGGAATTTGCTTGGCGACGATTTTGCAAAACAGGCAGTTGGGATCGTGGGCGGTGTGGGAATGGGTGGCCATGGTCGGAACTTGGGATGGAGGTAGTGTCTATTTAGGGCAATTTGTTTGGTTTGTCGCGGGCTTGGGCTGGGCTGGGGCCGCAATCGAGCCAAGCAGCCTCGCCGCTTAACGGACTGAACGCGATATTAAATCAGGGCTCTTGCGCTTCGCGCTGTACGGCTTTGCGCAGCGCTTTTTCTTCGATGCCGCTGGTGCCTTCGCGCCGGCGCAGCTCGGCAATCACGTCCGACGGGTGCAAACCGTAATGCGCCAAGGCCACCAAACAGTGGAACCACAGGTCCGCGACTTCGCCCACCAGCTTGGTGGGGTCGCCGCCATGGTCCAGGTCTTTGGCGGCCATCACCACTTCGGTAGCTTCCTCGCCAATCTTCTTTAAAAAGGCGTCCGGCCCTTTGTCAAAGAGGCGGGCGACATAGCTGGTCTGCGGGTCGCCACCATGTGCGACTTTGCGACTCTCGATGATGGCGGCCAATTGCGCCAGCGCATCTTGTGAAATTTCTTTGCCCGAACTGTCCATTTAATTGCCTTTGGGGTAAATCGTTGCGGGGTCTTTGAGCACCGGCTCCACCGCCTGCCAATGCCCGCCATGCAACATGCTAAAAAAACAACTGTGGCGCCCGGTATGGCAGGCAATGCCGGGCTCGTGGCCTTGCTGGGTGACAGTGAGCAGCACCACGTCGGCATCGCAGTCGATACGGATTTCGTGCACCAACTGCACATGGCCGGATTCTTCGCCCTTGTGCCACAGCTTGTTGCGCGAGCGGCTGAAATACACCGCGCGGCCCAGCTCCACCGTCTTTTGTAGCGCCTCGCGGTTCATCCAGGCAAACATCAGCACGTCTTTGCTGCCCTGCTCTTGGGCAATAACAGGTACTAGGCCCTGGGCGTTCCATGTGATGGCGTCTAAATAGGTCATGGGGTGGGATGTTAAGGGCTGTTGTTGATCGTGATGGGGCAAAAGCCATGGGTCGCTATATGAAAACACTCTTTCATTTGCACCACTTCTTGCCAAATTTTGCCAAGAACTCTACACTTTCTGCATGAGCACCATGAACATCTCTATCCCCGCCGCTCTCAAAACTTTCGTTGACGAACAGGTCAGCCAACAGGGTTATGGCAGCAGTAGCGAGTATGTGCGCGAGCTGATTCGCAAAGATCAGGATAGGCGGCAGTTGCACAGCTTGCTTTTGGAAGGTGCTCGCTCTGCGCCCACCCAAGCCGTTAAGCCCAATTACTTCGACAGTTTGCGCGACCGGGTGCGCAAATCAGCAGAGTCCCGCAGCAAGTCGTGAAAGCCAAACCGGTTATCCCGCGCCAATCGGTCAGCGGGGATATTGATGAGGCGCTTGCCTACTACCTGGACGAGGGCGCGACGGGGGCGGCACTTGGGTTTATTGACGCTGTAGAGCATGCCTTTACCCACATCAGCCGCCAACCAGGAACCGGCTCTCCACGCTACGCCCACGAACTGAACTTACCTGGATTGAGAACCTGGCTTCTCACGCCCTACCCGCATGTGGTGTTCTACCTGGAGCGACCCGATCACATTGATGTTTGGCGTGCGCTGCACGGGCGCCGTGACATTCCGGCCTGGTTGCTTGAAGCCGAAGTTGGGTAGCGAATATGCAATAAGCCCCATACCTTCTCCCTAAGCCCTCATTGCCCGCGCCCGGATGCGCTCGCTGGCCAAAGCGGGCCAAGCCAAGGTGGGTGAATTGGCCGGATAATGGGCAAGCTTTATTCATATTTCTCCGCGAAAGAGATCAAGCCCAGCGTAATATTCAATCCTGGCGTGAAAGCCGTCAACCGTCATGGTGTTCATGGTTCTACTCCGTGTTGGTCTAACCAATTGCAAATGCTTGCGACAGCCTTTGAACGCAGGGTAGGCGGCGACCTCACCCGTTGCCCCAAAGTTTGAAGGGAACGTACGGAGCGGCGTTGGCGAAGTCCTTGTCCACGGACAACAGGGTGAGCTCATAGCGACCGCAAAGCTGTATGAGTATTGCATCAATGGTGCCGACTTGCACGCCGTTTCTACGACAGACGTTTCGGACTTCGGCAGCACCTAGGTGATCCTGCCTGTCGGGCTGAATCAGCGGCAAAGTACCGAAGCGTTGGATGATTGCCTCTCTCGCCTTGGGACCGCTGAAACCTTGCAGAAGCTCCTGCAAGACTAGGCCAGTCGTCACGACCGAGTCAGCGCCGTCCAGCGCCTCGCGCAGCGCGATAACTTCTCTGGACTCAACTGATCCGTCGCGCCTGAGCGCAAGAGACCAAACACTGGTGTCGACAAGTAAGGTCACGATCGTGAGCGCTCCGCCTTGTAGTCATAGCTTGCGTCCCAGTCAAGCTTTCCAAAAAGCTCTGAGACGCGCCTTTGCTCCCGGCGCGCAACGAACTCCTTGAGCGCGAGCGTTACGGCCGCCTTCTTCGTGGGCTCTCCACTGACGGCGACTACCCGGTCAAGCAAGTCCGGATCTAGAGCAAGATTAGTAGCCATGTGTAGTTCTCCTTGTGTGGAAGTCTACACAGAGATGCCAGAAAGTGCAAATTGACGTTGGAATTCGCCGGTTACCGTGCCGGCTAGCGCCCCTTGGAGCGCAGAGTTAGCATTTTTAAAGTTGAAGGTAATTTAGCCATTGATTCAGCGAGATGAATTGGCTTGCGGCTTGTTTTACCTCTTGCGCGGCGTGATCCCAGAAGACGACAACAACCCTAAATCCTTCGCTCTTCAAATCGTCGATTACCGGCATGTAGTCTTTGTCGCCTGCAACCAGAACAATTTCAGAATTCGCTTTGTCGATTTTGGTGTAAGCGTCCTTTGTCATTGCGTGCGCGATTGCAACATCAACTTTTTTCTCTTTCCCGGAGAGGCTTCGTTCATAGGTTTTAACTTCAAAACCTTTTCGCTCAACCATTTTCCAAAAGCTATCGGATGGAGGTGGCGAGCCCCACAGCTTTGCGCATCCAACCTCCTGCCCATCGCCGCAGAGATATTCGTATAACTTGCCGTAGTCGAGTTTGTAACTCCCGTCAAAAACTCGGTGGTCTATGGCGTCGCACAGATCGACAGCCATGCCTTTTTCTATTGCTGACACCCTTTGTGCTTCGATGAAGACGTTGGAGTTATCTACATAGGTGTAGGAGAGCATTGGTTTCCTTTGTAGTGCTAACGTTTGAGGTAAGCCGCGCGCGGAGGGCGCAGCCCGGAGCGCATCAGCTTGAGCGAGGAGTTAGGCTTCATTCGCAGCGGCTAGTCGGCTTGTTCACTGCGCATGCGCGAGGATGTCCTGAGCCTTTACAAGCACGTAGCCAGGACGAATCTTCAACTTCTCTGTGTCCGACTCGTGAGTCGTTCGGTGCTCAATAAGCAACTGGATAATAGGCAGAAGCCCGCCCATAGCGGCAAGTGCCTGATCTGTTGAAACGCCGTATGCGGAAATTCCCAGCCCAAGTACGCTGTACGCGGTTCTCCAATAGCGCGCAGATTTAGTCTTCTTTACTGATAGCTCAGCCCTTACCTCTTCAGCCTGCGCACGGAGTTCGGAAATTACCGAGGCTCCGCTGGAAGCAGGTGGTTCCGAACCATCAGAAGTCGTCGCCCGCGCTAGCAACTCCCGCAGCAAGGGTATCGCCTTTGACGCTTCCTCTCGAAGTTGCAAGATCTGTGATGGGTTGAGTTCTGAGACCCAGGGCAGATCGAAGGCGCGACTGTCTTCGAATGCGCGGAATTCCCGCTGATCATTCGGTAGTCTTCCGTCGCACTGAAGCATTCCCGCCAGGGCAACTCTTGAGTTGCTGAACACAGAGCCACGTGTAAACGTGGCTTCTCGAGCCGCCCGGAGGATATCTCGGACTTCCTTTGCGATCAAGGACGCCGCGTATTCTTTAGCAGAAGGGGCAATGGCATGGTTGTTGTCGTAGCTATGGTGCACTAGCGGTGGTACAAAGAAGTTGCCCGTGCGGACAAAGTAGCCGCCAGATGCATTCAGTTCCACTCTTACTTGTCGGGAGAATGTTCGCAGTATTGCTTCCGTTGCGCTCTCAACTTCTGCCTCAAATTCGTACGAGCACGAGGAACAGGTTCCAATCCACGGGGATCTGAATCGAACAATGCCAGCTTTCATCAATGGCAGAAGCGGAGCCAGAGCGACGGCGTGGTGTATGAGGCGGTCGATCGCGTCATTTGTCGCTCTGCCAATACTCATGACCTCCGTGGACAAGTGATCTGTAAGCCAGATTCGATCTGCGATAAATCCCAAACTCCGAGCTAGCCGCTCTGCTGCAGCGACTCTACAGTCGAGCGCGACGCAACCGTGCCCAGACATGAGATCAAGTGCGCCGTGAGGATGAATCTCAAACCGACGGGAGTCCACTGGGTCGTCCCTCACAACGTTCTGGGATTCAAAGGCTAACGACTGGTCCTTGAGGTCTTTCAGTCCGGCTCTGATGCGCCTTCGAATTTCGTGCCACTCGTGCCCAGCGGCGAAGTCCTGCCAGATAAGCAGAAGGACCGGCGGGACGGCGGAAAGTTCGTCGGGTTCTAGTTGAGCCATTGTGGGTGGAGTTGTGAAGCCTAACGCCTGAATTCACCAACCTGGCGCGGCTTGCCGCGAAAGGTCCGGTGGGATGATGGGTTGGGCATTACTGCCCTTTGTGCCACAAATACACATCAAATACTCTCTCTTGGAACCATCGATGCGCCGAAATGTCGCGGACATATGCTGGAGTAGCAATGGTCTGATCGCAAGAGTATTTGGAAAAACTACTCAGCGTGGAGCACGCGGTGGCTATGGCATTGCTATGTGCGTCGAATTCGGCTCGCCAGGCCTCATAGAAGGCTGACAAATCGCCATCCTCAGTATCTAAGGCCTTCCGTGCTTGAGAGTCGTAGATGATGATTGGGTCGCGGATCTTTAGCCAGAGAAATTTTGTAGTGATCGAAAGAACGCCTCGATTCCCGTAGGCCTTAGAAATCATCTTCTGTACCTTGTTGATCGACTTTACGGTATCACCAGAAAAGTCAGATGTTCTGACCTTATCTATTACGTTCAAGAGCGGCTCATACCGCACACAACCAACATCTTCGTCGTGCTCTTTGGGCAGATTGCGGGCGACCTTGTAATACGTCGCCGCATTCTTTATAGACATCAACTTCACCTCGCGGGTTCCGATGTTCAGTGCGTCGTGATAGAGCCGGTCATTGCTCAACCACATGTCAAGGTAATGAAGGGAAAGGTATTCCCATGAATGCTTCATAGCTGGGTCCTCACCGTGGTTGATGTCCAACGTGATGTAGACCGCCAAACCCAATTGATACATCCGGGCCGAGTCGATACATCTTTTTATTGATATGTCTGAATGCCAATTGCACTGTTGCTTCAGGGTAAACAGTCTGTGTGCTTAGACCGATATAAATTTTCCATAGAACCCGGCACTCCTTCGTTGCAGTGCGCGCTTGCTTGGCAAAGCGCACGAGTAGATTAGCGGCCTGTATTATGGTATCAAACAAGTAACGATTTTTATTGTTGTTACGGATTGCTATCCAAACCGTTGGCATGCAGAACCCGTGGTTTGAGAGCGAACTTAGAAACCTTACCGCCTATGCTGTGCAATAGGAGCAAGGTAACAGTGCTCCACCCAAAAAAAGACCTGCCGCTGCCAACCGTGCGCAGCGTGTTGAAGCAAGCTGGCCTCTGAGGCCTAATTCATTCAAGGAGCTCGACCATGTTGTATCCCGTTTATGTCCACGTTGGTGATGCTGACCACGCGCACGGCGTGACGTTTCCAGACTTTCAGGGCTGCTTTTCTGCGGTGGACGATTGGAGCGACTTACCCGCTGCGGTGCAGGAGGCGGTAGAGGCGCATTTCAGCAGGGAGCCCGATGCGGTGCCACCACCCACCCCGCTGGAAAACTTGGTCAGCGAGCCTGAATATGCTGGTGGCGTGTGGATGTTGGTGGACCTAGACCTGAGCCGTATTGACACCCGGCCTGTGCGTTTGAATGTAAGCCTGCCCTCTAACTTGGTGCAGCAGATTGACGCTTGGGCCGAGGCGCACCACATGACCCGCTCTGGGTTTTTGGCCCGTGCGGCGACACAGGCTATGGCGGCGGGTTCTTAATGCGCGTCCTATTTATTCCTACAACCTAACCGCGATCCCCCGCTCCCGCATCCGCGCCTTCGCTTGCCCTACGGTGTATTCGCCATAGTGGAAGATGCTGGCGGCCAGCACTGCGTCGGCGCCGCCTTGCTGGATGCCGTCAGCCAGGTGGTTCAGGTTGCCCACGCCGCCCGATGCGATGACGGGCACGGGCACGGCGTCGCTGACGGCGCGTGTCAGCGCCAGGTCAAAGCCGGCTTTGGTGCCGTCGCGGTCCATGCTGGTGAGCAAAATTTCGCCCGCGCCAAATGCGGCCATTTGCACGGCCCAGGCCACGGCGCACAGGCCCACGTTTTTGCGACCACCGTGGCTGAACACATCCCAGCCGGGGCCCACGGGCAAGCCCTTGCTGCCCACGCGCTGCTCTTCTTCAGCTGAACGCCGCTTGGCGTCGATAGCCACCACGATGCACTGCGCGCCGTATTTGGCCGAGGCTTCCTGTATCACGTGCGGGTTAGCGATGGCTGCCGAGTTAAAGCTCACTTTGTCCGCGCCCGCGTTGAGCAAGCGGCGCACATCGGCCACGGTGCGCACACCGCCGCCCACCGTGAGCGGGATAAACACTTGGCTGGCCACGGCTTCGATGATGGGCAGTATCAAATCGCGCTGGTCGCTGGTGGCGGTGATGTCCAGAAACGTGAGTTCATCTGCGCCTTGTTCGTTGTAGCGCGCCGCGATTTCTACCGGGTCGCCCGCGTCGCGCAACTCCACAAAATTAATGCCCTTCACCACGCGGCCACCGGTCACGTCCAGGCAGGGGATGATGCGTTTAGCCAGCATGCTTTAGGCACCCACGGCGCGCAAATGCTGGCTGCCGCTCCACTGCCCGCCCGGCGCGACAGTGATGGGCTCGAATACTTGCGCCGCCTCTACGCAGAGCATGTGTTCGAACGCGTCAGGCGTCATGTCAGACATGCCCGCGCAGCCCGCCGCGCCAGGGTTCCACACCACGCAGTCCGCCCAGCCTTCGCTGTTGCTGATCTCCAAACCGCCTTGCGGGTCGTGCAAATGCAGAGGCGCATGCGGCGCGCTATAAACGCGGTCAAACGGACCTACGCAGTGCAAACTGCTTGCGGCGCTTTGGTGCGTGTCGGCCAGCGCATCCCATTCTTTTTGTCCGCCCAAACCAGTTAGGCGCACTTGCGCAATATCGCTCACGGCCAGGTAGGAATGCAGTGCGCCGGTAAAGCTAAAGACTTGCTTGCCCAGGTTGCGCACTTCCAGCGTCACGCACAGTTGCCCCGGTTGCAAAACTACGTGCAAGCGCGCTTCAAACTCGGCGGGCCACATCGCGCGGGTGCTGTCGTTCGCGCTAAACGCAAAGCACAAACTAGCTGGCGAATCGTCCACCTCTGCCGCGAGCAAAGCCCACGGACGGTTGCGTACAAAACCATGTTTGGGCAAATCGCCGCGCTGATTAAATTGGGGAAAGCAAACCGGAATGCCGCCACGTATCGCAGCGCGCCCGTCCCACACAGTGTTGGGGCTGAGGAACAAGCGCTCGCGCCCACCGCTGACCCACGAAACCACATGCGCGCCGTGCTGCGCCACCAGCACGCTGTCGCCATTGGGCAGCGTCAAGCGATAGCAGGGCTGGCCGTGGAAAAGTTCTTCGCTGCGCGTGGCTGGCGCTGCGCTGGCAGCGCCGCCCTGCACCCATAGCGGGTCTTGAGAAAACGCTTCGCTGTGCGTGGCGGTGGCTGCGCTGGCAGCGCCAGGCTCAGCTAGCGAATTAGCCATTGAGTTCGTCAGCGCGGGCTTGGCCGGCGGCGAAGTCCAGGTCGCCGGTGTAAATTGCACGTCCGCAAATCACGCCCTCCACGCCTTCGTCTTCTACATCGCATAAGGCTTCGATGTCGGCCATATTGGAGAGGCCGCCCGAGGCGATGACCGGAATTTTCAAGGCTTGCGCCAGCGCCACCGTGGCGGGGATGTTGATGCCGGTGAGCATGCCGTCGCGGCCAATGTCGGTGTAGATGATGGCCTCGACGCCATAGTCTTCAAATTTTTTGCCCAGGTCGATCACGTCGTGGCGCGTGAGCTTGCTCCAGCCGTCGGTGGCGACTTTGCCTTCTTTGGCGTCCAGGCCCACGATGATGTGGCCGCCAAACGCGGTGCAGGCGTCTTGCAAAAAGCCGGGGTTTTTTACCGCTGCGGTGCCGATGATGACGTAGCGCAAACCGGCATCTAGGTAGCGCTCGATAGTGTCCAGGTCGCGGATGCCGCCGCCTAGTTGCACATCGACTTCGCTACCCACTTCTTTGAGAATGCGGCGTATGGCCGCTTCGTTTTTTGGGTGCCCGGCAAAGGCGCCGTTCAGGTCCACCAGATGCAAACGCCTGGCGCCTTTGTCCACCCAAAGCCGCGCCATGGCGACCGGGTCTTCCCCGAAGGTGGTGGATTGATCCATATCGCCTTGTTGCAGGCGAACGCAGTGGCCGTCTTTGAGGTCAATAGCGGGGATAAGCAGCATGGTGCAGTGGCGGTGGGTAGTAAAAGTTAAGGGACGGGGGAAGAAAAATTAGGCGAACCATACACGCAAGCGGGCTGCAATAGTCATATTAAGGCGCCCAACGCAAAAAATTGCGGTACAGGGCCAGACCCTGGGCAGCGCTTTTTTCCGGGTGAAATTGCGTGGCAAAAATATTATCGCGGGCCAGCGCGGAGCAAAAGCGCCCGCCGTAATCGGTCTGGCCCGCACAGTGCGTTGGGTTTTGCGGATCGGCGAAATAGCTGTGTACAAAATAGAAATAACTGCCGTCGGGCACACCCGCCCACACCGGGTGCGCGCCCTTGCCGTGATCCGCCTGCCAGACTTGGTTCCAGCCCATTTGCGGTACTTTATAGCGGCTGCCGTCGTCCTGCAAGCGCCCCTCCAGAGAAAATTTGCGCACCGTGCCGGCCATCAAGCCCAGGCCGGGCGTGTCCAGCTCCTCGCTATGGTCTAGCAGCATTTGCATGCCGACGCACACACCCATCAGCGGTTTGTTCGCTGCGGCATGGAGCACGGCAGCCAACATGCCGCTGGCGCGCAGCTCGGCCATGCAGTCGCGCATGCCACCTTGGCCGGGCAGGACTACGCGCTCGGCGTCCATCACTTCTTGCGGGCTGCGCGCCCACACCGCTTGCACGCCTTCCTGCGCGGCGGCGTGCATAACCGCTTGGGTAACCG